>MTKW01000314.1_pt1 | contig 50628 bp, 41 predicted proteins | sample 1042761 | NCBI WGS metagenome assembly MTKW01 (sample SAMN06205366, study PRJNA360243) | anaerobic digester metagenome | biome: Wastewater treatment plant; feature: Anaerobic digester sludge; material: sludge; isolation source: anaerobic digester fed with sludge from wastewater treatment plant ... | reverse complement strand
ATGGCTGAATATACCCAGTGGCCGTTTCACATAGGAATTACAGAGGCAGGCCCTGGAGCTGCGGGCATCGCTAAGTCGGCTGCAGGAATAGGCACATTAATTGCCCTTGGAATAGGGGACACTGTAAGGGTCTCCCTGACAGGGCCTTCATTTCTTGAAGTAGAAACTGCAAAAGATATTCTTCAGTCTATGGAAGCAAGACTTTTCGGCCCTGACATAATATCATGTCCTACATGCGGGCGAACGCAAGTTGATCTGATTCCTATCGCAGAACAAGTTGCCCGGGGGCTAAGAGGGCTTAGAGTGCCGGTTAAAGTTGCTGTAATGGGTTGCCCTGTTAACGGCCCGGGTGAAGCCAGGGAAGCAGATATCGGCGTTGCTTGCGGGCGTGAAGGAGGCATTTTGTTCTCCCAGGGCAAAGTACTTGGTAGAGTAAGGAGCGATGAGATTGTAGATGCCCTTCTTGAACTTGCAGCCAGATATGCAGAATTTCCGGAGGGAGTAAAGTGAGCCGTATTATCGTAACACCTTCCAGTAAGGATTTTCGTCTGAGCAATATTGCTCAGGCCCTGGGCTTAGAGGAAGGCCGCATTGTAGAATGTCTTAAAGTAATGTCGATAACTGTGAACACCGAAGAAGCAGCCTGGTCCATTTCCCTTGATGTGCATAGCGAAGAGGTATGGGCGAAACAAGCATCGTTGCTGTCACTGGATGATTTTGAGCTATGTCTGACGAGAATAGGCCAAGAGCTGAGAAACAATTATCCTGGCTTGGAAACAGTACGCTGGGAACTTTCTGAAACTCACCAGAAACACCTGACTGAAACAACGAGCAAATCTACTGACCCAAAATTATACACACGCGACCGGCTAGGGGATAGTGTGCTCCTTGGGAGAGCCATCCGAACCCATCCTGTTCCGCTAAGTGAAATATCAGGCGGTGAAAGAGACAGCGTGACGGTAATGGGACAGATAGTGGAAATAACTTGGAAACAGGCCCAGTCAGGAGATATGTACGGTTCTTTTGTTTTGACAGATGGATCCGGCTCAGTAGATGCAAGGGCCTTCCCCAAAGAAGGGAAGATAGACGAAATTCAGGAAGGGGCCTGGGTCCTGGTAAGAGGGCGTGCCAGAATTGACAGGCTGGATTCGGAACCTGTGCTCATTTGCAATGACATTTGCTTATCTCTTCCTGAATTAAGACAGGATGTATTCCCTGAAAAGCGGGTTGAACTGCACCTTCACACCAAAATGAGCGCCCTGGATTCAGTTTTGGACCTGGGAAAAGCTATAGCCACAGCCGCGCGGTGGGGACACACCGCAATGGCAATTACAGATCACGGCATAGTACAAGCCTTTCCTGAAGCATTCCGCTTGGGGAAGAAGTACGGTGTTAAAATCCTATTAGGCCTCGAAGGTTACCTTGTTGAAGATGATGAGAAGGGACAAGCCTTTCACATAATACTGCTTGCCAGGAACAAACAGGGCCTCAGAAACTTGTATGAGCTGGTAACCTTGTCTCACCTTAAACATTTTTACAAAACACCCAGGATACCAAGGCAGCTTCTGAATGATAAGAAAGAGGGCTTGATTATTGGTTCCGCTTGCGAAGCGGGGGAACTATTCCAGGCCGTAATGGCAGGAAAAGACGAGAAAGAATTGATGAAAATAGCCAATTTTTACGATTACCTCGAGATTCAGCCTTTGACAAATAACTCATTCCTTATAGACACAGGAGCTGTCCCAGGCGAAGAAAGCCTGATAGAGATCAATAAAAAGATCTACGATTTAAGCAAAAAACTAAACAAACCTTGTGTAGCTACAGGGGATGTCCATTACGTAGACCCCGAAGACGAAATATACAGAAGGGTGCTTCTTTCAGGCAAGGGCATGAGCAACAACGGAGAACGGCCTGTTCCCCTGCATTTTAGGACAACCTGTGAGTTTCTGGCGGAAGTTGAATCCTATTTGGGCAATGAAGCTGCCAGGGAAGTTGTGATCACTAATCCTCAGGCTATAGCTGATTCAGTAGAGAACCTGGCTCCAATCCCTGAAGGTTTCTTTTACCCAACCCTTGAAAACTCTGACGAGATTTTAAGAAATCTCACGGAAAAAGGGGCATATCAGGTATTTGGTGACAATATACCTGATATGGTACGCCAGCGCTTGGACAAAGAACTTTCTGCCATCATTGGAAACGGCTTTTCCTCTTTATATCTTATTGCTATCAAAATGGTTGAAAAGTCCCTGGCAGACGGGTATTTGGTGGGCTCCCGCGGTTCTGTGGGTTCATCATTGGTAGCCCGGCTTACCGGTATTACCGAGGTCAATCCCCTTCCTCCTCATTACGTGTGCCCAGAATGCCACTTAACAAGATTCATCCAGGATGGGTCATATGGGTCAGGATTTGATCTGCCTGCAATGAAGTGCCCCGATTGTGGCTATGAGCTCTTACGGGACGGCCAGGACATACCTTTTGAGACCTTTATGGGGTTTTCAGGAGAAAAAGTACCTGATATTGACTTGAATTTTTCAGGGGAAGAGCAAGGGGAGATGTTCAGGTTTGCCTCAGAATTGCTGGGAAAAAAGAACGTATACAGAGCAGGGACTATCAGCACAATTGCGAGAAAAACCGCCTTTGGTTTTGTCAAGCATTACGCCGAAGACAATGGCAAAGTATTCAGGCGGGCTGAAGAAGTCAGGCTCTCAAAAGGAATAGAGGGGGTAAAGCGTACAACAGGGCAGCACCCTGGTGGAGTCATGGTCATACCCAAAGGCATGGATGTTCTTGATTTTACACCTCTGCAACACCCTGCAGATGACAGGAACTCAGAGTCCATAACCACCCATTTTGACTACAACTCAATTTCCGGGCACCTTGTCAAAGTTGATATTCTGGGCCATGACGACCCTACTGTACTCAAAATTCTTCATGAGTTGACGGGTGTTGATCCCACTAAAATACCTATGAACGATCCTGAAACCCTCAGACTGTTTTCAGGCGATGATCCGGATAAGGTTGTTGGCATTCCCGAATTTGGCACCAGGTTTGTCAGGAACATGCTGTCTGAAACAAGGCCAAAGTGCTTTTCTGATTTGGTCCGGATCTCAGGGCTTTCCCACGGAACAGATGTGTGGGCCAACAACGCCCGGGATCTTATCCGGGACAAAGTTGCTACCCTTGATCAAGTGATCGCCACCCGTGAAGACATATTTTTATACTTGATGACACTTGGAGTAAAGCCGGCGACGGCCTTCGGAATAGCCGAAAAAGTAAGAAAGGGAAAACCGCTTTCTAACGATGACATCAGTAGTATGAAAGCAGTATCGGTGCCTGACTGGTACATTGACTCATGCAGGAAAATCAGTTATCTGTTCCCCAAGGCTCATGCCGCTGCATACGTCACAAACTCATTCAGAATAGCCTATTTCAAAGTTCACCATCCTCTGGCTTATTACTCAACTTACTTTACCTTTGCAGGTGCATCATTAACCACAGACTTTATGTACCTGGACCCTGGCGAATGGAAAGAATACATTCAAAAAGTCAACGGTAATTCCAGGTCTACAGCCAGAGAACAAGACGTGGCAGGAGCCCTTGAACTGGCACTGGAAATGGTTCAAAGAGGATTTGCTTTTGGCCGGCATGACTTGTACGCGTCCCATTCTGTAAGGTACATACCTGAAGGTTCCGAACTGATTCCGCCCTTTACCTCAATTCCCGGACTGGGAAACCAGGCAGCAACAGCCATTGCCGGGGCAAGAGAAATGGGTGAATTTGACTCTGTTGAAGATTTTAGAAAGAGAACGGGCCTTGGAAAGAAAATATGCGAGGCCATGAGAAAATACGGCCTATTTGATGGTCTGTCGGAAACAGCACAGTTGGCCCTATTCTGATTGGAAATTGGCCTGAAGCCAGGGTTCAGCCCCTCAGGGCCGCAGAGAAGCCGGCATGCAACATTGGATGTATGCCGGCTGTTAATGATTATTCTTATAGGGGGGCTTGAGTTCTAAGGGCAATCCTGGATACGGGGCTATATACAGTCTTTAGGACCATAGAGTACGTCATTATCTCAATAGCTCCGGCCACCAGCCTTGGCGGCATAATCACCCGGTAATCAAGCCCGAATATCACATGGAGAAAATAAGGGGTTAGCCCCCACGATACAATGGCCGTTCCGCAAAATACTGCAATTCCAAGATGAACAATTGAAGCCTGGGCGCGTTCTTTGTTTTGCTTCGAAAGCCTGAACACAGCGCCTGGAATTGCACCCATGAGTGCCGATGACAAAGTAAAATGGGGCATATACACACCCATAGGGCTTAGCATGAAACCTGCAACATCCGAAAAGGCACCAGCTATTGCACCATACCATGGGCCCAGGACAATTCCGGCAATTATGTTAGGCATCGACCCAAACCCAAGGCGAATTCCCTCTATTCCGCCAATGGCCAGCCTAAAAGAAGCGAATCTGGTCAAAATCACAGACAAAGCGATTAATATACCTGTCATTGCAAGAGACCGTGTTCTTTTCACAAGCCCACTCCTTCCGGTTTAAATTGTAGTACGCTTTTGCTTACCAGCCAACATCATATCAGATGTCAAAAACTGCTGATGCTTACTTTAGCCTGGAACACTTTCCGCAAAATAGTAATGCCTATATTTTCTGACTATTGCAAAGTGGCCTGTACCAGTGATAGAATCAAGTTGCAAAAGGCTTAAGCCTGGCAATACACCCTGCTGTGTGCGTGAATCACGGTGAAGATTGAGCCAACACCGTGACAAAGGGAGCCTGGACGCTGATGGGCGGAGTGCAGGTCGCCTTGGAGCGAAAGCACAGATGCTCACAGGAGGGCACCCACCTGCTGAGGGCAGGTTCAATGCCTTCCGGGTTCACGGCATGGCGGGGTCTTGCATTCAGCACTCCAGGTGTGTATTCACCGGGATACAGGTGGATATACCGGTTGTAAACAATAAATTCCTATGCTAAACTATCTTTTGACGTGCCGAAGTGGTGGAATAGGCAGACACGCGGTGTTCAGGGCGCCGTAGGCTCACGCCTGTGTGGGTTCAAATCCCACCTTCGGCACCATTTTATTTACAGATTTCTCGAAAAGTGTTTATAGAAATCTTCATCGTTAAATACAAGGAACCCATGCTCCTTCAGCAAAGCAGCAAGAACCCCGTCTCCCTCAATGAGCGTTTTCCGAAACTTGCCATCATATATTGAACCAATGCCGCATGCAGGGCTTCTTGCCTTCAAAACCGCCTTGGTACAGCCGGTCTTAAGCCCAATCAAAAGGCTTTTCCAGGCACCTAAAATGTAGTTTTCAGTGACATCGTCTCCGGCTGAATTAACCACTTTGGCTTTTCCCTGAAGTACACAGGCTCCTGTTCCACTCATAATCTCCGCAGGAGGCCGGGGAACAGGCAGGCCTCCGAGAATCTCAGGGCATACAGGCACTGCCAGTCCTTGAGCCAGGAGTCTTTGAATGCCGGGATGCAGGCTAAGATTCCCTGTTGAACTATTGTAACGGCATTTATTACCACATAAACAAGATGACACAAGATACATTTCAGAACTCCCCTTCGATATGGTATAACATGTACGGAGGTAGAGGGCCATGTCAAAATCGAAACCAGGTTTCAGTCTAATTTTCGCATCTGTATTTGCTTTTGTCTTTCAACTGATTTTTCCTTTATTTATTGGCTATGGGACGGTACTTGCGGCACCGGAACCTCCCGAAATAGCCGCGGATAGTTACCTGCTTGCAGACCTCAAGACAGGCAGGGTGTTTATGTCAAAGGATATTGACAGCCCCCGGATTCCTGCAAGCCTTACAAAGATCATGACCTTATTCATCGCTTTTGATGAGATAGCCCAGGGAAGACTGTCTTTTGATGATGAAGTTTCCATATCAGAAGATGCCTGGCGAACCGGGGGATCTACAATGTTCTTGCTGGTCGGAACGCAAGCAAAAGTAAGTGATTTGATTCAAGGAATTACCGTTGCATCGGGAAACGACGCATGTGTAGCATTGGCAGAGCATATTTCCGGGAACGCAACTTCGTTTGTGGATAAAATGAACCAGCAAGCACAACTCCTGGGGCTCACCAATACCCATTTCGTAGATCCCCACGGGCTTTCTGATGAAAACTCATTATCTGCACAGGATCTTCTTACCCTGGTCAGCACATACCAGGCAAGATATCCAGAAGCTCTTCAATTCCATTCACTTAAGGAATTTACCTATACCCCTCCAGGCGAGAAGCCCATTACTCAGTTCAATAGAAACAGGCTGCTCTGGTCCTACCCGGGAGTTTACGGGCTAAAAACAGGGTTTACTACCCGAGCAGGATTCAACATGGTTGCCCTGGCAGACAGAGACGGCTTCTCTACAATAGCTATAATCTTAGGGTCTGCCCGGGGAAAATCCATTGATGACGGTGAAAGGGAAAGAACTACCCTTGTGACTTCAATGCTTGACTATGCATACAAGAATTTTGCCTTCGTTCAGGTGGCAGAACCAAACACCGGCATGGGTAAGGCCCGGGTGTGGAAAGGCAAGGGCAAGTGGGCCGATGCAGTAGCCCCAATTGGCCTGGGAGCGACAGTCGAAAAAGGTAAGGAAGATAAGGTGGCCTATGAGGTAGTTCTTGATACAAACCTTGAAGCTCCGGTTGAAAAAGGCATGAAAATTGGTGAGGTAATATTTACCTGCCAAGGCCAGGAAATAGGGAGGATGGAACTTACAGCAAGAGACCACGTTCCCAAAGGGAATTTCTTCAGAGTAGTCTGGGATCTAATAGCACGTTCATTACTAAGGGCTTTTGGCAAGGCATAACTCACATACCTCTTGGAGGCAAACACAATGCACACCATGGTAGTTGCCCTGGGCGGAAACGCTATTTTGCAAAAGGGCGACAAAGGCACAGCAATGGATCAAAGAAGGAACATAGAAAAGACCGCAGTCCAACTCGCCAATCTTGTGCAAAAGGGCTACAAGCTGATTATCACACATGGTAATGGGCCACAGGTTGGGAACATCCTCATTCAAAACGAAGCAGCCAGAAGTAAAGTCCCTGAAATGCCAATGGACATTTGCGGCGCTCAAAGCCAGGGGATGATCGGGTACATGCTACAGATGTACATGCAGAATGCACTCAACAAGCGCAATCTGCAGATACCTGTTTCCACGCTTATTACCCAAACTCTGGTGGATAAAGACGACCCTGCCTTTTGCAACCCCACAAAACCTGTGGGCCCTTTTTACTGTGAGAGCAAGTCTCAGGAAAGAGTAAGGAACTACGGAGAAACATGGATTGAAGACGCGGGACGGGGGTGGAGAAGGGTTGTGCCCTCTCCTGAACCAAAATACATTATTGAAACACCATCCATAAAAGCACTTGTGGAGCAAGGCCACGCCGTTATATGCAGCGGCGGTGGAGGAATTCCTGTTATCGTGGGCCAGGATGGATGTCTTCAAGGTGTAGAGGCTGTAATTGAGAAAGATCTGAGCGCCGAAAGATTGGCTACGTCGTTGGGAGCTGATAGCCTGCTTATCCTCACCAACGTAAATGGCGCAGCTCTGGATTATACAGCTTCAGGCCAGGTTTGGCTGGGCCGTGTGAAGATACCTGAACTTTTAGGATACCTGGCTGAGGGCCATTTTCTGGAGGGAAGCATGGGCCCGAAAGTCAGAGCAATCATAAGATTCATTCAACATGGCGGAAAATACGCAGTCATCGCTTCTTTAGATAGGGCTGAAGAAGCAGTCAGGGGAGAAACCGGAACCATATTGACCCCTGACTGATCCATACAGATACATGATAGGGAATACCGACGGTAGCCTCTATGTGCGCGGAGGCTACTTAACCTAACAAGATTCCCTGGTTAAACCAAATTCTTGACCAGAGTTGCACGATCACCGGGTAGAAGATCAACTGGGGGGATTTCTCCCATAACATAACACCCGGGTTCCAGGCGCATAGAGGCACGGGCCGCAGAAATCAGGATCTGGGCAGTAGCTGAAGGATTGGTAAGCCTCATCCTTAATTCGAGCAACTGATTATTGGCCGTACCTGAGCTGCCGATTCTTTCTACCTGCACACCGTGGCCGGTAACCCTGACTTTTTCCACATCCTCAACTTCGGTCACTCTTGTAACATCATGCACAAAATACGGGTCATCCTTAATCTTCCCGCTTATTTCATCGAAGTTGGCACCTTCTTCAAGCTCTATGTAAACATCCCGGTAGTGCTGTCCGTATCCTGTAGGAAGGGTCATAGAGATTGCATCTTTAACCCCGGGAATGGATTTTGCTGCCACACTATGTCCCATGCTCATGCCCGGGCCAAAGTTCGTATAGGTAATGCCATGTGGCGCTATGGCCATGAATAACATGCGAATAACTGAGTCTGTGCCCGGATCCCATCCTGCACCGATCACCGCAGTCCGGCCATTGTCTTTGGCATACTTGCTCAGTTTTTTCTTCAGCAAGAGCATCGNNGGGGGCTACCGATGGAATCAGCCGGGAAGGAATGGTCAAAACAGCTACATCTACCTGGTTCAGCTCCTCAACCCGCCTGGTAAATCGAACTCCAGGGTTTTCAATGTTGCGAATCTCAACCACACCTGCAAGTTCCATGTCATTGGCCTGTCTTATACACTCTACCGCCTCTTTACCCACGTTGCCATAACCCACGACGCACACTCTGATTTTTTTCATGTCTAAGAACCTCCGAGTAGTTACTTTTCTTTGCAATTGCATTAACCTATCTATTGCCAAAAGCAAACATTCCAGGGTTCAGGATTTCTTTTCTTACTCACCCAATGAGGCTCTAATCACTATCTTTGCCAAATCAGGCACAAGATGAATCCACAATAACCCTTCCTCCAAACCCTCTCCATTATCGCCTATATGAAACTGGATGGGTTCTTTCAAAGATGGTTTACTCCAGGTTCCCTCACACATTACACCGTTTGAGAAAAACAGGGCCTTTCCTTTCCCGGTAACATCCATGTCAACTTCTATGGCTTTTCCTTGGAGATATTCAGTATACACCTGCAAAAAGGCCAGGGTTTTGGGGGCGATTGATTCGCCCTTATCATTCACATGTTCCCGGCCGTTGATGAAGCGAATGTATCCTGAGTCTTCGTACCTATACTCAACCAGGTTAGGATACTTCGAACTGTTAGAAAAGGCATACGAAACACCCAGGGCAGGTGTACCCTGTAATTCCCCGGTTGCGTAAAACTCAGGGTGAAAAGAGGCAAACCCTCGTCTGGAAGCGCCCTGTTCTATCTTAGTTATAGAAGTATACAAGTTGTCCGGGGCAGACCTGTCGTTGCTTCTCCAGAAGCATTCTCCGGCAGAATAAATCTCGTCCAGGCTCTTTGTTTTATGAGCCCTGATTATCTCAAAACTGTCTTCTGAGCCTCCACAATGGGCAAAAGGAATATCAAAGCCTACAGCTATTTGAACAAGAGGCTTTCTTGCGCTTCTCACAGGCCCGATCTTTTCCACTTTCTTATCAAACCCAGCCATAAGCCTGGTCATACCTCCCTCAGCAGGAACCTCAAAAACCACCGCCGCTTCAGAAAGGCCTGATTGAGGCCTGCCACTTGGGTTATTGCCAATACTAACCAAAAACATCCCCTCAAGAGCGTCTTCATCTGGCTCTTGAGGTTCGGCCAGGTCCGGAACAAGACTCGAGCCTGGATCCGCAGAAGGAGGCCCGGTGCTGTTGCGCCCTCGTGTGCAGCCTGAGAGGTAAAGAGAAAATAACATAAAGATCGCAAGGCTCAGGGCGGCAAAACCCATGACTTTTTTGCGATTACCTGCTTGAAGCAATCTTTGAGGCGAACTATCAGGACGCTTTGCTCTCATCACCATAACAAAATCCCCTTTACTTAAATGCAAATAATATATGATTTGCCGGACATTGCTCTTTTCCTCTAAACCACCGGTTATTCCAAAAGACATGTCACTTACACAAAACCAAACATAGTGTTAGTAGAGGTGATTTTAGTGAAAACCTGGGGTATTGCTCTTGGTGCAGGGGGAATCCTTGGACTTGCCCACATCGGGGTTCTTGAAGCTCTTGAGTCTCACGGGCTCACACCCAATTTCTTAGCTGGAACAAGCGCGGGGGCAATAGTTGCCGGTGTGTGGGCTTCAGGCAAAACACCTGCTACTCTCAGAGATGAAGCCCGGCAATTGCTATTCGATGAACATGTGCCGTGGCTCCAATCCGGCGAATACCTGGTATTAAACCTCTCAAGTGCAATGGCTGTTTCGGGCCTATTGGACGGGCGTTGGTTAGAGACAATCATTGATAAGCTAACCGGCAATAAGAAACTTTCTGATATTCCAACCCACTTGTCTATCGTGTCTTGCGATCTGATATCAGGAGATACTGTGGTCTTTACTAATACAAAGTCTTATGATGTATCTTATAAGAGCAGGAGATACATCACTAATGCTTCTCTTTCTGTTGCCCTCCGGGCCAGTTCGTCTTTGCCGGGGGTTTTCGCCCCCAGGAAATTCGGCAAACATGAGCTGGTTGACGGAGGAGTCAAAGATATGGTGCCTGCATATGAAGTAAGAAGGATGGGTGCTCAGGAAGTACTTGCGGTGGATCTCGGTACCTATGCAGATCGCCCTCAAAAGGTTAAGGGGATACTTTCTGTACTTACAAGAAGTTTTAGCCTGTCTTCCCGAGAAAGAACGTTAAAACATCTTAAAAAACATGCTTCTATGACACTCCGACCTGAAGTCTGGGATATTGGCTTTCCTACACCATCGAAAATCAAGGAACTGATAGATTCCGGAAGGAATTGTGCAGAAGAAAACATGGAGCGTTGGCTTAATCTCATATCGTAAGAAAAACATGACAGTTTCCAATCAAAACGGCTTGCACACAGGCTTCACAGGCTCAAAACCGGTTGACACCTGCCCAATGGAGAGGTATAGTATAATTTGCTGATTTACCGATGCGTGTCGGGATGGCGGAACAGGCAGACGCGTACGTTTGAGGGGCGTATGGGCAATCCCGTGCGGGTTCGATTCCCGCTCCCGACACCACTGATTTTAATCAGGTACCCCATTCATAACATTGGAGTAGACAGTATTCAACCCCGTAGTGTATCTAACATGCCATATATCATACGAAACACCAGCGGTTTAAATATCAAACTCGACTTTGTGGTATAACATATAGTAATATTAGCAAAATGCCTATCCGGCCACAGGCAATGACGGGGACGAGTAGATGGGAACTGGTATCAGAGAGCCGGCGCTTGGTGAAAAGCCTGCACTAAGCCCATTCGAATATCACCCCTGAGCCGGTAGCTGAAAAACACAGTAAGCCAACCCGCCTTGCCCCCGTTAAAGGGCGTAAGAGTGAGCCGTCAGCCCGGTATACAGCTAAATGCTGAAATCAATCACCGCTGAAAACTCTGTCTACCGGCCGCGGCTAAAGTGGGTGGTACCACGGCAACTGTCGTCCCTTACCGGGGCGGTTTTTTATTTGGCCCGGGCTTTTATAAGTTGGAGGTGAGCGCCATGGGAAACTTCAAACAAGTTGACCCAAAAAGGTCGGTGATCGAAGTCGAAAACACCGTCCTTGACTACTGGAACTTAAATGATATATCTGGCAAAAGCGTATCCATTCGGGAAGGAAAGCCACAATTCGTATTTTATGAAGGCCCACCTACTGCCAATGGGCTTCCTGGTATCCATCACGTCTTGTCCCGAACCCTTAAGGATGTAGTCTGCCGCTACAAGACCATGCAAGGCTACCAGGTTCGTCGAAAGGCAGGGTGGGATACCCACGGCCTCCCGGTGGAAATCGAGGTTGAAAAACAGCTTGGTATATCGTCCAAGCAAGAAATCGAAGATTACGGAATCGAACCTTTCAACAAGAAATGCCGCCAGTCTGTCTTCGCCTACGAAAAACAATGGCGGAAGCTAACCGAAAGAATAGCCTATTGGATAGATATGGATAACCCGTATGTAACTCTTGATAATGATTACGTTGAAACAGTGTGGTGGATTCTCAAGAAGTTCTTCGACGCAGGATTGATCTATGAAGGCCACAAGGTCATGCCATACTGCCCCCGTTGCGGTACTCCTCTTGCATCTCACGAGGTAGCTCAGGGATACAAAGAAGAGAGCGTGGATTCAATCTACGTCAAACTGAAAATCAAGGGCAAAGAGAACGAAAACCTTCTCATCTGGACAACTACACCCTGGACTTTGCCTTCGAACGTAGGAGTGGCTGTAAATCCTGACAATACGTATGTCAGAGTCTCCTATGAAGGCCAGGTATATTATGTAGTCAAAGACCGGGCCATTGCTATTTTCGGCGAGAACCCCGAAATTCTTGAGGAGTTCTCCGGTAAGGAAATGGAGTTTCTCGAATATGAACAGTTGTTTCCTTTTGTGATACCTGATTCCAAAGCCTTTTTTGTGACATGTGCAGACTATGTTTCCACCGACAATGGTACAGGCCTGGTTCACATTGCCCCTGCATATGGAGAAGATGACTACAGGGTCTGCCAGGAATACGGTTTACCCATGTTGCACCTTGTAGATGAGCGGGGCAAGTTCATAGATTCTGTCAGTGACTGGGCAGGCATGTTTGTCAAAGAGGCAGATAAGGAGATAACAAGAAAACTCCGTCGTGACGGTAAGCTGTTTGTGACTGAGCGGATTGTCCATTCTTACCCTCACTGCTGGAGATGTGACACACCGCTTTTGTATTACGCCAGAAAATCCTGGTATATTCAAACTACCAAGTTCCAGGACAGGTTGATTGCAAATAACAACAAAATAAAGTGGTTTCCGGAACACGTAGGCTCAGGCCGCTTTGGCAACTGGCTGGAAAACCTTGTAGACTGGTCGCTTTCCCGTAACAGGTACTGGGGAACACCCCTTAACATCTGGAAATGTGAAGAATGTGGCAAGCTGCAATCTATAGGCTCCCGGGAAGAGTTAGCGAGGAGTGCCACTGAACCTGTTGACCTTGAAACTTTGGACCTTCACAGGCCTTACGTAGACAATATCTATCTTAGGTGTTCGTGCGGAGGTGCCATGACAAGGACACCTGAAGTCATTGACTGCTGGTTCGATTCAGGTGCAATGCCTTACGCGCAGTGGCATTATCCCTTCGAACATAAAGATGATTTCCATGACCTTTTCCCTGCAGACTTCATTTGCGAAGGCCTGGACCAGACAAGAGGTTGGTTTTACTCACTTTTGGCCATATCAACATTCTTGTTTGACGAACCTGCTTTCAAGCAGGTTTTGGTCAACGATCTGGTTCTTGATAAACACGGACAGAAGATGTCCAAGTCCAAGGGGAATACAGTCAACCCCTGGGAACTCATAGATAAGTTCGGGGCTGATGCTTCAAGATGGTATCTTCTCGCAGTATCACCTCCCTGGGTTCCCACCAGGTTTGATGAAGATGGCGTGCGGGAAGTGGCCTCTCGTTTCTTCGGAACCCTTATCAACGTATATTCTTTTTTCACTATGTATGCCAACATCGATAAACTGGACCCGGCTGAAATTGATATTCAGGTTAAGGATAGGCCCGAAATAGATCGCTGGATTATCTCCCGCCTTAACACATTGGTTAAGACGGTTAATGAAAATATGCCTGGGTACGAGCTCACAAAAATCGTAAGGAGCATTGGGACATTTCTTGTTGATGAAGTAAGCAATTGGTACGTCAGGAGAAGCCGTGAACGGTTCTGGTCCAACGATTTTGATTTGGATAAGAAATCAGCATACCGTACACTTTATGAAGTGCTATTGGCCTTGTCCAAACTCATGGCCCCTTTTGCACCCTTTATCTCGGAAGATATCTACCTGAACCTTACCATGGGGAAGGCCATGGAATCAGTGCACTTTGAAACCTATCCTGAAGCCAATAAGGCTTTAATAGACTCTGAACTCGAAGAAAGAATGGGCCTTGTCATCACTCTGGTGTCTCTGGGCAGATCCATAAGGAATAAGGTGCAGATCAAAGTAAGGCAGCCTTTGCGAAAAATAATGGTAAACAAGAAGCATCAGGGAGTATTGGGAAGTATGGAGGAGTTGGTAAAAGAAGAACTCAACGTCAAAGAAGTGGCCTACGTNNATAGTTGAAACCCGGAGCACATTCCCGGTTACAATTGATGGCAGGCAGGTGGAACTTGATAAGGAAGACATTGATATCAGGATTAAAGGCAGGGAAGGTTTCTCAGTGGAGGTTGAAAATGATACTTTTGTGATCCTTGATGCAGAAATTGACCAGGAACTCGCCTGGGAAGGTATTGCAAGAGAGATAGTGTCTAAAGTACAGACTATGCGAAAAAACAGTGGGTTCGACGTAACAGACCACATCAATATGGTCATTTCGAGCAACAAGGCCGTTTTGGAATCTATTAAAAGACACGTTGATTACATTAAGGGCGATACCCTCTGCGACAACCTTGAATTGACGCCTCTTGTAATTGAAAGCGGCGATACATGGAATATTAACGGCCACAAAGCCATTATCCGGATCGAACGTGTAGTCTTGTAACCAGGGAGAATCACAGAGCAGGGGAGCCATGAAAAGACGGCTCCCCAATTGGTTTCCTTGAAAACTTTGAATACCCCTTGACGTCCATCCTTATCTTGCATTATCATTCCTCTGGACAAGTCAATAGTGCCCGTCCTTTAATTTGGCCCGGCGAGGCAAAAAGGAGGCGAACCCTGATGAAAAGACGCTCTGTAGGATAGCAAGCCTGGCAGAGTCTTTTTCATTTTATGAATCTTTTTATGTCCAGGGGGATACTTAACTGGAGCTGTTCTGGAAAATCAAAATCTTTCGATTGCAAAAGAGGAGGTCCGAAATCATGAATCTCATCGATAAGGCTGAAATTATGGATAAGGACGGGATCCGCAGAGCCCTAGTACGTATTGCCCACGAAATAGTTGAAAAAAACAAGGGGCTAGACGACGTTGTTCTTGTGGGAATAAGGAGACGGGGTGTACCGTTGGCCCAAAGGTTGGCAGGGACCTTACAAGACAGCGAAAACTTCGAGGTTCCCGTCGGCGAGCTGGATATTACCCTTTACAGAGATGACCTTACTCTCAGATTTGATCAGCCTCACGTAGGCAGAACCCATCTGCCTTTTGACGTTGCCGATAAGAGAGTAATACTGGTAGACGACGTGCTATACACAGGAAGAACTGTCCGGGCGGCCTTGGATGCCATTATTGATCTGGGCAGGCCCCAATGTATTCAGCTGGCAGTACTTATTGACAGAGGCCACAGAGAAATACCTATAAGAGCTGATTACGTCGGCAAAAATGTTCCTACATCCCGTAAAGAGGTCATTCATGTACGTCTCTTGGAGACTGATCAAGCAGACCAGGTAGTCATATCAGAAGAAGAACGGTGATTTATCCAATCAGACATACAGTTAAAGGCAAAACACCCCGGTCCCATGGACACAGTATGAGCATAGAAACCAGAACCAATTTTGACTTAACAGGAGGGTCATAGATTTGTCGCTTCGAGGAAAAGACCTTCTATCTCTGCGAGAACTAACGGCAGAGAACATGGAATCGGTACTTTCAACGGCCCGCTCCCTGAAAGAGATTCTCTCACGTCCAATCAAGAAAGTTCCAACCCTGCGTGGAAAAGTAATATGCACCCTGTTCTACGAACCGTCTACCAGGACTAAGACATCCTTTGAACTTGCGGCAAGGTACATGTCTGCAGACACTGTCTCTATTTCCGCGGCTACCTCATCAGTGAAAAAAGGTGAAACCCTTGCAGATACTGCCCGAAACCTGGAAATGATGGGAGTAGACTTGGTGATAATGAGACATAACGTCTCGGGATCATGCCATTTCCTTTCAAGAGTGCTTGACATACCTGTTATAAATGCGGGAGACGGTATGCATGAACATCCCACCCAGGGCCTTTTGGACATATTCACCATGCTGAACTATAAAGCCGGCATCAGAGGGCTGAAAGTGGCAATACTAGGGGATATCGCGCACTCAAGAGTTGCCCGTTCAAACATTTTCGGCCTTACCAAGATGGGTGCGAAAGTATCTGTGGCAGGCCCCTCAACTCTGCTTCCTCCGGAGATCGAATCATTAGGTGTAAAAGCATATGCAAGGCCGGAAGAAGCTTTGGAAGGGGCAGACGTAGTCTATGTTCTCAGGTTGCAGCTGGAGCGCCAGGCCAACAGCCTGTTTCCGTCCAGACGAGAGTATCGTGACTTTTTCGGCCTTGACAGGCAAAAACTCAGTTACGCAAAAGATGATGCCATAATCATGCACCCGGGCCCAATGAACCGGGGAGTGGAGATAGCCACAGATGTTGCCGACTCAACAAAATCAGTCATATTAGACCAGGTAACCAGCGGAGTGGCTGTGAGAATGGCAGTTCTTTATCTCATCCTGGGAGGCAGAGAGTGATGGCACAAAACCTACTTATCAAGGGGGGAAGGGTAATAGACCCCTCGGCACAAACTGATGAGAATCTCGATGTGCTGATACTAGATGGAAATGTTTTTAGAGTTGCAGAAAACATAACCCCTGAAGAAGACATACGGATCCTTGATGCATCTGACAAAATTGTAATGCCGGGATTCATCGATATGCATGTGCACCTTCGTGAACCCGGATTTGAATACAAGGAAGATATAGAAAGCGGCACTAAAGCTGCAGCAATGGGCGGTTTTACCGCGGTCGCATGTATGCCGAATACTGAACCTGCATGCGATAATGATTCAGTGGTATCCAAAATTATGGAAAGAGCCAGGAAGGCCGGCCGGGTACGCGTATACCCGATTGGTACAGTGACCAAAGACAGGGCGGGAAAAGAGCTCGCTGAGATGGGTGAAATGAAGGCGGCAGGAGCAGTTGCTTTTTCTGACGACGGTTCTGCCGTAGCCAATGCTGAACTCTTGCGTTGCGCCCTTGAATACCTGAAGTCTTTCGATGCTGTGCTCATAGATCACCCAGAAGAAGAATCCCTTTCAAAAGAAGGGCAGATTAATTATGGCCTTGTTTCAACAATGTCCGGCTTAAGAGGAGTACCGGGAGAATCTGAGGAAATAATAGTAGCCCGAGATATTCTCATAACCAGGCTCACCGGTGGCCGGCTTCATCTTGCCCATATTTCAACCAGGAATTCAGTAGACCTGATAAGGCAGGCAAAAGCCAGAGGAATTGACGTTACATGTGAAGTTACACCTCACCATCTTGTACTGACAGAAGAAATGATTCTTGAAACAGGGTATGATACCAACACAAAAGTCAATCCACCTCTTAGGACAAGAGAAGATGTGGAAGCCCTTCAAAGAGCCCTCGCCGACGGTACCATAGACGCCATAGCCAGTGACCATGCGCCTCACCATATTGACGATAAATGGGTGGAATACGATTATGCTGACTTTGGCATTAGCGGCCTGGAAACAGCGGTGGGGCTGGTAATAGACAAATTGGTTGCGCCAGGGCTGATTGATTGGATGAAAATGGCCGAAACCATGAGTTTGAATCCTGCAAGAATCCTGGGGGTGCCAGGAGGATCCCTCAAAGAGGGGGCTACGGCAGACATAACCATCATAGATCCTGGCTGGGAGTATTCAGTGGACCCCAGGCACTTCATGTCGAAAGGCAAAAACACCCCGTTTGCGGGCTGGCGGCTCAGAGGAGGAGCCTATGCAACTATTGTCGGTGGTAGAGTCATCATGAAAGATGGGAGATTGGCCATATGACTTCCAGGGAAATAGCCGACGTAAGAGCCAGAGTAATCTCTGTGAGCAGTGAGCGGGGCGAAGTATACAAGGCATTGTTGTATGCCCCTGAGATTGCCGGCCAGGCGAAACCTATGCAGTTCGTGAATGTAATGGTAAGAGACTCAGGAGATCCCCTGTTGAGACGACCTTTCAGCATATCGGCAATAGATCCCGGGGGTGGAACCATTGAAATAACATGGGCTGTGGTTGGACGGGGAACCAAAATAATGTCTCAATGGTGTCCGGGGCAAAGTGTAAGAATCCTGGGGCCACTGGGAAACGGCATTGATTTGGCAGGCTTTGATAGCATACACGAACTTATCCTTGTAGCCGGCGGGACAGGCCTTGCGCCCCTCATTCCTCTGGCAACGGCAGCCCTGGAAAAGAAAACAGGCGTAAAACTTTTCTATGGAGCAAAGTCGGCCAAAGACCTCCTGGATACAATCGGGTTGAGAGACAAAGGCTGCCGGGTATACCTGGTAACTGAAGACGGCAGTGAAGGTGTTAAGGGGTTGGCCACGGACTTGCTCAACAAGCACTTAGATGATGTTGTCAGGAATGGGCACTCCCAAAATAAGGTGATTGCAGTTGCCTGCGGGCCAAAGCCTATGCTAAACCATGTTAAGCAAACCTTGCGCAATGGCGACATTCCCCTTTTTGTTTCTCTTGAAGAACGCATGGCCTGTGGTTACGGGCTGTGCAAAGGTTGCGCCACCAGGCCTTCCGGCCCCGGGCAAGGGTATTATCATGTATGTACAGATGGCCCTGTGTTTCTCGCAGACGATGTTGACCTGGAGAGTGAATAAAATGGATCTGTCGGTAAATCTAGGCGGCCTTAATATCAATAACCCTGTAATTGCAGCTTCAGGCACATTCGGGTACGGGGAGGAATACGCCAGGGCAGCAGATATAAGCTGGTTTGGTGCTGTTACTGTGAAAGGGACTACCCTACACCCGAGGAAGGGAAATCCGCCCCCTAGAACCTGCGAAACCCCTTCCGGGCTATTAAACTCAATAGGGCTCGAAAATCCGGGTGCTAGGGATGTAATCGACAATAGGCTCCCCTGGCTGGCGCGGTTCGGTGTTCCCATCATAGTGAACATATCCGCTGACTCGTATGATGACTTTGCTGAGCTTGCCGGCATGTTTGCTGATTCTCCACATGTATCTGCTATAGAAGTCAATGTTTCATGCCCAAATGTGAAGGCAGGCAGTATGGCCTTTGGGACTGACCCCAGGTCATGCTACAGGGCAACCAGGGCAGTGAGGCGTGCCTGGAACGGCCCTCTCATAGTAAAACTCACTCCCAACGTACAGGACATATCTCAAGTTGCAAGAGCGGCTACAGAAGGCGGGGCAGATGTCCTTTCTTTGATTAACACTTTGGTCGGAATGGCCATAGATATCAAGTCCAGAAAGCCCGTGCTGGGCAATGTAAAAGGAGGCCTGTCAGGGCCTGCTATCAAACCGGTGGCTCTTAGGTGCGTTTGGGAGGTTTCTCAAGCTGTCTCGGTACCGGTAATAGGTATGGGCGGAGTGTCTGATTACCGGGATGCCCTCGAATTTGTTATGGCGGGGGCATCGGCTGTGGCTCTTGGAACTGCAATATTAGTTGACCCTGCCGCTCCAAGAAAGATAGTGGGAGGGCTCAAGGAATATTGTTCTGAAGAAGGCATTGATACTCTGGAAAGCCTTGTGGGAACCGCCTGGAAATCCGGCTCCTGAATTGTTTGGGGGGTTGTTATTACCGGATTTGACTACAGGGCGGCTTGATAAGCCCGGGAAACGACTTCACAGGGTCTTTACTACTACAGTTTTAGCACCTTTGTATGTTACGAAACCCGGGGGACTTCCTCCGGGTTTCTTGACATTTCCAGCGTCAACCCAATCAACTTCTACCTTACCCGCCTCTTTGGCCTGGGATCTCTGAGCAGCAATACTTGCAGCCCAGTTCAAGAGGCCTGCAGTCAGGGCCTTGCCTGGCAGGACTCGAAGGAGCACATGGGCGCCCTTTACACCCCTGGCATGAAGCCAAATATCACCTGGTTTTCTCAAATGTCTTACAAGATACTCATTGCCCTGTGCGCTCTTGCCTGCAAATAGGATTGCTCCATCAGCACCGTGTATTATTTCAACCGATTCCATAGGGTTGTAGGAGAAAACTCTCTTGCTGCTTGGAGATTTCCTATCAGTTTTCCGCTTAGCCAGGGGAAGGCGTACGTTGGCCTCAAGGGCAATTTCCATTAGCTTTTCTTCGATAACAGACAAGCTGTCTATATGGTTTTCCTGCTCAAGCAGTGCCTCAATACAGCGCAACCCCTCAAGGTGGGTGCAAACGCCCTTTAGTGATCTTTCCAAAACCTTCTGAGTTCTCTTGAGTTTTGCAAACATTGAGTAGTACCTGCGGGCATTCTCGCCAGATGAGAACCTGGGGTCCAAAGGCACATACATTTCCTCAGGAGGGTTCCGGTAATAGTTGAGCACTTTGATCCGGCTATGTCCTCCCGGAAGCTCCTCGCCTGTTGCGTTTATCAGCTCTGCCCAAATCCGGAAGTTTTCAAAGTCCAGGGATTTCTCCAGGTCGGCTTTTTGCGCTAGGAATTTGGACACGACTTTCCTATTAATTTTCTTATATAAAGATCTTACATGAGCCTCCAGGGCCCTTTGCTGTTCAAAATATGCAAGATAGTCTTTGTATGCTGCTGCACCCTCAAGCACAGACGTAAAGGTTTTTTTAGGACTCAAGTGGTACAAAGGAAAAACACCGAATACAGGCTCCCCTGATTCACGCCAAAACACTCCAGGAGAAAATCTCCCGTTCATGAGACAGTCCTTTATCTCTGCCAGGCTCTCATACAGATTTCCAGCGTGGTATTTTGTAAAGGGCTGATTCTCTGATAGGCCCATTTTTGCCGCTATGCTCAAAGCCAAATCCTTTCCCATCCCGTCTATACGCGAGACTAGCCCTCTATGAGCAGGCTGTCCTGTAACACAAATCTCAGCGGCAACCCCCAACAAATCTACCTGTGACAACAGGTTGACTTTGCCGGATTTGGGCGGATAGTAACTCTCACCCAACTGAAGGCGCCGGTTTTTGGTGGAAATGGCAACCTCTGTGACTCCGTTGCAGGTCAACCCAATACCAGGGCTTCCGGCTGCATCAAAAACAAGTGTATATTCAAGAAGAGTCCCAAGAGTATCCCACCCGGTAAAATCAAAGTAAATGATTCTATCCAGGCCTTCCTGGCGTGTTCGGTGGAGAATACCTCCTTCAAGGCGGTTCCTCAGTGCCAGGCATGTTCCCGAAGGGATCTTGGGCATCTCAGGTTTTTCATTGATAAACCCAAAAAAAGGGGTATTCCGTTCAAGAGATATTACAAGGCCTCTTTTGAATTCCCTGCTCCAAAGGGAAATCAACAGGCATTTCTCCGATGGGTGATATATTTTTTGCACCTTCATAGGAAGGTATCTTTCAAGTTCACGACGTATAGCATAAAGGGATATTCCGTCCAACGTAACCCACCTCGCGAATTTGAGTATACCGTTAATACCGGATTGGGTTCAATATTAAAAAGAGGTGACAGAATGTGACTTTCGCGTTAGAACCGCATACCTTGCAGGAAATGGGGTTTTCTATCATAAAGCAAAATGAAGACATCATCAAGATTGTAAAAGGCCGTTGCGAAATATACATTACAGACTGTGGAACATACACAAGGTTGGAGCTTCCGGTGATCAATCTTTGGGGAAAACGTAAGAGTTCTTCGTCTTTGATGGAGTATCTCCTGGATAGAAACGGAGAACTGAACGGGCCAGGCTTTTTTGGGATTAAGGACCGGCGTATCTATTACATATCAATAATCCAAAACAACGGAAGGATTGAGGAAACAGCCCTTGAAATGCAGAGAATCATAGAGAAACTAGGCCCCAAAATCATGAACATTGCCAAGCAGTAACCCAGGGGCAGGTACCTGAGATGTTTGTGATACCATAAGAAAATGGGAGGGGAAATGTGATCCAGCAAAGACAAAAACCCAATCTAAAGTTACTGGCTTGTGATCTTGACGGGACTCTTATTGGGCCCGATGATTACGGAATTGAGGTAGCGAAACAAACCGTGGATTCTTGCCGGAAACACGGGATTAAGGTGACAGTGGCAACTGGAAGGGCTTTCGGGGCTGCAGAAAAATATGTTAAATACCTTGGCATAGATAAGCCTGTAATAGCAAACGGAGGCGCCCTTATTGCCCGGGTGGGACAAACTCCAATCTATGAAAAAACCATAGAAAAAGAGGTAGCCCAGGACATTGCCCTTGAGCTGAAAAGGCTCGGTTACCCTTTTTACTTCTTTGTAGGTAAACACATGTATACAGACGTGAATTGTCCGGAAACCAAAAGATACTCGGAAATTTTGGGTTACCCAATCAGGACAGTTGAGTCACTTAAGGAAATCAAAGGGCGTCCAACGGGGATTGTCCTGAGGGTGCCACCTGAGAAGGCAGATTATCTGGCAGCAAAACTGCACTCAAAATGGCAGCCGAAAACAACTGTAATTAAGAGCATGCCACACTTGCTTGAAATTCAGGCACTCGGGGTATCCAAGGCCAAGGCCCTTGAATTCCTTGCAGGTTCCATGAACATAGACAGGGAAGAGGTTCTTACCATCGGAGATGGACTCAACGACCTGGATATGCTCATGTGGTCAGGAATGAAAGCGGCTGTTGGCAATGCTCATCAGATCGTAAAGAGAAATGTTCCATATGTGTCAAAGAACCGGTTTGCTGAAGGAGTTCTTGAGATAGTAGAGAAGTTTATCCAGGTGATATGAGCATAGTAAAGATAATGAAAGCCAAAGGGCTTTGTGTAGCCGAAAGGAGGATACTGTCTTATGAAAGTTCCCATAAAGGCTCCTAGAGGCAATTTGCTCAGCTGCAAGGGATGGCAGCAAGAAGCCGCCCTGCGCATGCTTATGAATAACCTCGAAAACGCGGAAAAACCTGACGAACTTATTGTATACGGTGGTACAGGTAAGGCAGCCAGGAATTGGGAATGCTACGAAGCAATAGTAAAATCCCTTAGGAATCTTGGAGACGAGGAAACCCTCATGGTGCAATCGGGCAAACCAGTAGCTGTATTTCCAACCCACAAGTACGCACCAAGAGTGTTGATTTCCAACGCGATGCTGGTACCCAATTGGGCTACCTGGGATGATTTTTGGAATCTTGAGGCCAAGGGTTTGACTATGTATGGCCAGATGACTGCAGGAAGCTGGATATACATAGGCACCCAGGGAATACTCCAGGGCACATATGAAACCCTTGCATCACTGGCAGACAGGCATTTTGGAGGTACCCTCAAAGGTAAGTTAGTCCTAACCGCTGGCCTGGGCGGGATGGGAGGGGCCCAACCTTTGGCCATTACCATGAACGATGGTGTAGGGTTGATTGTTGAAATCGAGCGTGCCCGTATCAAGAGGCGACACGAGATCGGCTATGTAGATGTAGTAGCAAAGGATCTGGACGATGCTATTGCCATGGCCAGAAAAGCCCTGGATGAAGGCAACTCCCTTTCAATAGCCCTGGAGGGAAACGCATCTGACATCCATCCTGAACTGGTGAAACGAGGTATCATTCCGGATGTGGTAACAGACCAAACCTCGGCCCATGATCCTCTTAACGGATACGTTCCCGGTGGCATGACTTTTGAAGAAGCCCTGGCCCTAAGGCAAAAAGATCGTGGCCGGTATGTAAAGCAATCTATGGAGTCCATGAGACGCCATTGTGAATCTATGGTTGAAATGCAAAAACGCGGAGCTATAGTATTTGATTATGGAAATAACCTGCGAGGCCAGGCCCATGAAGCCGGATTCAAAGACGCTTTTTCATACCCGGGTTTTGTGCCGGCTTTTATAAGGCCATTGTTCTGCGAAGGAAGAGGCCCATTCAGGTGGGCTGCTCTTTCGGGAGACCCTGAAGATATTCTTAAAACAGATCAGGCAGTCCTAGAACTGTTTCCTGAAAACGCAAGTTTACGGCGCTGGATCACTAAAGCAGAAAAATCCGTGCCCTTCGAGGGTCTTCCATCAAGAGTATGCTGGCTGGGTTACGGGGAGCGTGTTAAATTCGGCTTGAAAATTAACGAAATGGTAAGGCAAGGTGTTCTGAAAGCGCCTATTGTAATCGGAAGAGACCACCTTGATACAGGCTCTGTGGCATCGCCCTACCGGGAAACAGAGGGAATGAAAGACGGCTCAGACCCAATTGCAGACTGGCCAATCCTCAATGCCCTGATAAACGCCGTATCAGGAGCCAGCTGGATTTCTGTTCACCATGGGGGCGGAGTTGGAATCGGACTGTCGATTCATGCAGGTATGGTAGTGGTAGCCGATGGCACTGACGACGCTGACTGGAGACTCAAAAGAGTGCTGAATACTGACCCTGGAATGGGTGTCGTCCGTCATGCCGATGCCGGCTACGAGAAAGCAATTGAAACGGCTAAACGGGGCAATATAGACATGCCCATGTTAGAGTAAAAACCGTATATTTTGCTTTTGCAGAGGGAAACTTTTTCGAGCGCCCGACCCAAAACAGCCGGGCGCTCGAAAATTATTTGAAGTCCTTTGGAGGAAACACCGGGCCGGTAATAGAAAAGCGTATATGTACGCTAAGTAATCGGAAAGGCAGGCAGAGCTCAATGATTAAAGATAAACTGAAAGAAACGGTTCTTAACGAGATAGACAAAAACCGGAAGAAAATCATTGATCTGGGACAAGATATAATGGCCCATCCAGAACTGGGATACAAGGAGGTTAGAACTTCAAATATCGTAAAGAAGGCTTTTTCCGAACTCAATCTTGACGTTACAGATGGCCTTGGGATAACCGGTGTATCAGGAGTGCTCTCTTCAGGCAAAGACGGACCTAACCTGTGCATTATGGGAGAACTTGACGCAGTTGTATGCCCGGGACACCCATATGCAGATCCTTTGACCGGGGCGGCCCATGCCTGCGGACATAACGGACAGGTAGCCTCCATGATAGGCTCTGCAATTGGGCTTGTTGATTCAGGCGCGATGAAATACCTGTCAGGTAAGGTTACTTTTCTGGGAGTACCGGCTGAGGAATATGTGGAAGTAGAATACAGACAAAAACTCAGAAAAGAAGGCAAAATTCAGTTCCTCGGAGGAAAGCAAGAGCTTTTGGCACAAGGATTCTTTGATAATGTAGATATGGCAATGATGATTCATATGGCTGCTCTGGGGCCTGATAAGAAGGTTATAGTAGGTGGGACTTCCAATGGATTTATCGGCAAACTCATCAAATACAAAGGCAAGGAGTCACATGCAGGAGCTGCGCCCCACATAGGCATAAATGCTCTTAATGCGGCGCTCCTGGGGCTTATGGGAATCCACCTGCAAAGAGAAACATTTAAGGACGAAGATCATATAAGAGTACATCCAATCATCACAAAAGGCGGAGATCTGGTTAATGTCATTCCTGCAGACGTCAGGATGGAAACTTACGTGAGGGGAAAGTCCCTTGAAGCAATAATTGAGGCAAATAAGAGAGTAACAAGGGCCCTGAGAGCCGGGGCAGATGCCCTTGGAGCAATGGTTGAAATAGACGACATCCCAGGTTATCTGCCAAGGCGCAGCTGTCAATCCCTGGACGATGTGTTTAGGGCCAATGCTGTGGGCCTTGTTGGAGAACAGATGGTGGATACAGGCGCTCACGGTGCAGGATCGTCGGATATGGGAGACATAATGCATGTATTACCTGCCATCCATCCTTCATGCGGAGGAGCCAAAGGAGCAGGGCATTCTGAGGAATATGTAGTAGATGATCCTGAAACTGCGTATGTACTGCCGGCCAAACTACTTGCGCTTACGGCCATCGACCTTTTGTGGGGCGATGCAACCCTGGGAAAGGAAATAACAGACGAGTTTGAACCACTGATGACAAAAGAAGAATATCTGGATATGTGGGATCGAACACTTTGCGACTAGAACCTGAAAAGAAGGGGGCTTGATGCCAGAATGCCTGCCCAGAGATGGTTTTGGTTTCTCATCGGTATAGCTGTAGCCCTGAGCCTGGCTTCAACGGGTTTGGCCAAATTCTATACAGATGTCCTATGGTTTCATGAAGCAGGCTATAGTTCAGTGTATTGGACAGTGTTAAGGGCAAGGTGGCTTGTGGCTCTTGCAGGAAGTCTGATCTTCTTCCTGGTAGCCCTTGGCAACCTTTCAGCGGCTATCTGGGGAAGACGCGAGCTAAACATAGTGGGGGGGTTAATTATGCCCGTGCCCATTCAAGCCCCTGAAAGAATTGCTCGCTGGATTCTGATAATTTCAGTGGTAGTCGGAGTTCTTGGAGGATTATCCGGCTATAGCCAATGGCACATTATCCTGGCTCACCTGAATTCCACTTCATTTAACATAGATGATCCCTTTTTTGGAAAAGACGTAGGTTTTTACGTTTTTAACCTGCCTTTTCTAAGTCTTTTGCAGCAGCATCTATGGGTTGCCTTTGTTGCAGCCTTGCTTTTGTCAGGAATTGTCTATTTTATGTTTGGCGATCTTCGTTTCAGCGGCAGAAGAATGCTGGTAACCCGGAGGGCGCGAATACATATTTCAATCCTTGCAGCAATTTTGTTTGCCCTGAGAGCCTGGCACTATAAGATAAGTACCTGGAACCTTATGTATTCCCCAAGAGGAGTTGCTTTCGGAGCTTCTTATACCGACATACATGCCCAGGTTCCGGCATACAAGGGGTTAATTGTCGCTGCCATGATAGGAGCAGCTTTTTCTTTGCTCGGGATTGTCATGCGAAATTTCCGCTGGATAGGATATGCTGCTGTGGGGCTTGTAGTCATGTCATTTATTGCAGGATACGCTTATCCCGAGTTTGTTCAACAGTTTACCGTATCGCCTAACGAAATTGCATATGAAGTACCCTTTATTGAGAAAAACATTCAATTCACCAGAGATGCTTTCGGCTTGAGCAAGATTAACATTATCGAGTATCCGGCAGATGATTCCCTGGCCAGGGAAGACATTGCAGAAAATCTCGGGACTATCAATAACCTCAGGCTCTGGGATTACAGGGTGCTGAAAGATACATTCAGCCAGGTACAGGAAATTAGAATGTACTATAGGTTCAACGACGTAGATATTGACAGGTATACTGTGAACGGAGATCTCCGCCAGGTATTGCTTTCGCCTCGGGAACTCGACGTAAACCTGCTGCCTCCTGATGCCATAACATGGGTAAACTTGCACCTGAAATACACCCATGGTTACGGCCTGGTAATGAGTCCATCCCGGGATGTTACCCGGGATGGTATGCCCGCTTTCTACTTTATGGATGTACCGCCCAAAACAACCACTGATCTTACACTTGGCCGGCCTGAACTGTACTTTGGAGAGCTCACAAACCATTATGTTATTGTCAACACAAAAGAACCTGAATTTGATTACCCCAGACTGGATTCTCAGGCAATAGAACCTACTTTCTATGAAGGCAATGCCGGCATTGGCCTAAACAAATTCTTGAGAAAACTTGCTTTCATGATACGATTCAGAGATTATCAGATACTGGTATCAGGTGCTTTGACACCTGATTCCAAAATGATTATGAACCGGAATATTGTAGATAGAGTAAAGACAATCGCCCCGTTTTTCCTCTACGATCAGGATCCGTACCTTGTTTTGGCAGAAGGCAGACTGTACTGGTTCATAGATGGTTATACAGTATCTTCAAATTACCCGTATAGCCAACCTGACAGCGTTTTGAGAGTGAATTACATGCGGAATGCAGTCAAAGCGGTTGTTGACGCTTACAATGGGACAATCGCGTTCTACGGCGTAGATGAAACTGACCCGATACTGGAAACATACCGGAAGATTTTTCCGGATTTGATTAAGCCCTTAGAGGAAATGCCCCTGGATCTACGTAAGCATATCCGTTTTCCACAGGATTTGTTTACTGTGCAAACCAGAATGCTGACGACATATCATATGACAGACCCTCACGTTTACTACAATAAGGAAGACTATTGGGAAATCCCCAAAGAGATTTACGGCAACCAAGAACAAGTGGTAGAACCCTATTTCATTGTGCTTGCATTGCCAGGGGAAACAGCAACCGAATATATTCAAATTACACCGTTTACTCCCCGGGGAAAACCAAACATGACTGCATGGCTGGCAGTAAGATGCGACCCTGATAACTACGGGGAAATGCTTCTTTACAGATTACCGAAGGATAAGCACATACCAGGCCCTATGCAGGTAGAGTCTCTGATTGCCCAAAACCCGGGTATATCAGAGGCCATGACATTATGGGGGCAAGTCGGATCTCAGGTCATAAGAGGGAATCTCTTGACCATCCCAATGGACGGGTCTTTTCTGTATGTAGAGCCCTTGTATATTCAAGCCGAGAAGGTAAAAATACCTGAACTCAAACGTGTCTTAATGTACGCAGGAGGCAAAGTCGTCATGGGAACTACAGTGGAAGATGCCCTAAACCAGCTATTAGGGGCCGTACCTGAAGCACCCCCTAGGCCTGAAACCGAACTCGGGGATATGGCCGGTTTGATAGATCGGGCTAACGAACTATGGACAGAGGCCCAGGCTAAACTCGGAAACCGGGACTGGGCAGGTTATGGTGGCGCAATAGATGAACTTGGCAGGCTCCTTAGAGAACTGCAAAGACTGCAAACCGGGGGGCCATAGCCCCTTATCATGTATGGCTGTCAGTGCTACACTAGATATGGGAAGGAAGTGCAAACATGAACGGAGCAATACATAATACTACTGTCAGCAAAGTAGGTTCATACGAAAACCGCACAGTTAGCCTGAAAGGATGGCTGTACAATAAACGTTCATCAGGGAAGATCATTTTCATTATAATCCGGGATGGAACAGGAATAATACAGTGTGTTGGCTCACGGAAAGATATAGGCGATGAGGTATTCCTGCAACTGGACAGGCTGAATCAGGAATCATCTTTGAAAGTACAAGGGACGGTAAGACGAGACTCGAGGGCTCCTGGCGGATATGAAATTGCCATGACCAACTGTCAGATCATAAGCGAAGCATTCGAAGATTACCCTATTAGCCTGAAAGAACACGGAGTAGAGTTTTTGCTGGATAAAAGGCATCTGTGGATACGAACCCCGCGCCAAAGGGCCATCCTTAGAATAAGGGCGGAAATCGTAAAAGCTTGCCGGGATTTCCTGGATGAAGAAGGTTTTATTAACGTCGACGCCCCAATCCTGACACCTTCTGCATGTGAGGGCACAACAACATTGTTTGCCACTGAATATTTTGGGGAAGAAGCATACCTGAGCCAAAGCGGGCAATTGTATAATGAAGCTGCCATTATGTCCCTTGGGAAGGTCTACTGCTTTGGGCCTGCATTTCGAGCTGAAAAGTCAAAAACTCGCCGCCACCTGACCGAATTCTGGATGGTTGAGCCTGAAGCAGCTTTCATGCAGTTCGACGAGCTTTTGGTTTTTGAAGAAAATATGGTGGCCTATGTAATAAAGAAAGTGCTGGAAACATGTGAGTCTGAATTAGAAGAAGTCGGGAGAAATCCTGACAGTCTGACTGCCATTGAACCGCCTTTCCCCAGAATTACATATACCGAAGCAATTGAGATGCTAAAGGGCAAGGGGATGGATATTTCCTGGGGCGAAGACTTTGGTGCCCCCCATGAAACCGAGATCGCTTCTGAATACAGCAAGCCAGTATTTGTTACTCACTACCCGACAAAAATTAAGGCCTTCTATATGCAGCCGGATCCAAAGAACCCGGACACCGTACTGGGAGCTGATCTCCTGGCCCCTGAAGGCTATGGGGAGATAATAGGCGGCGGAGAACGAATATTTGATTACAATCTGCTTTTGGAAAGGCTTAAGGAGCACCGTCTTCCTCTGGCAGATTACCAGTGGTATCTGGATTTGCGAAAATATGGCTCAATACCTCACAGTGGTTTCGGAATGGGGATAGAACGTGTTGTGGCCTGGCTATGCGGGCTTGAGCATGTGAGGGAAACCAGCCCGTTCCCGAGGATGATCACAAGATTGAGGCCATGAGCGGGAGGGAGGTAATATCATGGCCGGGGAAATTAATGATACCCGTGGGAAATTGACAGAGTTAGGCGAACGCATTAGAGCTCAAAGGGAACACCTCGGGTTATCTGTGCAGGAAGTAGAAGAACAAACCAAAATTCGCTCCAAATACCTTATGGCAATAGAAGCAGGAGAGGATAAGATAGCTCCGGGAAAAGCCTATTTCCGGGTATTTCTTAAATCTTATGCTGACTTCTTAGGCCTGGACGGACTTGAGTTTTCTCGAATGTATCAGGAAATCAGTGCAAAGCCGAAAGAAACCCGTATTGTCCGCCGGCAGGCAGTAAAAAACGGAGGAACGATAGCTGAAAGACGTGAGCTACCTCAGTACAAAACTCAACCGGAAGTTCGAAGAGCCAGGCGCCGCCGGGGGAAAGCCAACGGCAGTATGGTGACAACCATTGTCATTTTGGCCCTTATGCTCGCTGTCATCTGGGGAGCTGCAAAGCTTTGGCAAGATTACCTGCACCCGGGGCAGTCTAATGAAACTTCCGATTTGAACAACGGTGAATCTTTGGAACCCGGTCCGGAACCAGATCCGGATAAACCCGGGGTAGAGCCTGAAGACACTGTCAAAGTCGCAAGATCTGAGCCTGGCCAGGACGTCACTTTATTTGAGACCGACAAGACTCCCATGGAGATTACCCTGACTACTCTACCAGATGAAGATGTCAGATGCTGGATTAATGTGCAATCTGATGGAAAACTCGTGGTTGAAAAAACAATGGGGCCAAACGAAACCCTGGAGTTTACTGCCCAAAAAGAAATGCGAGTCAGGGCAGGTAAGCCCTGGGTCCTGACGATTATCCTAAACGGCCATGATTTTGGAACAGGAGGGCCTGTGGGGCCTGTCAAAGATCTCGTATTCCGGTACAACGAGGAAATGTAACTACCTCATCATACCTCCAATGAGTTTTCCATATGATGTTCTTGATCCTCCCTAGAATCTGGAGTGGTGGTATGTTATGGTCAATTGCCGCAGGGAAAGATTAGTTGCTCTTTGCTGTATTGGAGCCGTATTGGCTTCGGTATTTTGCTCTTGTGTTCATGAGGCCTGCGCCCAAACCAAAGAGATTGTCCTGCCCCGGGTATCTGCAGAAGCGGCCATATTGCTGGAATGGCAAACAGGAACAGTGCTTTTTGAAAAGCGGGCATTCAATAGAATGTATCCTGCCAGTCTTACTAAGATGATGACAGCTCTCATAGCACTTGAACGGGGCCGTCTTGAAGATGTGATTCAAGTATCTCAGGATGCTGCAACCCAGGCCGGTTCTTCCATGAACCTGAGAACCGGAGACAAATTCACTCTGGAGGATCTCCTCTACGGATTGATGCTAAATTCAGGGAACGATGCTGCCTGGGCGATTGCAGAGCATATGGGAAAGGGCTCTGCTAATACATTCATTGAACTAATGAATCAAAGGGCAAAGGAACTTGGCGCGATAAACACCAGATTCCAGAACCCCCACGGCCTTAGCCATCCAAATCATTACACCACCGCCTTTGACCTGGCACTCATAGCCAAAACCTGCCTCAGACACCCGTATTTTAAGAACCTTGTTGGAACTAAAGAAAAGGATGTCGTAGAAGCTGACAAGAATATAGTCATATCCCTTTACAACACCAACCGGCTGCTCTGGCTGCACCCAGGGGCCGACGGAGTAAAAACGGGAACCACCCAGCAGGCGGGCCAATGTCTCGTAGCTTCTGCAACCAGAAACGGAATGCGTCTTCTTGCAGTGGTCCTTAACAGTGAGGATAGATGGTATGATACATCTACTCTTCTTGACTACGGCTTTGATAACTACAGGCTTGCTAAGGCAGCGTCGGCAGGCGAAACCATTGTTACCTTGCCTGTGTCACATTCAACTGAGAAATACGTTCCGGTAATCTGCGCAAAAGACTTGCAAGCTTGTGTGCCCGCCCGGGCTTTAGGCCTAAGAATAGAAGTGGATTTGCCGCCTGTAATCAGAGCTCCATGCAGTGCAGGAACAATAGTAGGCCAGGCTACCCTCTGCCTGGGTGACCGGGCAGTAGGATACTCTGACCTCATTGCAGGCACCTGGGCTTATCCCAGAACTCCCTGGCGTCTCATGGCACGCCTGGGGCTTTCGCTTTTCATACACTTCCGCCACCTGGGGCTCTTCTAGAAGGAGTATTTGTCATTTACTGAAGTCAACGGACTCCTCTCACGAGAGCAGATAGGCTTACCATANNTTAAGACTTTGCCGTCAATAGAGCCTTTGACCGAGTAGAACCCTTGGTGAAAAGATGTATTTATTAGTTCATCATTAAAGCGGCCTGACGGCGCATAGAAAAAAGGCATAGGTTCTGTACCCAATTTTAGAATTGTTTCTCGGGCACGTGTTAGCCGGTCCTTTATTTCCTCAGGGCTTAACCGGTCCATAAACCTATCGTCAGTACCTGAAAGTCCAAGTTCGTGCCCCTTGTCCACGATTTTATTAATCAGGGTACTGTAAGCCTCTGAAAACGTGGCTGACAAGAACCAGGTGGCCTTAATTCCGGTTGATTCAAAAACATCAATGCACTCTTCCACAAGCTCCGGTTTTGCCTGAAATACTTCAACCACCACCCCAATATTCGGATCAACTGTATTGACCCTGGTTAAAGGGGTGATTTTTGCGGCAGCACCTTTATCAGAAACCAAAACTCCTGCTCTTGCCCCGAGAACTACCAGTGCCAGAGAAAGGAACAACACAATCCTTTGACGAATTTCAGGTTTCAAGTAGATAAGCAAGCCAAACCCTCCTTCATACATGGAATAATGGGAAAACATTGGCAATAAAATCCTCAATTGCTTATATCTATGAGGGGGAAAAACAGGGTATAACAGCTATAAACCTAAAGCCATTTTGGATATGATTCTCTCGAGTCGCCGCTTTCTGGACATTACCGCGTTAGAAACTGGATATTTGCTTTCCTTAAGCCAGTCAGCGCACTGATTGACGAGGTTAAGAGACTTCATTATGTCGTTTTCATGAAGTTCATAATGCCTGGCCAGCCACAGGTAATCATCAACTACTGCAACACCCCTGCTTATCAGATGGTTCCAAATACCGGCCGCAGCATCCCAGTCACCTTGCTTTCTCATGACCGTAGCCAGTAATCGCATGTTTTTGAATCGTCTCTTGTCGTGGGCCGGCCTGTCCTCAAAGCAGGCCAGGGAAGTCCCAAGGCATTGCCTTGCAAGTTCCAGGCCTCCGCGACTTAAGTGAAATCTCCCAACTCCGGCCAGGGCAGAAGCATCACCGTAAGGCCTGTGCTTTCCGGAAAAAGTCAAGCCCAGAACTCTTAAGAGCCCGACCATATCCAAAATGTCCAAGAGGTTATGTTCCAGAACCGGTTCAAGAATCGAAATGTCCTTATCCTGTTCGTATATGAAGTATAGGGCAGGAATCATATGTCCCGGAATGTCATCAACGCGGCTTGTACCGATGAAACGCTTTACAGATTCGGTCAGGCTCAGCCCATATACAGGATGTTTTCCGAGTTTCCGGACAAGGGAGAAGAGGTCTATATGGCTATCAAAGTCATGAAAGTCGTGGATGAGCCCGTTCATTATAAATCTGTTCCTGATGACCGGCATATCAAAGGCTTTGCCGTTGAAAGTGACAAGAACGCGAGAACCCTCAAGTTCCCTTGCGAGCTCCTCAAGCATGGTTGCTTCACAGTCTCTTTCGCTCAAGAGAAACTGAAGGACGTGAAACTCGTCCTTCTTCCACCTGCCCAAACCTGTAAGAAACGAAACAGTACCTGCGCCAAGAAGGCCTGTAGTCTCAAGATCCAAAAAAAGCGNNTCCAAAGGCGGCGGATAGAACCAGGGAAGGGAGCCGGCAGTATAAACCGTAGTATATACGCAATAACCTTCTTTCTCAATTATCTCCGGCTTCCTGGAAGGGCGCAGGATTTCAGGTTCTGATTGCGAGCAAGTATCCTCTCCTGAAACACAGGATGAATCAACAAGGAAGCCTCCGGTCAAAGAGGGTTTCTCAAGAGAAGGCTCAAAACTATTCTTGCCTAGTGCCGCTTCTCTTGACTGGATCTCCTTGATAAGATTTCTGAGTTTTTCAACAATGTCTCTGTTAGTCAAACTTGCACCTCGTCACATATGGCATCAAGGACTTGGATAGACAAGGCCTTAATACCTTCACCTACTTCCTGTTCAGGGCCGGTGCAGCCAGGGCACCCCTTACGGCACGGGCAAGATGAAATAAGCTCAAGACAAGCTTTCAAAATGTAGGGAATGACGTGAAACGCTTTCTCAGCCAACCCCACTCCTCCCGGGTAGGAATCATACAGGTAAACAGTGGGCCTTCCGTCATATGCAGAACGAACCTCTACAGCAACTCCCAAATCTCTCTTGTCGCTCATAAGGAAAAGAGGCGCAATGTTCAGCAACACGTTAGCCAGTCCCGAAAGTATCCCGCCTATGAAGTGGGGATCAATCTTGCCGGAAATCTCATTGGGAATACTAAACCACATGCCCTGGGTATGNNTGTTGCAAGGGCCGTCACAGAAAGTTCGCCCAATTTAGGTGTTATGGGAAGGTTGCCTGAAACTTCATCGACAGTAATAACCTTAACCCCAACAGCCAGATTGGCATCAGTATAGTAGTCTATGTCAACTTGTTTCACATATGCCTTTCTAGAAGGGTAATCCATCTTGATTACATGGTATTGCCGCCCCTTATGCATATAAATGGCTTGCTCGTGAACTAGCATAGGGGCAGAAGCCCAATCCACTTCACCGATAACTCGCGCTTTTTGTGTAATGTCTATTACCACGAAATTGTCATTGGAAGCCGAACGCAGGCTGATACCCGCCGCGGGAAATGAATCTGACGACCAATTCCACCTGGACAGCCCCTTATGAAGAATCTTCTGCTCAGCCAAATGTTCCAAGATGTGCTCAATTTGAACTGTGCCGAGTTCAGGAGGGGAATCAGGATTGACGGTGAACGGAAGCTCGTAAGACGCACATTTTACATGCTGCCCAAGGATATACGGATTGTCCGGGTTTATGAGAGCATACTCTGGGCTCTGTTCGAAAAAATAACCGGGGTTTTTGATAATGAATTGATCCAAAGGAGACCCTCCTGCAACCAGAACAGCTGCCGACTTCCCCTGTCTTCTGCCGGCTCTGCCTGCTTGCTGCCAGGTACTGGCTATGGTGCCCGGATATCCTGCCATTAACACCACATCAAGCCTGCCTACATCGATTCCAAGTTCCAATGCATTAGTAGCTGCCACACCTATGATATCTCCTTTACGCAATCCTTTCTCAATAGCCCTTCGCTCGTTAGGCAAGTATCCTCCACGATAGCCCTGGATTTTGCTTTTTCCGAGTTCCTTGTTGTATGAATCTCTCAGGTACTGAACCAGCAGTTCACAAGACTTCCTGGAGCGTGCAAAGATTAAGGTTTGAATATCGTTTTTTATGAACCGGGAACCAATCTTGGACGCTGCATCTATGGAAGACTGTCTCAATGAACCGTTGGCCTTACCGGCAGGAGGATTGTAAAAGATAAAGTCTTTTTCAGCAGCAGGGGCCCCGTTTTTATCAATCAAAACCACAGGCTTTCCGGTAAGCGCCAAAGCCAATTCACCTGGGTTAGCGATTGTGGCAGAAGCCAGAATAAACTGAGGCGATGTACCGTAAAAGAGGCAAATTCGCTTGAGGCGCCTTATGACATTTGCTACGTGACTCCCAAAAACCCCTCTGTAGTTATGCATTTCGTCAATGATCACATATTTCAGTGATGTAAATAACCTTACCCATGTAGGATGATGGGGAAGAATGGCTTGGTGAAGCATGTCGGGATTAGTAATTATGATTTGCCCTGTTTCTTTCGCCAATCGCCTCTTTTGCGTTGGAGTATCTCCATCAAAGGTAAAAGTCTTTATTGAAAGTTTTCCCATCTTGCACATATCTTCAACTTCCGCCAGTTGGTCCTGGGCAAGGGCCTTAGTAGGGAACATATACAGGGCTCGCGCGCGATTGTCCTTGAGGATGGCATCTAGCACAGGCAAATTGTAGCACATGGTTTTTCCTGACGCGGTCGGGGTTACTATGCAGATGTCCTCACCCTGCAAGGCGCGATCATAGGCTTCCCTTTGGTGAGAATAAAGAGCTGTTATGGCTTTTTCCCTCAATGCCTGTTTCAGCAAAGGGTGCAGCTCTTCAGGAATATCCAGATAATCGCCAAAAGCGGCAGGAAAATGGTGCCAGGCAGTGATACAGCTTAAAAACCTCGGATCCTGACGCAAATCTTTCAACACGTCTTCTACGTTCCTTCTCACCATCTGGATGAGTCCCTCCTAAGATAACACAACCTTATTTTTCCTGGTGATTAACCGCTCTTTATCAGGTAGTATCTTAATATAACCACGTTATGTCAAGGAAGCAGGAGGTCACCATTAATGCCAAAATCTAGACACAGAAAGGTTGCTCCACTAAAACTCACGGCTACAGTCTTACTTCTCGTGACGAGTCTCCTTGTTCCTATTCGAGGTTACACAGCTCCTCTCCTTCGAACAGGGAGTTACGGGGACAATGTGGCTATGTTGCAGAAATACCTTCAAAATGCAGGATTCAATCCAGGCTATATCGACGGGGCTTTCGGCCCAAAGACCCAATCTGCAGTAATTGCTTTCCAAAGACACTCAGGCCTGGTTCCTGACGGAATCGTGGGCCCACTGACCTGGGCTGCCCTTGAAAGGGCAAACAGTATCTCAAGAGGTACAGGCCCTTTGAGGGGGAGGACAATTGTTATAGATCCAGGCCATGGAGGGCCTGAGCCCGGTGCCATATCATACTGGGGAGACAAAGAAAAGAACTTCACTCTGGATATAGCTGCCAAAGTGCGATACTACCTGGAGTCTCAAGGTGCAGTTGTGATAATGACAAGGTACGGAGACTATTCGCCAGGCAGTGACTGGCCACTACCGGCCGATGATCTTCTCGCCAGAGTATCTATTGCCAACTCCCGGGACGCTGATCTTTTCCTAAGCATACATATCAATGCGTATCCCAAAGACCCTGGAGTATCGGGTGTCATGGGTTTCTACCGGACTGGATCCCGGGAATCCCAAAAACTGGCCCAAGTCCTGGCAAACCGGGTATCAGGCGCAACAAACCTCAGGCTTATTGATGTTCAAACCGGCCCGTACTATGTGCTTAACCACACTTACATGCCTGCGGCTTTGATGGAAATCGGATTCATGACTAACTGGAATGATGTGAATCTCTTGAAGCAAAACTGGTTCCAGGATTCGGTTGCAAAAGGGCTGGCCAGGGGAGTAAGTGAGTACCTAGGCCGTTAACCAGATCATACCAGATCCTATAGTTGAAACTGCATATGTGGGGATGCTTGCAGTGCCCGCCTGATCATAACAAGGCGGGCACGTTTCTTTTGAGAAANNCTATTACCTTCGAACAACGTGGCTATCGTTGGTATACTTATGTCAACTGCCAGTATATTTTGCATTTTTACAGAAGGAGGGGAGGCGGGGCTATGTCCATAAGAGATATCCGGTGGAAATATGTGCTTCTATGGGCACTGGTGATACTATCCATATTGAGCCTTGCCAATTACTCCTATCGAATCCTGGGCTTGGAAAGGCCCCTTGAAAAGAGTCTGGCACGTGATCCTGACGTTGCCTGGAGTGAAGTTACTGCTTCTCAGAATAAAACCGTCGTTAAGGTAAGCTTGAAATATGTTGAAGATCTTTCTTTGACCCATTTACGAATTGAAGAAACGGTCAAAGCGGCACTCGGTAACAGAGATTATGAAATAGTGGTCCAGGATGTTCCCGATGAAATTTTGGAAAAGGCATATGCCTCAATTCACTATTACGTAGAAGAAGCCAGAATACGTGGGAATTTTGGCGAAATGGCCAGGCAATCAACATCAGTATTGGAAGAAGCGGGGATAGACGACTTTAAACTTACGGTGAACCAGGACAGAATCTACGTACAACTCCGTCTTCAAAGCCACTATCTATACAAAATCATGAAACTGAAAGATGTAAAAGGAGGCACAGAACTATGAAGCAAAAAGAATTACTTTTGGGCGTAGGAATAGGAGTTCTGGCCTTCCTTATTGCCCTGGAAGTAAACGTCTGGCCTGTTCTTTTGCTGTCAGGCCTGGGCTACTTTCTTTACTCGTCAGGTGGACAGATCAAAGATATAGGCAGGCGAAAAGTGGGAGCTCTGGTAGCAGAGAGCCCTAACGTTAGCTTTGAAGATATCGGAGGCCAAAACGTAGCGAAGAGGGAACTGATTGAAGCTCTTGAGTTTTTGCGTGTCTATGAAAAGGCCACTAAACTCGGAATTCGCCCATTGAAAGGAATACTCCTGACAGGCCCTCCAGGGACAGGGAAAACCCTTCTGGCCAAAGCTGCGGCAAATTACACTGACTCTGTATTCATATCAGCCTCAGGCTCTGAGTTCATCGAGATCTATGCCGGGCTGGGGGCTCAAAGAGTAAGAGACCTGTTCTTAAGGGCACGGAAACTTGCCAGGGATCGTAAGAAGCCCGGAGCTATAATATTTATTGACGAAATTGAAGTTCTGGCAGGTAAGCGAGGGGCCCAGTCAGGGCACCTCGAATATGACCAGACTCTTAACCAGCTGCTGGTTGAAATGGACGGCCTGACATGTGACGCCGGTACCAGAACTCTTGTGATAGCGGCAACCAACAGGCCTGATCTACTGGACCCTGCGATCCTAAGGCCCGGGCGGTTTGACCGGACGGTAAGGGTTGATCTTCCCGATAAAGAGGGCCGTTTAGAAATACTCAGTCTTCACCTGAAGAACAAGCCCCTTTCTGGGGAGGTCAATCTGGATAATGTTGCCAGAGAAACATTCGGGTTGTCAGGAGCTCACCTTGAGAGCCTGTGCAATGAAGCGGCCATTTGCACGTTGCGCAGAGGGGGAAATAACATAACCCCGGGGGATCTCGCGGAAGCCCTGGATAAAGTGATTCTAGGTGAAAAACTTGAAAGGCGCCCGGCAGACAGCGAAATGCGGCGGGTGTGTGCCCATGAGGCAGGCCATGCCATTGTCGCGGAAATTGCAAGGCCGGGTTCCGTTGCCCAGATCACAGTGTCCCCAAGGGGAAACGCCCTGGGATTTGTAAGGCACTCACCTAAAGAAGATAGGTACCTGTATCCCAAAGAAGTGCTGGAGGAAGAAATTCAGATTCTTCTTGCAGGAGCCGTTGCAGAAAACCTGCTGTTTGGCTCCAGGAGCACAGGAGCGGCAAATGATTTCCAAAGGGCCCTTGACATTGCCAAAAGGATCGTAATGTATGGAATGTCACCAATTGGGGTTGTGGACAGAGATACAATGTCACCTGACGTGATTGCAAAGGCCACAAACGATATCATCAAAAAAGCCGAAATCTCGGCATCGAATGTTATCAAGAGCCACCAAGGTGTTCTCGTCAGGTTGTCCCAAAAGCTCCTTGAAGAAGAATCAATTTCGGGTAAAGATTTGAGAGATTACCTGAACCTGCCCGGCAAACTTTCATGGAAATGGAGGAAACCACCTATCCGGAGAAGTAAAATAAAAGGAGGAGTATAAACTCCTTTTCCTTTTCGGGGGTGGTATTAGTGCAATCCGAAATCTTATCTATAGGTACCGAGCTTTTGCTGGGCGAAATTACAGATACAAATGCCCAATATCTTTCCTCCCGCTTGAGAGATATTGGTGTAAATGTGTACAGAAGAATCACTGTCGGTGATAATCCGGCAAGGCTTATTTCTGCTTTTGAAGACTCAATCCAAAGGGCAGACATTATTATAGCTACCGGAGGCTTAGGCCCCACTGACGACGATCTGACTGCCCACTGCCTTGCATCCGCTTTAAAGCGAAACCTTGTATTTGATGAAGAGGCTTGGGCCAGTATTGAAAAATGGTTTGCTAAACGCAAACGGCCAAGTGATCCTTCCGACAGAAAACAAGCATACATCGTATCAGGCGGATTTTTTATTCCGAATCCCTCAGGTACGGCACCGGGTCAAGGAGTCTTTTTCAACGGTAAAATGGCTTTGCTTTTGCCCGGCCCTCCATTTGAGATGAAACCAATGTTTGAAACATATGTGATCCCTCTTATCAAACAGCACTTTCATGATCTTGTCCCTATACACTACGTAAATCTTAATGTAGTTGGGCTTCCTGAATCTAGAGTCGCTGACGCTGTCAAGGACCTTATGACCAGCCACAACCCATCTTTGGCCCCATATACGGGTACAGGGCAGGTCAGACTGAGGATTGCTGCAAGGGGCCACAACGAAGCTGAGACAATGAACATGATTTCAACAATGGAAAAAGAAGTGCGGCAGAGATTGGGCCATCACATATACGGTAAGAATGACGAGACTCTTGAGGAAACAATAGGGAGACTTTTAGGGAAGAAGGGACTTACACTTGCCGTAGCCGAATCTGTAACAGGAGGCCTGGTCTGCCACAGAATAACTGAGGTGCCCGGTAGCTCAAAGTACTTCAAGATGGGCATGGTTGCTTATAACCCAGGTGTTAAGGTATCAAACCTAGGCATCCGGCCCGAGGCTGTATACAAGGATGAGGCTGTAAACCAGGAGGTAGCTATGTCCATGGCCGAAAGCGTACGGCTTTTGGCAGGTGCTGACATTGGACTGGCAACTACGGGGTTCGCCGGCCCGGACGGGGGAACCGCTAATGAACCAGCAGGTACGGTTTACATAGGCATTAGCCACAAAAAGGGCACTTGTGTGGACAAAATAGTCCACCCCAGCTCAAGATCCAGGACCAAGGCCTATGCATCTTTACGTGCCCTGTACACATTGTACCGTTTTTTGACGGAACGTCACATTTGAAAGGGGATGTGAACCTAATGCAGGAAAGCACTTTCAGAGGCTTTGTGGCGCTCCCGGTGCCTTCAGGTATCAAAACGTTTCTGCAATCTTTTTACGTGAAAGCCACAAAAACTTTCCCAGACTATCGCTTTGTCCAAACAGGCAATTTGCATATTACCTTGCAGTTTTTAGGCAGCAATGTTAAGACATCCTTGATTCCGGATATCCAAACCGTGATTCAGTCATCAGTCACCAAAACACTCTGTTTCGATGTTTCCCTTGGGAAAGCCTCAACATTTCCTGAAAAGGGCCTTCCGAGAGTCCTCTACATAGGAATTGACCGTGGGAAAGAGGAGGTTGAGCAACTGGCCCGGGACTTGCGAGCAGGATTAGAGTCTTTGGGATTCAGAGAAAACAAACCTTTTAGAACCCACATAACTGTGGCCAGACGTAAACGTCAGACTGGTTACAGAAAGCAAGGCAATGCCGGTTATAATCACTGGACAAAAGCCTTTTCTGATTTCATAACACATTATCATGATGAATCGGCCAGTGCCCTTAATTTGCACTGGCGGGCCTCAGAAGTGCTGCTAATGGAAAGTAATTTGACCCCAACAGGGCCGGTGTACTCGGTACTGTCAGGAATTTCATTGCCAGGCCGAACGAAGGAGCGAACATATGTGTAATTCCATTGCCCCATGTTGGAGCTGATGTTATACTTGACTGGGAAAGGACTGCCAGGGTTTCAAGGCGACTCTAAGGAGTGAAATATATGCTGGAAAGAGAAAAGGCCCTAGAGTTGGCGGTTGCTCAAATAGAGAAGCAATTCGGCAAAGGCTCCATAATGAGGTTCGGAGAAGCTTCTCAGAAAATGACAGTAGACATTATTCCAACCGGTGCCCTGGCGCTGGACATTGCTCTTGGGATCGGAGGCATACCTCGCGGGCGAATTGTTGAGATCTACGGCCCTGAAGGTTCAGGCAAAACCACCGTTGCTCTGCATATTATTGCAGAAGCCCAGAGAGCGGGAGGAATTGCTGCATTTATAGACGCTGAACACGCTCTGGACCCTCTGTACGCAAACAGGTTGGGAGTTGACATAGACAACTTGCTGATTTCGCAACCCGATACAGGAGAACAGGCGCTTGAGATTGTTGAAGCCCTTGTACGAAGCGGCGCTGTTGATTGCGTCGTAGTGGACTCTGTGGCGGCTTTGGCCCCTCGTGCCGAAATCGAAGGCGAAATGGGAGACGCCCATGTAGGCCTTCAAGCACGTTTAATGTCCCAGGCTTTGAGGAAACTTACTGCAGTAGTGTCGAAATCGAAGTCTACAACGATTTTCATAAACCAGGTGCGTGAAAAAATCGGGATAATGTTCGGGAATCCTGAAGTGACTCCTGGCGGAAGAGCGCTGAAATTCTACTCATCAGTAAGGCTCGATGTAAGAAGAATTGAAAACTTGAAGCGAGGCCAGGAGACCATAGGCGCCAGAACTAGAGTGCGAGTTGTTAAGAACAAATTATCCCCGCCGTTTAGAGATGCAGAGTTTGACATAATTTTCGGAGAAGGGATTTCCCGGGAAGGCTCCCTCTTAGATGTAGGCGTTGCCCACAACATTCTTACCAGAACCGGAACCTGGTATTCTTACGGAGATATTCGCCTGGGGCAAGGCAAAGAAGCTGCCAGGCAGTATTTCAGGGACCACCCTGAGACGAGTGAAGAAGTAGCATCCAAAATCAGGGCTCTCTTGAATCCGAAAGACGCCGATTCTTCCAAGGCTCCAAAACCCGGTGCCGGTGATGCCAAATAAGGACACCTATGGATGAATCTCTGAAAATCCTGTCAAGACGACAGGTCAGTTCAGGTCAAATGCGATTTATGCTTTCGAGGAAAGGGTTCATGCCCGGCGATATACAGGCATGTATTGAGAAATTAGAGGAATGGGGTTATCTTGACGATAGAGTCCTTGCCAGAGATATTCTGCGGGCTATAATACGTAACACCCCGTGCGGCAAGAGACGTTGCTTTTACGAACTTGAAAAAAGGCGCTTTTGCAAAGAACTTATAGAAGAATTGGTTCAAGAAGTATATTCCGGATTGGATGAACTGTGCCTTGCCCATACTGCCGCAAAGCAGTATGCAAAAGGCAAATCGCCATGGACATTGAAAGACTCAGAGCGCCTGGCCAGGTGGCTGTATCGCCGGGGTTTCACCGGAGAAACCATACTTTCGGTGGTCAGAACATTTGGCCCGGCAGGTGACGTAGGGTAGGCGTGTGATACTGGTTTATATGATTTTATACCTGGACGTTTCATGTATAGTGCTTTTGTGCACCGACGTATAATCATGAATTTGATTGGACTCAGAAACCGTGGAGTAGATTGGCCTATGGTTAAGTATTCAGGCCATGTTGCGGTTTGGGGCTTAGTGCATTTATACAGGAATAGGCTCAATTAGCCAGGTATTGATACATTTGAGCCGGTATGCCGGGCACTGCTCGGCTTTTTCTGTTTACAGAGGAGGTGACAGTATTTGCAGTTCTTACCGTATATTTTATATGCATTAGGTATAGTTTTGGCGGCTGCAGCAGGATACTTGCTGCGCCGCATGATAGGCGAGGCCAAAATCAAATCTGCTGAGACTGAGGCCAAAAGAATATTGGAGCAATCCACAAAGGCCGCTGAGACCAAGCATAGAGAGATTCTCCTGGAAGCCAGGGATAGTGCCCAAAAAATCAGGGATGAAGTTGACAAAGAAATGCGGGAAAGGCGTCAGGAACTACAGCGCCTGGAACGCAGGCTGATAAACAAGGAAGAGTCTCTTGAGCGAAGGCAAGAGACTTTGATTCAAAGAGAAGAGAACCTGTCAAAACAGGAAAAATCTTTTGCCGAGAAGGAACGGATCCTTGAGGGATTGCAGGAAGAGTCCATTAGAGAACTCGAACGTATTTCCGGACTTTCAAGAGAAAACGCCAGGGAAAAGATTCTTCAGGAAGTCAGGGATACTCTCAAAGAAGAAAGTGCAAGGCTAATCAGGGATGCTGAGGCCCAGGCCAGGGAAGAAGCAGAACAAAGGTCTCGAAGTATAGTTGCTTTGGCCATTCAAAGGTGTGCTGCTGACCATGTTGCGGAGAATACTGTCTCAGTTGTGGAGCTGCCAAGTGACGAGATGAAAGGCAGGATAATAGGGAGAGAAGGAAGGAACATCAGAACCCTTGAGACTCTTACCGGGATTGAACTCATCATCGATGATACTCCAGAAGCTGTAATTCTTTCTGGTTTCGATCCGGTAAGAAGAGAGGTTGCCCGGCTGGCCCTGGAAAGGCTCGTGGCCGACGGCCGGATTCACCCTGCACGTATTGAAGAAATGGTGGAAAGGGCTCAGAAAGATGTAGAGACCATTATTAAGCAAGAGGGCGAACAAGCAGCCTTACAGCTAAGTGTCCATGGACTGCACCCTGAGCTTGTTAAGTTGCTGGGAAGGTTGAGGTTCAGAACAAGTTATGGCCAGAATGTGCTCAAACACTCTGTTGAGGTTGCCCAGCTTGCCGCCAATATGGCTGCGGAAATTGGCGCTGAAGTAACAATGGCCAAACGCGCAGGGCTTCTTCACGATATAGGAAAGGCTGTGGACCACGAGGTGGAAGGATCTCACGTAGCCATTGGAGTGAACCTTCTCAGAAGGTACCGGGAATCCCATGATGTGATACGCGCCATCGAAGCTCACCACGGTGATGTTGAACCACAGTCTGTTGAAGCATTCTTAGTCGCAGCTGCAGACGCCATATCGGCAGCGCGCCCTGGTGCCAGGAGAGAGACTCTTGAGATGTACCTTAAGCGCCTGCAAAAACTCGAAGATATTGCCAATTCCTTTGAGGGGGTAGAAAAATCCTATGCTATCCAGGCCGGCCGGGAAATCCGGATAATGGTCAAACCTGAACGCATAGATGACCTGGGTTCAGTCACCCTCGCAAGAGATATTGTTAGGCGAATTGAAAAAGAACTGGAGTATCCAGGGCAAATTAAGGTAACCGTCATAAGGGAAACAAGAGCAGTGGGTTATGCAAAGTAAGATTTCACCGAATATAGGCGCTGGTTGGTCGAAATCATTCCGGCGCCTTATTTGGAAAACAGTATTGGGGCATAAGGGATGCAAAAANNCACCCGTAAACGGGTTTCCCAAAAAGACATTGAAATCCTGGCTACTTTGCTGGTGGCTTTTCCCCAGGTATCAAGAGCTGTGTTTGATCCTGCAAAACGAGGGCTGAGCCTGGTGTTTCTATGCCAGGGGCCTATCAGTAAATCGAAACGTGATAGGCTGCAGGCCCTATATCTCCAGTCAATAGAGGTATATCTAGGGTTGTTGGATATAGAAGGCGGTTTTGTTCATTGCTCCTGGGAAAGCATGGATGATTTTTGCTCGTTTCAGGTGGAAAGAGACGTAGCATCACTAACTACCGGCGAACTGAGTTTGACCGCATCATTGATTTCGGAACATGTTCCGGTACTTTCGGCTGTGGATGATTCGCCTGTCAGCGAAGAAACGGATTTCTCATGGTCTGCTAAATTCTTTTTACAGGAAATGCTAGACCAGGTGAAAGAAATTCAGTGCCCAAGAAAACTCGTTGCTTTGCGCGAAGGAGAAAAAGTACTGGTATTTGATAAGTGAGGTATGCTCATGAATTTGCTTTTTGTCGGGGATGTGTTTGGCTCGCCGGGCCGCTCATACTTAAGAGACCTGCTTCCTGGCCTCATTCATGAATACGACGTGGATTTTACGATAGTTAACGGTGAAAACGCTGCAGGAGGAGCCGGCCTGACTAAGGAAACAGCCAATGAACTGTTTTCTGCCGGTGTGGATATTATAACTTCAGGAAATCATATATGGGATAAGAAAGAGATCTACCCGGTTCTAGACACCGAGAAAAGGATTCTGAGGCCGGCAAACTACCCGCCAGGGATTCCCGGAAGAGGCTCAGGGGTTTTTACGGCCAAGAACAGTACCACCGTAGGAGTAATAAATATTTGCGGTAGAGTATTTTCCCCTCAAAATTTTGACTGCCCCTTTCGAGTTCTCGACAGTGAGATTTCCATGCTTAGGACTGTCACTCCGGTTATCGTTATTGACTTTCACGGCGAAGCGTCATCTGAGAAAATTGCTGCAGGCTGGTACGTCGATGGAAAAGCAAGTGCGCTCTTCGGTACTCACACCCATGTCCAAACAGCAGACGAACTTATCTTGCCAAATGGCACAGCCTACATTACTGATGCAGGAATGACCGGAAGCTATGAAGGGATAATCGGGGTAAAACGTGACATAATTCTTAAACATTTCTTAACTCAATTGCCGGTAAGACACGTGCCTGCTAAAGGCAAAAAACAGCTGTGCGCAGTATACTGCGTGATAGACTCCCTGGGGAAGGCTGAAAAAATCCAGCGAATCCTAATTAGAGAATAAGCTGGAAACCAACCGTGGCCAAAACATGGATCCAGTACAGCTAAAATTGCTTGAAATACCGCAATATCTCCTTGTCAAATACATAGATTACCATTAGAATGGAAATACACCAAGATTCGGCAGTCCAAATTGTGACGTGTTGACAGTTGCCGCAGTTCATTTATCATAATTGGAGGGTTAACATTGGGAGTAGTTAACGCAGATCGCCGAGATACCATATCCGTGGATGTCCTTAAGGTCTCTTCGAAATCAAATCCTAATGCAGTAGCAGGCGCACTGGCTGGCGTTGTCAGAGAACGTGGATACGCAGAAATACAGGGAATAGGGGCAGGGGCAATTAACCAGGCCATAAAAGCAGTGGCAATTGCACGTGGATTTGTGGCGCCCAGCGGAGTCGATCTTGTATGTGTTCCCGCGTTTACAGATATCATGATCGACGGGCAAGAACGTACAGCGATTAAGCTTATTGTGGGCCCCAGGAACTAGTTGATTAAGGATTTACCTGAGAATGCGCAATACCAGGACTGCTGACATTCTGCTCTCGCAAAGTTTTTGTGGGGGCAAGAACGTCTGTAATTCTGATTATTGCGATCTTCACATTCATACTACAGCCTCAGACGGGGAGTGCACACCTCACCAGGTAGTGTCTCAGGCTCGGGAAATTGGTTTGAAGGCAATTTCTCTTTGCGATCATGATACTATTTCCGGTTTTCAAGAACTTTCTCGATTGTACTTTTGCTGCAATGACGGCACTTTAGCGGCCTCAGGAGTTGAAGTCATTCCCGGGATCGAGATTAACAGTGAATGGCGGGGCAGAGAACTCCACATTCTAGGGTACTTCATTAATCCAGACGATGAAGGATTCTCTAGGATACTTGAAACACTCAGAGATTCAAGAATTCAAAGACTCTACCTGATCTTACAGAAACTAAGAAAACTTGATGTCTTTATAGATATTTCCCGGGTGCTTGAAATGGCACAAGGAGAGTCAGTAGGCCGGCCACATGTGGCTAAAGCAATGGTTGAAAAGGGGTACGTTGGTGATATCAAGGAAGCCTTCCAGCGGTACCTTGGAATAGGCAAGCCCGGATACGCGGAACGATTCCATCTTAGCCCTATTGAATCAATAAGGGCTATCCGCCGGGCAAAGGGTGTAGCCATATGGGCTCACCCCGGGACGGCGAAGGCCGATGATCTGCTTGGTGAGCTCATTCAAAACGGGCTTCAAGGATTAGAAGTATACCACCCGGAACATGACCGTGAACTTCAGCAACAATACAAGAGGATCGCCGTGGAAAATCGCTTATTGATAACCGGCGGCTCTGATTTCCACAGTTTTTCAGACCCAGTAGGTGCTCAAATAGGAAGTCATTGGATTTCGTATGATTCTGTCCTGCATATGAAACAGCTGGCGAAAGCCTGACTCGTACTGAAAATGGGGTGAAGCCCATTGCTTATGGAGCTATGAGACGCACCCTCGGCAGTCTATGAAGATGTTCTTTCACCAAAGGTGTCTCCCTATGGAATGTCTGATATGGAAAAGTTTCCCCGAAGGGCGGTTTCAGTTGCCGGGGCCCGGAACAATCCTAGGTACCCCGGCAACTGAGATACTTGCTTCTTACGCTAACTTGATTTTTACGTCAAGAGCGCTCAAACTCTTGGGATATGCAAAAATTGGGTTAATATCGAGTTCTTGTATCTCAGGAAAATCCCTGCACAGCTGAGCCACACGGGCTACAGCCTCAGAAATGGCGGGAATATCATCAGGTTCAGCACCCCTGAAGCCCTTGAGAATTGTATATGCTTTGGTCTCGGCAATCATCTCATCTACTTCGCGCTTGGTGAGGCCCGAAGCAAGCCTGAAAGAAGCGTCTTTCAGGAGGTTAACCAGAATTCCGCCTGAACCAAAGGCAATCATGGGGCCAAAGGTTGGGTCTTTGACCATACCGATTATGATTTCGTCGCCCTTTGGCATCATTTTTTGGACTTCTACGCCATAGATCTTAGCGTCAGGAACAGCCTTTTTAGAGTTATCCATGATGGAATTGAAAGCAGCCCTTACCTCTTCCTTAGACTTAAGGCCGACTTTGACTCCCCCGACGTCAGTTTTGTGCATAATATCAGGAGACGAAATCTTCATGACTACCGGAAAGCCCATGTCTGATGCCTGCTTCTCAGCTTCATCCTCTGACGTGGCCAACCGGGAAGGAGCTGCTGGAATCTTGTAATGTTCTGCAACCTCAGCAGCCTCAGGGCTAAGGAGGAGGTCCCGTCCGTCTTTGCGGACCTTCTCAAATATCTCTTTGACTTGTTCCTTGTTTACATCATCAAACGCCCATTCTTCTCCATGCTCAACAGCCTTTTTCAACTCTGCAAACCTGGCCAAACCCCTTAGAGTCGCTACTGCAGGCTCAGGAAATGCATATGAGGGTACACCGTGTTCTTTCAGGTACTCAACTGCATCTTTAACTGCAGCCCCGCCTGTAAATGCTGCCACTACAGGTTTGTCTGGATACTTATTTTTGGCCGCAACCACTACTTCAGCCACTTTATCAACTTCTATGACAGCTGTTGGGCTGAGAAGAACAGCAGCGGCGTCGACATTTGGATCAGCGAGAGCAGCATTTATGGCAATCTCATACCTATCGTAATGTGCATCGCCGATAACATCGATGGGGTTATGGATATTGGCCATAGAAGGCATCTTTTCTTCAAGCAGCTTAAGGGTCTCGTCACTGAACTGTGCCATCTGGAGCCCGCCCAGTTCAATGGCGTCAGAGGCAACAATTCCGGGCCCCCCTGAGTTAGTGATAACAGCAACTCGTTTTCCTTTCGGAATCGGTTGAGTCGTAAAAGCATTTGCAAGGTCGAAAAGTTCTGTCATGTTGGATGCCCTGAGTACTCCGGCATGCCGCAATGCAGTCTCATATGCTGTGTCTGAACCTGCAAGTGCGCCTGTATGAGATGACGCTGCCTTGGCACCTGCGGCACTCACTCCTGATTTAAGCACAATGACCGGAACCCGCTTGGTGGCTTTTCTTGCGGCCTTAATGAACCTTGGCCCGTCTACCACATCTTCGAGGTACAGACAGACAACCTTGGTGTTAGGATCTTGGCTGGCAATTTCAACGAAATCGGCCTCATTGAGATCGGCCTTGTTACCAAAACTCACAAACTGGCTGAAGCCCAGTCCTTCCTTCAGGCTCCAGTCCAAAATTGCGATGCAAAGAGCGCCGCTTTGAGATACAAAAGCTATGTTTCCTTTAAGCGCCATGTTTTTCGCAAAAGTAGCATTGAAAGGGGTATGGGTGTCCATAACGCCCAGGCAGTTAGGACCAACTATGGTCATTCCGTGCTTGCTGGCAATCTCGGCAAGCTTCTGCTCGAGCTCCCGGCCTTCCTTGCCAACCTCTTTGAAACCTGCGGTGATTACTATCATATGCTTTACTCCGGCTTTGCCGCATTCTTCGGCAACAGGAACCGATACTTTTGCCGGAACACACAGCACTGCTACGTCAATTGGCTTCCCGACATCTGTGATTGATGGGTACGCTTTTAAACCCCCAATTTCATCTTCTTTGGGGTTGATAGGATAGATGTGGCCTTTGAATCCTGAGGACTTCATGTTGTCCACCACTGCGTAGCCAATCTTACCAGGTGTATTCGATGCACCAATTATCGCAACGGATCGGGGACGCATAAGGGACATTAGATCGCTCATATTTTCCTGCACCTTCCTCCAGCAATATTGCATAAAGAAAAACTACCATCGTTAAGTTTAACATAAAGAATCTCAGGGCGTAAACCAGCGCAATCAGCAGAGCGTGCAGAAAGGTAAATGTTATGTAAGTAAATGGCATTCGTGGTATAATACGCCTGTAGGGTGAAAACCCAAAATGGAGGAAACGAAAAATGGGAGAAATCTTCTGGTCAGACATAAGTGAAACCTTTGGTTTATCCAAATCCACCATGCGAAACATAAATAAACGGTTTGGAGACATATTGGGCATTACTTCATCCAACAAAATCCCCAAAAGCTCTTTGGGTGCAATATCCGTAATCGCCAACCTGCAGGAGCAGGGTATCCCAGATGACGAAATTGAAGTAACCCTCCTAAGCCTCAAAACTGAATCTGGCTGGCCTGATGTGGTATTGAACCGGATACAGGAACAAGGGGCAACCCTTGCTCCAGGTTTGGAGCCCTCAATCAGTGCAATTGCCGATCAAAACACCTACAAACGTTTGACAAAAGACTTACCTGAGCCATCAGAGTATTCATGGATAGGGTGCCTTGAGAGAATCTCTCAGAACCATGAGCCCGAATGGCCGTTAAAAGAAATGTTCCTCGATCTCAGACGGGAAATCTGTTCAAGCAAAGTCTCAGAAA
>MTKW01000072.1_pt2 | contig 50639 bp, 59 predicted proteins | sample 1042761 | NCBI WGS metagenome assembly MTKW01 (sample SAMN06205366, study PRJNA360243) | anaerobic digester metagenome | biome: Wastewater treatment plant; feature: Anaerobic digester sludge; material: sludge; isolation source: anaerobic digester fed with sludge from wastewater treatment plant ... | reverse complement strand
CGCTCCCTCTGGATGACACGAGAGAAGGGACGCTCCCTCTGGATGACAGAGAGGAGGGGCACTGCCTCTCTCCCTTTCCTGTCATTAAGATAACGTAGGTCGGCTCCATCGGAATGACGAGGAATTATTTTTCTCTTAGAAATGAACAGGAAACCAGTTGCTCTGCAGAATGGCAGAAAATGTTTTCCATCACCCCTGCCGGCAGGAAAAAACACCATACTAATGGTATTATAATAAGTAAGTTACTATTATCACAGATTTTGAAAAAGGAGCCGGAAAGAGAGCGATCATGGAAGATTTTTATATCACCAATATGGAACTCCGGGATAAGGCGGCGATCAGAAAGATCTGTTGTGATACGGGCTATGTCGGCCATGATATCAGGCCTTATATCGATGATGAGGAACTATTTGCAGATTTCTGGATCCTCTACTATACCGATTTTGAGCCACAATCCACTTTTGTAGCCAGAGTTGGCGACCGGACAGTGGGATACCTCTGCGGATGCCTGAATACCCATCGCTATAATCGTACGTTGGCGGTAAGGATAATCCCCCGCCTTCTTTTCAGGGCACTTCGGGGACATTATCGAATCGGTAAAAAAACCAAAAAATATATCCGAGATATGTTCTCGGGATTATCTCCGGGAAACATCTACCCCCCGCTCAAACTCTACCCCGCCCACCTGCATATAAACATCGATGAAGATTATCGGCGGAAAGGAATCGGAGAGGCGCTGATGAACCGCTATTTTGCATGCCTTCGGAAGCATAATATTAAAGGTGTGCACCTGGGCACAACCTCTCTGAACAGAAGCGCGGTTCCGTTTTATGAAAAACTGGGGTTTGAGCTTTATTCTAGGGTTGAAAATAATTCTTTTGAAGGTCAGGAGGCTTTTTCGTTAACCTACGTTAAATCTTTTGACTGATCCCGAACAAATTATCAAATTATTTCTTCTACCCCTATCCTGTCAAAGGTGGAATAACAAGGCAAAGGATGAGCCGATAAAGGCAAATAAATTCATAATCCGTTCCCAGAAGCCCACCTGTCTGGTCTCCGGCGGAGGCGTGGTCTCATCGGTGTCACCGCCTTGCTCTTCTTTCTTTTCCACTTTTTCCGTCTGCAATAAAAATTGCACATTGCTGTTTGTATTTCTTTCATCCATAAACGATCTGTAACCATTGGCCATCTCTTCCATTTTATCTATCTTGGCCTGGCCGAACCTCATCTCATTGATCCCCTCGATCAAACCTTTCTGCATCTCCACAATTCCGCGATCATGAATCTCTTTGATGCCGTCAGCAAGCATCCGGGGGGCATTGACCAGCTCATTCAGGGCTTCCGGCAGATCGGCAAAAACGTCTTCCATCTCGGTTTTGAAACGATCCAGATCCCGCCTGATCTGATCAAAGTCAATCCGGTTCAGATTATCCCGGATAGATTCCAAAGTATCCTCAATCTGTTCGTCCCTGTCTGTTTCCCCCTCGTCATCATTGGCCGGGGGATCATCTTCTTCCGGTTCAGTATTTTCGGGACCATCCGCCTCCTCATCCCCTTCATCCTCATCGGAAACCCCTTCGACCGGATCATCAAGATCCTGTTCATCACCGTTTTCGGCAACATTTACCTCTTTTTCCTGTTCGATATTACTATCCGGCACTCCCGTGATCTCCGAATTATCCATCTCTCCGCCACCCATACTTTGATCACCGGAAAGCTCATCATTGATCCCCAACGCTTCAGCAGGCAGATCAGGAAAGTCGGGCCAATCATCGGGAAGATCGGGCAGTTCATCGGGCCAATCATCGGGAAGGTCGGGCAGTTCATCGGGCCAATCATCGGGAAGGTCGGGCAGTTCATCGGGCCAATCATCGGGAAGTTTATCGATGATATCATCCAGCTCATCGGGCAGATCAGGCAACTCTTTAATCCGATCCAGCAATTTTTCAAGGTCATCCCTGCTGATATTGCCCAATAAGTCTTCAATCGCCTCTATAAGTTCACGGTTATCTTCAAGGAAAGCAGTCATTTCTTCCGCCATCTCCATGGCCATGACACGGAAATTCTCAAATTCATCGAGCATCATGCTGAGGCCGTCGTATATCTGCATCAATCCTGATCCGATCTGATTTACACCATCGAGCATCTGCAATAAATCTTCTTCCATATCAATATTGGGAATCGGCGGCATCTGTGGCATTATCGTTAACGTGATGGGGTTAAGCTCGATATCTTCACCCTGCATATCAATTTCTATCTCTGTATCCGGCAACGGGAAAGCCATAAACCCGAGGTTTATTGTTTCACCTACCACTACCTGGGCACCATTGGTTGCACTTATATCCGAGAATTTCTTGCTGTCGATAGTATAGGAGCCCTGGACAACCATAGGTACACAATTTTCATCTTCTTCAGCGACACGTTCACCTTCATAACTGGTGTAATAAAGCAATCCGTTTTCTTTCAACCTGTTTTCAACGTTGATGATTATTTTCAGGTGACCGCTGCGGCCAACCACCTCGGAGGCACTCAGCTCCTGACCGTCAAGCCGGTAACTGATTTCAATGTCTATTGGCAGTTCCTGTGAAGTGGTCCCCTCGTAGAATATATCACCTTCATCCAGGCTATCTTGATCCCATATTACATGGTCATCATTCACCACCGGAACTTTCTCCGATTTCATATTGGTTACGGAGGTGTAGTGGCCATAATCCACCAAAGTATTCAGAGATTTATTATCCATGTCGTAAATCCAATTTACCACTCTCTGATCGGCTACCGTTCCGTCGGCATTTAACACAACATAGACGGTTTCATTCTTATATGCAAGCGCCGCCGTCCCGTCTCCAACGATGATCCTGTGATCTTCTTCCCTTACCGTTTCCTTATTTGCCGCATTATCCCCGTTGATATTGATAAGGTCATGACCCGGCATATAGATCAGGGCACATACGATCAGTGCAACTGAAACTACCAGATAACCAATCTTGATCGCCAGTTTTTTCATTTAAAACTCCCTCCCCAGATTTTTAGGCTGTAAAATTCTCAATCTATGGGTAAAACGGTCTCCTTCGCTTTAGAAATCATCGTCGGCCAGCCCTTGGTTGTCAATTTAAGCGGTTTTTCCATGATCAACAACATCGCGGGCAGTCCTATAAATATAACGATCATGCTGATAATCGCGCCTCTGCCTATCAACTTGGTCATCTCCCCCGTTGTTTTAATGCTGGCAATCAATGATATGCCAAACGTTGCCGCAAACATGGTGAGGGCACTCGTCAGGATCGATCGCCCGGTATCTTCAATCGTCTGTCTCATCGCATCGATTCTTCGGGAAAATTCAAAGATGTTCTCCTGATATCTCGAGGCAAACAGGATCGCATAATCTACCGTTGCTCCCAGTTGGATAGCCCCGATGATCATCGGGGTTAAAGAACTTACCTGCTGCCCCTGCAGGTAAGGAAAACTGACATTGATCCAGATTGCAATCTGGATCGCCAGAATCAGAATAAAGGGTATGGCGATAGATTTGAAGCTGATGGCGATAATCAGAAAAATGCATATTACCGATATATAAAAAACATTGCGGGCATCGGTATCGACCAGTGATGCCATATCACGGGTCAGCGCCGAATTTCCCGTAACATAATATTCATCGTGTAATCCAGCTGCACAATCCCGGATATTATCAATCGTGGTAAATATTTTTGTTTCGTGATCAAATTTTTCCAAAAAAATAAGAAAATATCGATAATCTTCAGCCACAAAATTGTCAATTACCTCTTCGGGGATAAACAGCTCCGGGATAGCCATATCCACCTGTTCGGAAATCCCGATCACTGAATCTACACCATTGATCGTCTTTATCTTATCGACCAGCTGTTTTTCCTTGACCCGGCCCTCGTTCCGGGTAACAAGATAGGCCATATCCATGGCACCGAAACTATCCATGATATCCTTGGTTGCCTGCACCGACCGGGCATGAGCAGGCAAATAGTTTTCATTGGAGTAATAATAATCAACTTTACTCTGAGCTATATAGGCGGGAACCGCCAGGACGAGCAATATGACGATAAAAACCCAACGTCCTTTGATGATCCATTTTGCAATTGTTTTGAATGTCGGCAGTACTATCCTGTGCCTGTATCTGCTGCTAAAATTATAGGTCACAATGAGCAGGCTGGGCAGGAAGGTCAGGTTTACGATCAGGCTGATGATAATCCCTTTCCCCAGCACGAACCCCATATCCTTCCCTATGCCGTTCTGCATGACCGTAAGGGCAAAAAAGCCGCCGATAGTGGTCAAGGCACTCGAGGCTATCGTTACCGCCGTCTTGGATATCGCTGATTCCATGGCCTTTAAAATGGAATCGGCTTTTTGTTTCTCTTCCTCGAACCGGTGCAACAAAAATATGGAGAAATCAAGGGAGATTCCCAGCTGCATGACCGCGGCGATAGAGGCGGTCATGAATGATATCTCGCCTTTAAAGATGTTCGTCCCCATGTTTATGATGACCGCCACCCCCACGGAAATCAAGAAAAGGAGGGGCTCTATATACGAGGAGACGGAGAGGGCCAGGACAAAATATATCGCCGCCACGGCAATGATCATGTAAATTACCATATCCTTCTCGGTAATCACCTGTAATTCATTTATGATCGCCGGTTCTCCGCCGAAAACGGTATCATCATCAATTATATCCTCTATTTCACGGGACGCTAAATTCGTCTGCAACGATCGGGCATTCTCTTCAAACAGCACTTGCAGCAAGATCGAATCGCCGGAGATAAACTGCTCCCTGACCTCTTCTTCCATAAAATCAACAGGGATAAATATATCGGTGTAATCATCTATCCACATGACGGAATCTACACCTTTAACTTCCTCGATCCTTTTCTTGAGATTCTGTACTTCCCATAATTCCTTGCCCCGGACCATAATAATGCCCACGCCGGAAAGTCCGAATTCTCCTTCCAGCAACTGCTCCCCCTGTTTGGAATTCATATCATCGGGCATGTACGAAAGAATATCATAGTTGTTGGGCGTCAAAAAATATCCAATTGCCGAGGGAATCAGTAAAATACCATAGATAATCATGATCGGAATCCTGTATTTTACTACAAAAGCTCCCAGTTTCTTCACCGATGAGACCACTCCATTTAAACACATGTTTAAATCATTTGTTTAATATTACTATGCGACACTGGTTTTGTCAACCCTAAAAATAAAAAAACAGTCTGTTTTTTTAATGGAATTCGATCATGACTCAAGCACGCAGGACAGCAGTTGATCAATTAATTTTTTACGTACTGTCGCATCACTGATATCGGCTTTGGGCATTTTCCCTGAACCGTGAAACAACAATACGGGATTGATAATTCCCGACATCAATAGCATTACATCAATGGCTATCGCCAGTTCATCGGTTTCGCCGGTGGCCTCTTTGATGATCAATTCCAGATTTGCCTCTGAATGATCAATAAGTTCGATAACACCATATCTTTCCTGGTCGCTGTTTATTATTTTATTGGCCAGCATAAATAAGACCCCCGGATAATCGATAAGATGCTTCATCATCTTATCGGCCCAATCGTAAAGTCTTTCCACCGGCGGCCTCCCCGCATCAAATAAAATTCTGTAAATCTCTTCGTTCTCCTGGGAAAAATGTTTTTCCAGTTCTGATTGTAAATTATCCTTGGTGCGAAAATAATAATTTATGGAAGCCAAATTCACATCTGCCCTGCTGGCTATATCCCGGACGGTGGCATTGATATTACCCTCCCGCCCCATCATCTCTATAGCCGCCTCAATTATTTTGGACTTGGTGCTCTGTTTGTTCATAACCACATCATCCCCCTTTCTTTATTTGTTTTTCAGGGATGCAATCTTTTTTCATACTGATGTTTAAAACAATTATATAAATATTTACCGGTTTTGGCAATCTATAATAAAACTCTCCTTTGTCAGGCAAAGATAAGTTACAGGACCCGTTAAGAAGGATTATGATGACCAACCATAGTATTTAATAAAGTATATTGGATTATTCTCCGGAGGATGTTGGCAATGCAATACAGAATACTTGGAAAAACCGGCTTGAAAGTATCGGAGATAGGATTTGGGGGAATCCCCATCCAGAGAACCTCCATGTCTGAAGCGGAAAAAGTGATCCTGAAGTCACTCGAACGGGGGATAAACTTTTTGGATACCGCCAGAGCTTATACGGACAGTGAAGAGAAGATAGGACATACCCTGGCCGGATCCGACATCCCCAGAGAAGAATTGGTTATCGCTTCAAAATCAATGAACCGTGATAAAAACGGGCTTAAAGAAGATGTGAATCTAAGCCTGCGTTTATTGCGCACTGATTATCTTGATCTGTACCAGATCCATAATGTCAGCAATGAGAAGCAGTTAAAGGCGGTGTTGCGTCCCGGCGGTGCACTCGAGGGATTGAAGGAGGCTCAGCGTGAAGGCAAGGTCCGTTTTATCGGCCTGACATCACATCTTCCCTCACTGGCCGTCAAGGCACTTGGGATTGAAAACTTTGACACCATCCAGTTTCCCTTTAATATCGTTGAACAGGAAGTAAGCGGCACCCTTCTTCCTCTGGCTCGTGAAAATAATATCGGGACCATCGTCATGAAACCCCTGTGCGGCGGAGCATTGACCTTGAAAAAAACCGCACTCCAGTACCTCCTGAGCTTTCCCGTCTCGGCGGTAATCCCGGGGATGCAGTCGATCGATGAGGTCGTTGAAAACACTTCTGTATCAGGCCTGATCCCCGACAAAGAAGCGCTGGATAAGCTGCGGCAGGAAGCAAGTGAACTGGGCAACCGTTTCTGCCGGCGTTGCGAATACTGCCTGCCCTGTCCTGAAGGGGTCAATATCTCCTTTAACTTTCTCATGTTCGGCTACTGGAAAAGATACGGCCTGCAGGAATGGGCTCAGAAGCGCTATGACAGCCAGACCATCAAAGCCTCGGATTGTATTGGATGTGGAGAATGTGAACAAAAATGCCCTTACAACCTTCCCATCCGTGAAATGCTCAAGGAGTGCCGATTATCCCTGGAGAAGAACTGATCAATAACCCCGGCACACATGCGGGCTCCATTGCATGCACCCGGATGAAATCCAAACCCATCAGCCCTTGAATCTGTCTTTCCTCCATTTTCCGTTGAGCACTTCTCCGTCCGGCCGGGTCATCATCCCTTCTCCATGAAATAAACCGTCTTTAAATTCACCGGCATACCTGTGCCCGTCAGGCAAAGAAAGAATTCCTTTACCGTGAAATTTATCTCTCCTCCATTGCCCGATATATGATTGGCCTGCAAAGGTTCTAAGCGTTCCATATCCATCTGCTTCATTCTCTTTCCATTCTCCGATCAGAAATGATCCGGGACCCCAAGAAAAGATACCCCGCCCGTGCATCCGGCCGCCTTTCCAGTCTCCCGAGTAAACACTACCGTTTTCAAAGTTTATGGTCCCCTTCCCATGTGGTATCCCATCCTGTAAATCCCCTTTGTACTCTGTTCGGCCCGTTAATATATCAATTTTTTTGGTGCACATCTCTTCACCGCCCTTTACTGCCGCCTCCCTTCATTAATACGAAAGTTTTTTTATTTTTATTCTTGGTTCAAGGTTACATTTATGCTCATGGATGATCGTAAATATGAACCGTCATTCATCTGCACGTGAGAAGCCCCGTCCGGAAGCCGGTTAATCATCTGTCCCGGCCATTGGATCTTTTCCATCCGAAATAAAAAATGCCCCTCCCGTAAAAACAAGAAGGGAGGGGATTAGAGGGTTTGCAAGGTAGAATATATCCAAAAGGGGGAAATTCTACCTTAATTCCATTATAATGGAAGGCTTCCTATATTTTCAACCCGGGACGTCCTTCTTAGTGACATCATGCTGTCAACAAGTTTTACCATAAAGGCGAAATTTGTTCTTATCCACAGAGAATTAAAGGACGGCGGCCCGATTTAAGGATAAAACCAATGTCACCGGTGCCCAGGAAGAGAAATAATATCGGGTATCGCCGTGACACGCCTGTGAATATAGTTGAACAGGATTAAAGAAAGAACTACAATCCCCAGAGCGCCGAGGGTGAGCCAGGCCGGCTGAAATAAAGCCCCATCGTTGAACCCGGGAATGGTGAACAGATGATTTCCCAGAACAGCTGTGGCATTATTGACGGCATGGGCAAAGATAGCGGCCGTCAGGGATTCTGTCCTGTAAAATATATATCCCAGAAAGAGCCCGGCAATAAAAGCCGGAATCATCTGCCAGATATTGATGTGCATGGCCGCAAAGAGGAACGATGAGAGGACGATGGACTCCCATAGACCATAGCGGTTCAAAAACCCTCGCAGGATAATTCCCCGGAAGACCGTCTCCTCCAAAATCGGAGGGATAACCGCTATCCCAAAAAAAGAAAGCCAGATATTTGCGCGGTAAATATTGGTGAATATCTCTTCCCATGCGGCGGTTACCGGATAGAAAAACCTGACGCAGTTATCGACTTCCGAAAGCACAAAAGATAACCCCACAAACATAAAGATGATAATCGGATAAAACAACCATGTTCCTGCCTTAGCCCTCCAAAGATCTTTCCAACCGTGCCCCGATCGCCAAAAATAAAAACAAATGATTATTGCCCCCAGGGCAACGGGCAGAAGATAAAGATTTAAAAAAAACATCAGCGGAGAATTCTGGCTCATGCCCATCCGTGCCCCCAAAAAACCGGTAATCAATCCGCCGACCAATTGCAGGATAACCAGAAGAAAACTGATGCCGATAGCCTGAAGAAAAGAAGGGTAGGCCGTCTGTTTTACCATCGATTAAACTCATCCTTCCAAAGTTATTTGCCCCGGGATACATTCCCTGACGGAAATGGAAGAGCCGGACTTTAAGTAAATTAAAGCCCGGCAGTTTTCAGGTTAGAGACCTTTTAAAAATATACCCGTTCTTCCGCAAGATCACCGATTATGGGTAATTTATAGATCTCTCCCTGGGCAGCCTTGAATACAAGAAGAACGAACACCAACACTGCCAGGGAAAAAGAGGCTATAAGTAGCCAATCAAGCAGTCTGAAGAGGATGATAAATCCGGTGTAATTCCATAATTTCAAAAGCACGGTCAACCAGTCTATGCCGGATAGGATTAAAAAAATAACGGTAAAAGTTCCAAAAGTAATCACTGACTGCATGGCATGGAATCTGATAAATTTATTTTTTTTCTCCACAAGAAGAATGATGGCGCCGGAAATCCAGAACAGCAAATAACTGACGACTCCCAAGAAGCGCTCCTTGGAACCGACTTCCTCCGAAAGATCGTTATCTTGCATCAATGGAACGTTCACCTGCCTTTTCGTTGAGCATCACCATCATTATAATTAAATATGTTATGTAAAACAAGGAGTTTTAGCAAATAAAACTCCTTGAAGATGGTATCCGTGCTAATTACTCTATAAACTACAATATTATCAGGGTAAATTCCACGGAAATTTCAATGTCTTCCAGATAGCGGGGAATATCCCGAGGGATGATAAATTTTAACTCGATATCTTCATTGCCCCTTGTTAGAGAGAGTTCCCTGCCGGGACTATCAGGTTTGTCCAGAAGTTCGGATAACGGCCCGGAATAAATTATTTCAGCCTCTGATGTTTGCGGGTTCAGCGTTGAAGCTATAATTTGCAGGTATTTGGCCATTACAATCCCATGTTCCGTTGTGGCCGGCTCCTCTACTTTCCAATTGGCATGCAGATAATAGAAAATATCGGTCTGACCTATGTTACGGATATTGATATTTATGATTTTGTTTTCGCCGGGCTTCATCCGGGAAAAATCTACTTGCTGCTTTTCAGGACAGATCGAGATATCTTTTGTTTCCATGGCCGTAATATCTGTGGCGGAGATTGAAGCCGGACTTCTTCTTGCGATAAAAGTAATATAACCCATTTCCCCCCCCCTTTCATGCGAGTTTCGAGCAAATTTCAATCCGCAAAGATTTAAAAAAAGCCACTCTTCCTTGCCCGCCCTGCCTGCCGTCAAAAAAATCCGCTATGGTCAATATCGCAAATCGGGGATGCTCTCTGCAAGTTCATCAATCTTGGCCTTTGTTTTTTTATGATCCGGATCAAGCTTGTTTCCGCTCAGGTTGACATACCCCAGCAGAGGCAGGCCGCTTATTTCAAAAGCGGATATATCTTCGATCTCATTATTTATCAGATCCACCCATCGCAGCGATTTGTTGTTATTCAAGGGTGAGATATCGGCAATGCGATTGCCGTCCAGTTTAAGGTCTTCAAGATACGATAAACTGCTCAACGGGGTGATATCGGTAATGAGGTTATTGGAAAGATGTAATCTGTATATGGCTGTCAAATTGCCGAGCGGTTCAAGATCGGCAATCTGATTGTTACAGAGCCGCAGATCAACTAAATTCACGGCGTACTCCAGCCCTCTTATATCCATGATGCCTTTGTTATCCGCGATCAGATCAACGAGTTGCTCCATATCGGCGATCGTCAGCAGCTCGCGGGGAAGCTTGCCGAGCTCTTCCCGGATGGCGGCCTCCAGTTTTATATCGGGCATATAAAATTCGGCGGCCGGAAGCTCCTCTTCACGGTCGATGGTCTCCTCATCGGAGCACCCGCAGAGATAACACACGGCGATAACCAATGAACAGAGCAAACAAAGATAAATAATTCTGTTTTTCAAAGTTCATCATCCTTTCCTGGCTTTTATACTATATACTTATCTCCCGCTAAATTATTCTATGTTTTTTTAAAGCAGAGTAATTATTTCATAAAAAAAGCCCTCAATAATTTCCCCGCAATCAGGGAAGTTATTGAGGGCCGGATCTCCTCATCAAAATTCAGTCTCTTATTTTTTTATCATTTCATCAAGACTGACCCCACATTTAACCGTGAAACCATAACGGTAGATTAAACCTCTCTTGAGTTTATACTCGTCATGGAGCATAAGCAATCCGGGTTTATCTCCGCCCACGCCTTTCTGCCTGTAGTCGATATTCAGGGTTATATTTTCACGGCGCGGCAGTTCATGGATATGTTGTGCTCGGAAGAGATCCTCCATGGAGTAAGGCCAGGCACTCACATTTAAAAGGGTGCCGGCGGCATCTTTAAAGAGCAGGCCGTCCGTACCTTTCTCGTTGGTCATGATCATCCACCGTACTTCGGAACGGTTGCCGTTTTCCTGCGGAACCATATAATCATGAGCAACCTCCTCTACCGGCAGTGAATGGATGGCAATGATCCCGCTCCGGTTACGATCGAGCATCGTCTCGTGGGGCCCTTTGCCAAACCAGGTCATCTGTCGGAACTCGCCGGGTATCTCCAGTTGCATCCCCAGACGATTCATATTGATAAGCGGGACAAACTCAGTAAAAACATCTATCTCTCCGTTGCCATGGATAGAGTAAACATTCAACAGCGGTCTGCGGCCAAACAGCACTTTGGATGCCACCGATATTTCTATGGTGGAAGGATCAACCTTGCCGGACCAACACTTGATATTGATCACCTTTCTGGTTTCCCCGGCTCTCTTCCAGGGGCTGGGTCGGTTCAGCAAAGGAACGTGGTTGCCAACACCCGCGTCGTTGAGGGTGGTAACGCGCCAGAAATTAGGCCTCAGCGGTGATATAAGGTATTCCCGTCCCCTGGCTATGAGAGAGGTGATACATCCGCTTTCTTTATCCACGCTTACACTAAAATCATCACCGGAGACAACAATCGATCGTTCTGTTTTCTCCATCTGTAGCGGCTGCATACCTGTTCTGTGGCGCAAGCCCGAAATTTGTTTTTCCAGGGGCAGTTTGAACTGGTCCCAGGCCACAATATGCCCCGCTGCCGCCCAGCGTTCATTGTGGGTAAGAGCAAATTCAATCAGCAGATGATACTCCGCACCCACACGTACCTTCGGCCTGGAAAAGGGGATCTTTACCTCTGCGGTCTCCAGCGGGGGGATCGCGGGTAATTTGAGCGTTCCCTGTTCAATCACGGCACCGTCTTCGGTTACCTTCCAGTTGGCCGCCACAAAATCCAGGGCACGGAAACAGAATTTATTCTTAATCTCGACCAGTCCCTCCTGGAGATCAACTTCATGCACCTCGATCTCCTGATAGACCTTTTTAACCTCATAAAGGGCGGGATGTGGCGAACGATCGGCGGCCACGATGCCATTACCGCAGAAGGCGCCGTTGTTGGGCTTGTCGCCAAAATCTCCACCATAAGCCCAGAAATCACGGCCATCTTCTGTCCTGGTCAGGATGCTCTGGTCGGAGAAATCCCATATCAGCCCCCCCATGCAGCAAGGATATTTCTCGAATAAATCCATGTATTTCTGAAAATTGCCCAGACTGTTTCCCATGCAATGGGCATATTCACACAGCAAAAACGGTTTATCACGGTACTGCCTCTCTCTGACAATGCGGCCCAATGGATTGTTACTCTCCAAAAATCCTGCACAAACACTTTTACCGCGGCCAATCCGATCGACCTGTTGGGGGGTGGCATACATCATGCTGAAGATATCGGAGATGTCAAGGACATGGTCCCCTTCATAATGAATGGGCCTGGTCTGATCAATCCGCAAAGTGGCCTCCTTCATCTTCCGGAAGTTGTTGCCATAGCCGGCCTCATTGCCCAGAGACCAGATAATGACGCAGGGATGGTTTTTATCTCTCTCCACCATCCGGATCATCCGATCTACACAGGCTTCCGTCCAGCGGGGATTGTTGCCGGGAATCCTGAAGCGGAGCCCATGAGTTTCAAGATCAGCCTCATCAATGACATAGATACCGTAACGGTCGCAAAGCTCATAAAAACCGGAGCTATTGGGGTAATGACAGGTGCGGATGGCATTGATATTATTGGCTTTGATCAGCTTTATATCTTCTTCGGTTATCTTCAGGGGAACCGCATGACCATAAAGAGGATGGAATTCATGCCGATTGACCCCCCTGATGAGGATGGGTTTCCCGTTGACCAGAAAACGGCCCTCCCGGATCTCGATCTTGCGGAAACCGAAATGGCAACGGCGGACATCGATTACCTCGCCGGAAGAACCATACAGGATGAGGATAATCTGATAGAGGTTCGGGATCTCTGCCGACCATTTCCGCGGATTTTTAACCGGACTCTCCAGGACAAAGGATGACTCGGCCCCGGCCCTGACATCTATCTCCGTGGCAGCCAGAACCTCCCTTTCCACGAAATAGCCTTCTTCATCCAGGAGGACAACCTCCAGACGACAGCCGGCCGAATCTTTCTCACCATAATTATATATCCGAGATGTTATAGCAATCACGGCGTTTTCATAATGCTCATCGAGATCACTGCGGACATAAAAATCACGTATGGCCAGACGGGGAGCGGCCATCAGGAAGACATCCCTGAAGATACCCGAAAACCGCCACATATCCTGATCCTCGAGATAACTGCCGTCGGACCATTTATAGACCTCGGCCGCAACGGTGTTGGTACCCTCCTTCAAAAATGGCGTTATTCTGAATTCCGCCGGGGTCATGGACCCCTGGCTGTAACCAGCATATTTGCCGTTGATCCACAAATAAAATGCCGATTTTACCCCGGCAAAATGGATAAAAATCTCCCGATCCTTCCATTCATCGGAAACGGTAAAATTGCGCCGATACGAACCCACAGGGTTATCCTGATGGCTGATCTTGGGGATACACAATTTACCGAGGCTGTATGTATGGCCGAAATTACGGTAGTAAGGAATTCCGTAACCTTTGATCTCCATGTTTGACGGTACTTCAATCTCATCCCAAGCAGAGACATCATAATCCGGCTGAAAAAACTGCGGGGGCCTCTCGCCCGGGTTTGGCGACCACCGGAATTTCCAATGGCCGTTTAAACTTTGCACATATGGTGATCCTTCATTTTTCAGCGCTGTTTTAAGATCGGGAAAAGGAAGCGATGTACATCTGGCCGGCTCTTTTTTGTATCCGATTACCTCCGGATCTTCCCACTCATATACATCAAACACTTTTCTTTCCATATTGTTAGCTCCTCCATTGCGGCAATTATTATATATAATCGGACACGGCCTGTCCGTCCTAAATTAATTCGTGAATGCTCCACCAATTACCTGCTAAAACTTTACCAATATGGCTGGGGAGAAGGGTGGAAATGATGACCCTCGGAAGAAGTTGAAAAAATGCCGACCACTTTAGAGAAGCGAGGCCGCTTCGCGGTCTACAATCAGGATAAATTTTCGGTGAAGCTGCAGCAGGGAAGCGGGTACCGTGGTGGTGATTTCCCCGTTAACGGTCTTCCTGATCGCCCCGGCCTTGCTTTTCCCGCCGGCCAGAAGCATGATTGTCCGGGCATGCATGATCGAACCCATGCCCATAGTGATCGCCCGCCGTGGTACGGCATCGGCAGAATCAAAAAAACGGCTGTTGGCTCTAATCGTCTCCGCGGAGAGGTCCACCAGATGCGTCTCTGTCTTTAACTTCCCGGCCGGCTCGTTGAACCCGATATGCCCGTTAACGCCGATACCCAATATTTGCAGATCGATACCCCCGGCCACTTTGATTTTCTGATCGTAATCACGACATATTCTCTCGATATCTTCCCCATTGCCTGCAGGAATATATATCCGTTCGGCAGGAATATTGACGTGATCAAACAGATGATGATGCATATAATAATGATAGCTCTGCGGATGATCCGGGTTAAGGCCGATATATTCATCCAGATTAAAGGTAGTCACGTTCCCAAAATCAATTATGTTTTGACGGTTCATCTTCACCAGTTCGCGGTACATTCCCTCGGTCGTTGAACCGGTCGCCAGCCCCAACACCGTATTTTTTTTGCGGATAAGCTGATCGGCCACGATACGGGCGGCTTTTGCACTCATTTTATGGTAATCGTCCACAATATGAATCTCCATCGGAGCCCCCCTTTAGTTGTTAAGTTCTCTGATTAGAACAGATACGAGCTCGGAGGCCAGGTTATGCAAAATGGCTTCATCCTTCTCCCCTTCAACCATGATGCGCATCACCGGTTCCGTCCCCGAAGGGCGGATCAGGATCCTCCCGCAAGGACCGATCTTGTCATGGGCCTCTTTCAGCGCCTGCTTGAAGACGGGATTCTCCTCCCATCCGTCTTTCCGGTTTACCCGGCAGTTCACCAATACCTGCGGCAGACGGGAAAGCATCGTTCTGTAAGAAGACAGTTTCCGGCCTTCTTCCCTGATGATCCATGTCAACTGCAGCGCAGTCAGGATCCCATCACCGGTGGTAACATAATCGGAAAATATGATATGTCCGGACTGTTCCCCACCCAGGTTGAAGCCGCCCTCGATCATCTTCTCCAGAACATAACGATCACCCACGGCCGTTCTCACTACTTTAAAACCATTTTGCTCCGCCGCGATATCCAACCCTCCGTTGCTCATGATGGTGGCTACCAGCGTGCTGTTTTTTAAACGGCGTTTTTTCTGTAAATACAATGAAAATATGAGCATCAGGATGTCCCCGTCCACGATCTCGCCCTGTTCATCAACAGCGATCAGCCTGTCGGCGTCTCCGTCAAAAGCAAGGCCTACCATGGCACCGGTCTCCTTGACCGTCTTCTGCAGAAGGTAAGGGCTGGTTGAACCGCATCTGACGTTTATATTTGTACCGCTGGGAGTATTGTTAAGGGCCGTTACCTTGGCACCCAGAGCGGAAAACAGTTCCGGAGCCAGTTTATAGGCCGCTCCATGGGCACAGTCCATGGCCACGTGCATCCCGGTCAGATCCGGGCAGATCTCTTTCAAAAAACGCCCGTAGACATTAATGGAGTCGTCATCCATCTCCACTTTCCCGATCGCCCCTCCCTTAGGACGGGGCAGACGGTCTTCATTAAAATAAAGGTTTTCCAGCTCCGCTTCCATATCATCGGACAGCTTGAAGCCCGACGAGGCAAATATCTTTAATCCGTTATCTTCAATGGGGTTATGTGAAGCAGAAATCATTATTCCGGCCGCCGCTCCCCGTTCCCGGGTCAGATATGCCAATGCCGGCGTAGGCAGGACCCCCACACTGAGCACATCCATACCCGAAGAACAGATACCGGCATTCAGGGCGGACTCCAACATATCCCCGGATTTTCGTGTATCCTTGCCCACAATAATAAAAGATGTCGTGTGCTCCCTTTTCATAAGAAAGGCACAGATACGCCCGATACGATAAGCCATCTCCGGAGTCAGTTCCCGGTTAGCCACTCCTCTTACCCCATCGGTGCCAAATAACTTCTTCAAAAATAAACCCCCCAATTCCACATTGCATTAAAATTCAATATATATTATGGGAAAATGCTATAAACGTCACCCGAGCCGGGTACATTTATTTTTGATGTCGAATCTTTATCTCCGCGCCGGCCGGCAGAAAAGAAATGACAGATAGACCTTCGGGCGGATTAATTTTAATTTCAACTTTATGGTCGCCGTTTTTTTTATCCTTCAAATCAATAAATGCCACCAGGTTTTCCGGACCCTTGTCCTGTAAATTTTCAGGCAGCCCTTCCAGAACAACACTTACACTTTCAGGTATTTCCGATACTTCCAAACCTTCTTCAAGATTGATATATACGAGCGGGACCTCCTCCAGTATCTTTCTCTTGGGAAGAACCTGAAACAATGTATCTCCGACCACGAACAGCCAGAGAATTATGGCTAGAAATACCGATAATAAAATAATGGTAAGGTTTTTCTTGTTGAAATATTTTGCCAACATCAGGAAAACCTCCAGGGCCATATATTATTGTTGTCATTTACATTGCGCGGTGCACAGAGCTCTTCCAGCAGGTTACGCAACGACTTTTCATCCAGATAACGGGTTAGCCTCCCGGCATAAGCCAGAGATACGATCCCCGTTTCTTCCGAAACGATGATCACCACGGCATCCGTCTCCTCGGTAATGCCGATCGCCGCCCGGTGTCTGGTTCCCAGTTCTTTACTCAGATTCGGCCTCTCGGTAAGGGGAAGATAACATCCGGCGGCAATGACCTGGTTGCCTCTAATAATTACCGCCCCATCGTGCAGCGGGCTGCGCGGGAAAAATATATTGATCAGCAATTCGGCCGAGATAGTCCCTTCCACGCTTATGCCTGTTTCAATAAAGTCTTTGAGCCCGGTATCCATCTCCACCACGATCAGCGCCCCAAAGCGTTTTTTCACCAATACCGGGATGGCTTTGACAATCTCATTTAAAAAATGATCGAATTCTTTGGGCCCCCACGGAGAACGTTGAAATATTTTACCGCGCCCCAGATGCTCCAAAGCCCTTCTCAGTTCGGGCTGGAAAACAATGGGAATGGCGATTAGGCCAACGGTCATAACCTGACGAAGAATCCAGTTAAGAGTGTTTAATCCGATTTTGTCACTGAACACCGTGGCCAGAAGAAGCAACACCAGACCTTTGACAAGCTGTTCCGCTCTGGTGCCTCTGATCAACAAAATAAGGCGGAAAAAAACGATAGAAACAATGATGATATCAATGATATCCCGCCAGCTGAGATTAATTTGTTGCAATCCTGCGATGATCCGCTCCAGTATCCACAAAAGAATGACCCCTCATCTTTTTATCCCTCATTTAAAATATAAAATGAAATATGCAATTTTGCAAATATAAGTTCCGAAAAAATTTTTTCTCGGGGTAAAGTCGATTCAATATATATTATATTAAATACTTATCGTATAGTTTAGTTCTATTTTTTTTGATGAATACCTGCCCGCCGTTTTAAAGTTAACTTATGTATTATTTGTTATTTTTCCAGAAGTCACGGGTCAATTGCATAATTATCCCACTGAGAGAAATTACCCCGATCAGATTGGGGATCGCCATAAATAAATTAAGGGTATCGGCGGCGGCCCATATGGCCCGCAGGCCTCCCATGGAACCAACCATGATAAAGATTATCCAGAAAAAACGGTAGTATTTCTGCCCCCCCCTGAATATGTACTGAAAACATTTTTCGCCGTAATATGACCATGAGATAAGGGTGGAAAAAGCAAAGAAAACCAACCCGATCGTTACCAGAATGCCTCCCCCCGGGATGCCCCGGTTAAAGGCCTCCACGGTCATTGAAGCGCCCTCAAGTCCCGAAGTCCAGGCCCCGGTTATTAACAGGGCCAGGGCGGTAAAGGTGCAGATGATATGCGTATCGATGACAACCTCGATAATCCCCCATAATCCCTGTCGGGCCGGATGATCGGTAACCGCCGCCGCATGGGCGATGGAGGCACTCCCCAGTCCGGCCTCATTAGTGAATACCCCCCTGGAAACACCGTAACGCAAGGCATGCATTACCCCGGCACCGGCAAATCCCCCCAGGGCTGCGGTCCCTGCAAAGGCACTGCGAAAAATCAGGGAAAAAGCAGCGGGTATCTCACGATAGAATATGACCATGATGACAATTATGCTGCCCACATAGAAAACCGACATAATGGGAACCAATCCGGCTGTAAAAGAACCGATTCTTCTGATGCCGCCGATGATTACCAGACCGGTAATTGTTGCAAAGACAACTCCGGAAACAAGGGGCGGAACACCCACTGTTGTCTGCAGAGCATCGGCCACCGAATTGGCCTGGACCATATTGCCGATACCAAACGCCGCCAGAGAGCCGGCCAGCGCAAATATATAGGCCAGAAAACGATTGTTAAGCCCATAGTCGAGCACATACATGGGACCCCCGGAAACCAACCCCTGATTATTTTTATCCCGTTGGCGGTAGTGCACGGCAAGGACAATTTCGGCATATTTGATGATCACACCCAGTAAACCGGAAAACCACATCCAGAAGATAGCGCCCGGCCCCCCCAAAGCAATCGCCGTGGCCACCCCGGCAATGTTCCCCGTGCCCACCGTGGCCGCCAGAGCCGTAGTCAGTGCCTGAAAGGGGGGGATATCTCCTTTACCGCCGCGTCCTTTCCGATCGCGCACAAAAAAAGTCTGATAAACAATGGACGGAAAATAAAGGATCTGAAAGAATCTGCTTCTTATGGTCAGATATAGTCCCGTTCCCAGGATTACAATCGCCAGGGGTATGCCGCCCATCCACTTCAAAAATAGAACCGGATATTTAATCATCAAGATAAATATATTATCACCCAGACCAATCACCGCCTTTTATCCTGCTATTATTAGTATTATTTGCGGGTAAATAAAAATTCCTTTCCGCGAAAATATCAAGCAGGATCTTTTCCGGACAGAGATATGGACAGGCCGCAGGCAGTGCATGATTCTCCGTTCAGGCCCACCAAAGCGGTACGATAACCTCTTCGTCTGATGAGGAGGTTATGACAGCGCGGACAGTAAGTATTGGAACCTTCGTCATTTTCCGGTACATTGCCGATATAGACATAGTTCAATTTTTCCCGGGCCAGACATCTTGCCTGCTCCAGAGTAGCCGGTGGTGTCGGTGGGAGTGACAGTTGGTAATGCGGAAAATATCTGGAAAAATGAAGGGGGATATCGGGATTGAGCCCGGCCAGCCATTCGGCCAATAACACTATCTCGTCTGCCGAGTCATTGACGGTAGGGATAATCAGGGTGGTAATCTCTATATGAAAGCGTGCAGCACAGTATTCAACGGTTTTCTTAACCGCTTCAAGATTGCCGCCACAGTAGCGCCGGTAAAAATCATCGTTAAAACTCTTTAAATCGATATTCAGAGCATCGATAAAGGGTGACAGCTCCTTTAGAGCCGCAGGAGAGATAAAGCCGTTTGTAACCAGCACATTCCTGTCGCCGTGCTCTTTAACCTGTACCGCGGTATCATAGACGAATTCATACCAGACCGTGGGCTCATTGTAAGTATAGGCCACCCCTATGGAATCCTTGTAATCTCCACTCAGATAATCGAGGATATCCGCAGGCTTTAAAAAATAAGCATCGCCATCCCCGGCGATATCTCCATGTGCCAGGGTCCAGTTTTGGCAAAAACGGCAGCGAAAATTACATCCCCATGTGCCTATGGAGAGAATCTTCCGGCCGGGATAAAAATGATAGAGCGGTTTTTTTTCAATCGGATCGGCGGCGATCGAAGCACAGAGCCCATAGTTAAGCGTGTAGAGCTCCCCTTCCCTCACCTGCCGCACACCGCAGATCCCTTTTCCGCCCTCCTTAATCCGGCAACCATGAGGGCAGAGACGGCAGCTTATAGAATCTCCCTGACGGGTATAAAATCGTGCTTTTTGAAGTTCCAGCGTTAGGCCTCCTTCTCTCTTTTACCGAAAGATACAGATATCCTTAGCACCGCCTTGTCGGGACGAACTACGCCGGTTGAAAACAGAACGTTACCGAAAAAGATAGAAACCTATTCCGGATAGCGGGTAACCGTGAAGCGAAATATCTCATAAGACTGATGCGGAGGTATCCTCGCCTTCTGCAAAGCAATATTGAGCTGATCCTGAACGGTGTTTACCCCTTCAAGGTCCGGCAGGAGCAGACCGCTTCGCGGACCGCTGCGCACCACGACCCCGTATTTTCGGGGATCAAGCTCTGACAGATCGCTTACAGGTTCCGGGACGGAAAGCACATCCACCGAGAGATCGATCTCCTTGAGTTCACGGGGATGGAGCGGCGGGAAGCGAGGGTCCTTGAAACCGGCGCTGACGGCATTGTTGATCGTCTCTTCAGCGAAACTCCCATATGCCGGTTCAATGGTCCCGATACATCCCCGCAACTGCCCTCTTCTCTTCAAGGTTACAAAAACACCACCGCTAAATTCAGTTAACTCCGGCGGAAGGTTCTCATCGGGAGCAATCATCTCTCCCCGCTCCAAAAATTCTTCAATGCTCCGGCGGGCCAAAGAGGTGATTGTTTTACGGACACCATCAGGATCGCTTTCCGGGTTGAAGGAGGCGACCATATATCCTACGCCGAACGGGCCTTCATATGATAATATCTCCGGAGAAACCTTCAAGCCGTAAAGGAACCCCAAAAACATGATAATCGAACGAAGCGCACATTCACCGGCGGCCTCCACCAGCGACTTATCAATGTTCAATATCTCATCTACCTGATTGCCGGCAAGGAGTTTGACCAGAAGGTCATCGTATTCCTGCCCCCGCGGATGGTATCCTGCCGGTGCACCCCGGTTCAGGCGATGGGAAAGATCCCCGCTGGCAATTATCGCCGTCTTCAAACCTCGACGTACTACCGCCTTGCGGATTACCTTCCCGAAAGTATATATTTTTTCATAAGAAAGTAACCCGTAAGTAATAATTAAACCCGGAAGATCAACCCCCTGTTTTTCAAAATAGTACAGAGGAACTCCGGCACCATGATCCAGTTCGGAAGGTACAACTTCCAATGGGATTTTGGCCTTTTGAGCCCCTTCCTCCAGATAACGGCGTAGCTCGGTATCGTTATGGAAAGATACCCGCACATCACCGGCACCGAATTGTCCAAAATCACCCGCCATCTCATCTCCGCCGGCTACGGCAATCGCGTCTTTGAACAGCGGACCATGCGGGGTGATAATGATCAGCAGTTCGGCACCGGAGTTGGCTATACGATAGCCCAACTCTCTCATTGCCCCTGATGTCTTCACCACCTTGACAAGCTCTCTTTTCCCCACCTCGGGAACGAGTAGCGGGGGGTGCGGCACTATACCTGCAAAGACTACCCCATAAAATCCCTCCTAGCCCCTGAAGAAAAATTACATTCTATATTCTTCCATGTTATTTTCATTTTATCAGTTACGGCATTTTTTTCAACCGGCGGGCGTTAATAAAAAAGGGAGCTGCCGCTCCCCGAGGCTATCTTTCCTTGAAATATCGATATACCCCTTTGGAGATGGCCAGAGCCACTTTTTTCTGGTACTCCGGGTCCTGCAGGAGTTTGGCTTCCTGCGGATTGGAGATAAAACCCACTTCGACGATAACCGCAGGGATGGGGGATCGTTCCAGGATAAAATAAGCACCCGGCTTTGCTTCACGGATGGTATTATGTAGCTCGGTGATCAGTTCTTCCTGTATCAACAAGGCCAGGCGTTTACTGTCTTTATCATCTTTATAAAAAGTCTGGCTGCCCGACCATAACGGTGATTCCATCCCGTTGGCATGGATACTGATCATGATATCAGCTTCCGCCCGGGTGATAATCTTAAGTCGGTTGGTCAGATCCGTCCTTTTTTTCGGACCGGCGGGAAGTTCAAGCAGATCTTCATCATCATCTCTGGTCATCACTATTCTGGTCCCTTTTCTGCCCAGCATCAACTCGATATAACGCGATATCTCCAGCACAATGTCTTTTTCACAGATCTCATCTCTTTTGACCCCGGGATCATATCCCCCGTGGCCCGGATCTATAACCACACCATATCCGAGCAGGGGGAAAGAAAATATGGCCTCCCGGGATGCATACCGGTTGGTGGAATAGACGATAATCCCGATAAGAATCAGTACCAGGATGACCAAAACCGCGATAACAGTATCGCGCCGACAATAAAAGATATGCATAAACTCTATACTCCTTTACCGTATTAAAAAAATATGGCGGCAGATCAAGGAATATGCTCCCCCTTTAAAATTTTAACACAAATTGCCTCACCGCCCCGAAATACGGGGCTTTATTTTTTCCCTGTCATCATTCATAAACAACAGCGGAATATGTGGGCAGGAAGCCAACGTCAGGCCGTTATCATTTTCATTCCCATGATAAGTTTCGCCCTGGATGAAGCTGACCTTTGGGAATAAAACGTAGGGGTAATACGGCAATTAAAACAATGCCGGGCCGGTGGTTTAAGATTTCTTGTTAGATGGCATAAATTCATATACAATAAGTGTATCTGCCCATTTATTTAAAATATTTATGATCAGAGGTTTATGCCGTGGAACCCAACCATTCTTCCTCCAAGGTGCAGGTCTCTTCTTTGAAGATATTCGTGGTGTTTCTAAAAATCGGGGCCTTAACATTTGGCGGCGGATATGTAATGATCCCTTTAATACAGCAGGAGCTGGTCATCAACAAGGCCTGGTTAAAACCCCGGGAATTCTACGACATCATGGCCCTGATCCAGGGGCTTCCCGGCCCGGTAGCCTTGAATACCGCGATAATCGCCGGTAAAAAGCTGGCGGGCACCAAAGGCGGCCTGCTGGCCTCGGCCGGGGTGGTACTGCCCTCGTTTATGTTCATCCTGCTTATTGCGGCTTACTTCATGCCTTTGGTGCAGAAAACCCCCTATGCGTCGGCAGCTTTTTATGGTATAAGGCCGGCGGTAACAGCTCTCATTGCCGCAGCCTGTATAAATATGGGCCGGGATCTGATCCGCGGCAAAGCGGCCTTTATCATTCTGGCGGTTCTCATTATCATGGGGTTATGGCTGAATTTGCATCCCCTTATCTTGTTGTTAGCCGGTGGCCTGAGCGGATGGCTGTACTATGGAAAGAAAGGTGGCAATGCATAAAAATGCCCTGGGAGGTAATTCTTCAGCTTCTCTGGTCCTTCATCAAGATAGGCCTGTTCAGCTTTGGAGGAGGCTATGCCATGCTCTCCCTTATGGAAACGGAAGTGATCAGCAGGGGCTGGCTCTCTGCACAGGAGTTTATCGACATAATCGCCATTGCGGAGATGACCCCGGGTACCATAGCCGTAAATACAGCCACCTTTGCCGGTTACCGTATCGCCGGTTTACCCGGCGCGGTCATGGGCACCATCGGGGTGATCACCCCTTCACTGATAATCTTTTTTATATTCGGGAATCTTCTTTTTAAGTTCAAAGACAGCACCGCCAGCATCTCCATATTCAAAGGATTAAGACCGGCATTTATAGCCTTGATCGCCATGGCCTCTTTCTTTATTGGCAGGAACTCGCTGGTCGATGCAACCACCACGATGATATTTATCGTTCTGTTTGGAATGATTCTTCTGCGCCGCATAAGCCCTTTTTATATTATCGTCATCGGGGCGATCCTGGGACTGATCTTCTACCCCTCGTATTGACTCCGCAATTTGGGCATATAAATCCTGCAAATCTGATTATTCTTTCAATGCACTTAAGATAGAGCGTAGCCTTTCGCGGTAACCGGCATTCTCGATAATTGTTCCCGTAACCACTATATCCGCTCCCGCCTGACGCACCCTGCGTGCATCGATGGCCGTACGTATCCCTCCGCCAACAATAAGGGGGACACTTAGTTCTTTTTTAACCGCCCTGATCATATTGGCGGGGATCGGTTGCGAGGCCCCGTTGCCGGCCTCCAGAAAAACATATTTCATCCCCATGTACTCGGCGGTGAGAGCGTAATCGATTGCTTTCCAAAAATTATCGCGTGGCACCAGATCCGCCTCCCCGATCTCTCCTGTTTTCATCCCGGGCTCAATGACTACATAACCGATCGGTATTACCTCTAAATCCAATTTTTTAAGTAAAAAAGAGGCTTTGGTGCAGGCACCGGTAATAAAATACGAGTTGCGGGAGTTTATCATACTCAGGAAGAGGATGGCATCAAAACCAAAGCTCAAAGCTTCCGCTCCGGAGGGGAAATATACAACCGGTATCTTGACTTTCTGCTTTATAGCCTCGGTGGTCTCTACCAGACTCCGCTGGGTTACTCCTTTGCTTCCGGCTACAAAGATCACATCACTGCCGACCTCCTGAGCAGTATAAGCCAGACGTGCAGCCACTTCCGAAACTTGCCGGAGAGGATCAATCAAGGTTATGTGCACTGTCCCCTTATCCAGTTTTTTACTTATATACTCGTCAATAGTCATGGCAAATAACCTACTTTTTAATTATTATGGAAACCCGGCGTCAACTTAGTTTCATTATAATCAAGAAATCTAAGTTTGACAACTACTAACATTTTCCTTATTTTGAAATATCAAAATAATTCAGAACTTCCACTAAAGTACCATCAATAAGAACGTGTACAGCCCTTGTGGATGCCTGCAAAATAATATTATGCCGGGAGATGTTTTAAAAGAACGTTGGACAAATTCCAAATTTATGATTATTTTTTGCGGGTGGATTGTAGCATATCTTCCAATACCTGTACAAACTCCGGCTTTGATAAAGGATATTCTATTGTGCGGACCTCCCGGGGACGGACAAAGAAAAATGTTACTTCCTTGATCTCCCTAGCGGTTACCCTGTTAAGGGCATGGGCATAAAATAAGCCCTGCAGACGGTATCTCTGAAAACGATTCTCCAGTTCCTTTCCACTGACATCATCTGTCTTGTAATCGACGATGACCAGCCCTTCAGGCTCCTCGAACACCAGGTCTATAAAACCCTCATGGATCTTCCCGTTAAACTTCAGGGCAAACGGAACTTCCCGGTAAATCCCCGTACTGTGATTTGCTCTTTGTATTAGCTGGCTCCTGCAGGCCCCTTTGATCATCGCCAGAAGCATCTCGTGTTCCTGTTTATTTAATCCCCAGAATCCGGCCGCTTCCTGTGCATGGTAGAACAGATCCTCTTCCAAAGGGTTGTGTAAGTCTATTCTCTCCATTACCATGTGAAAGGCGGAGCCATAATCAACACCTCTGGAAATCACCTCATCCGCCCGGCGATACTCAACCCTTCCCCGGCCGCCAAAATCCTCCATCAACGCACTTGCACTGATGGCCTCCGGCCCCGGTATCCCCCGGGAGATAGTGCTTTGCAAATTTTCTTCCCATTCGGAACGAAGAACAGGCAGGGATATCTCTTCGCCTCCCCTTGTCTTTGTCCTATCCCCGTTCACCTCCGATAGGGAAAGACTTTCGTGCTCGAAAAGTTCCTCCCCCGGTTCAACAATTCGACACATTTCCCGGGAAATACCCCCCTTAGCCTTGATTACGTCAATATATTCAAGATAGCCGGAACGTTTTTTATCTCTCATCAGTGGGATGACGAGATAATCACGTGCCCTGGTGGCCGCCACATAGAAGAGCCTCCGTTTCTCCGCTTCCAAACGGTTTTTCTCCTCCTGAGCCAGCTCATCAAAACCATAGGAGGAGAAACCCGAAGGCCCCCCTCTCATTTCAAACCGGCCTCCCAGGCGATCGGCCACAAACCTTTCTCTCCCCGCTTGCCCGCCGCTAAAAAGGTTGACCAGGATAACCATATTAAACTCCAACCCCTTGGAACGGTGAATGGTGATCAGCTGAAGTGCACGTGTATCTCTCTCGGAGAGGATGGATTCCGACTCCTCTTTTCCGGCATCGCTCTTCTCCTTCAGCCATTCGATGTACTGGCGCAGAGTATGCACATTGCTCTGTTCCAATGAACGTGATATTTCGATGATTTTCTCAAGATTGGAGAAAGCCTGTTCTCCACGATACTGCAAAGACAATCGGCTGCAAGTGCCGGTTACGTGCAATACTTTTTGCAGGTAATTGGAGAGGCTCCCTGCCTGTTTCTGCATATGCAACTCGTGCATAACGGCAAAAGCTTCCCTGATCCGCTTAAAACGAGGGGGTACGGATTCATAGACAAGATAATCAAGACGGCCGCCGTTGTAGATATACAGGAACAGCTCCTCATCGGAAATGCCGAAGAAATATTTCAATGCGGATACCAGCGCCACGCTATGGAAAGGATTGTCCAGAGAGGTAAGTAAATTAATAAAACTTTCGACCTCGTAACGGCGGAAGAACATCTTTCCCCCTTCCAGATGGTAAGGGATTGACTCTCTTTGCAACGCCTGCAAATAGATATCCAATCCGGCCGTGGAGGGAAAAAGAATCCCGATATCCTCCCACGAGAGCGTTCTGCCGTTCTCCTTCCCCCCGATAACCATCCCGCTGCCGACAGCCTCTTTGATGAATGACGTCACCAGAGCGGCCTCCGCCCTGCGCTTCTCCTCGGCGTTACACTCTTCCACTTCCTCGGGAAATTCAAGCACAATAACAGATTTATCAACTCCGGGCAATTGATCACGGTAAGGATGCAGCTCTTCATAATGGGGCTGATAATGCTTCCCCGGCACAGGGGTGATCAGATGTGAAAAGGAGTGGTTTACCCAGTTTATGATGGAAGGCACCGTCCGGAAGTTCTGAGTAATTTTAACCACTTCCCCCTGGCCCATAACCAGCTTTTTGGCTTCTTCGTAAATTTCAATATCAGCCCTCCGGAAGCGGTAGATGGCCTGTTTGGGGTCGCCGACGATAAACAGTTTGCCGGGAGTGATCTCCACCTCGTTCCAGCTGGCGGCCAAAGGTTCTTTCTCCGCCAGGAAGAAAATAATCTCGGCCTGCAGGGGGTCGGTATCCTGGAACTCATCGACCAGAAGATGGGAGAAACGGTTTTGGAAGTAACCCCGGATCTCGGTGTTACCCTTGAGCAGATCGCGAGCTTTGATCATCAGATCACTAAAATCCAGCACGCCTGCCTCTCTCTTCTCTTCCTCCACATATTTCAGGTAATCTTTCAGCCAGTCGATGATATCATTAATGATGGAAGAGGTTATGGTTCTTCTGATTTCTTCCTGTGATCCCTGTATCCTTTTACAGATATCTTTCTGAGCGGTGCAGTCTTCCGGGGGAGACCAGTTTGCCTTGTTTCCCTTACCTGTTATCTTCGGCATCCGGAACACAATTGACCATAAGAGATCATCATCCCGTAACAGGCGGCTCGAGCTCAGCCAATCGGAAAGCTCAATATATTGCTGATAGCCTTTATCATCCTTGTTAATGCAGCTTTGGGCCAGGCCGTCGATAAGGCGATAATTATCCTCCAACGCGGCCATGAAAACCGCCGCCACCAAAGCAGGAAGGGCCCGGCCGGCACCCTCCTGCACTATATCCCGATGATTATAAAGCAATAGCGCCATCTCCTTAAGATGGGCCTCATTGAATTTATATTTTAGGGCACGCTCCAGAACATCCCGGTTGGCATCCAGCTCTTTCAGAAACCACTCGTCCCATGCTCTATGGCAGAACGAATCGGTCTCTTCCGGATCAAGAACCCGAAAAAGAGGATCAATCCCCGCTTCAACAGGCCGCTCATGGAGCAGGGATGTGGCAAAAGAATGGATCGTCTTGATAGGTGCATACTCGATCTCCCTGAGCGCCTGGCCAATCCTTGATCGGATCCGGCCGGATGAACGTTTCAGTTCCTGCTCCAAACCTTCGCGCAACCTTTCCTTGATTTCTCCTGCCGCCTTCTCCGTAAAGGTTACAGCTACGATACGATCAAGATGGGCCCCCCTTACCGTAACAAGGTTTATCAGGCGTTCGATAAGCAAGCTGGTCTTCCCCGTCCCCGCCCCCGCCTCAACCCAGAATGTAGTAGAGAAGTCATGGGTGATTTTCTTGCGGTCTTCTTTATCGATTACCTCTCTTCTCTCCCGGTCCATCTTCTTTGCCCCTTTCAACCCCACTAAATGATATAATTGACGATATTTTTAAAATCTGTTATCTGCGGATCTTCTTCTTTTCGTTGATATACTTCTCGGATGTCCTTGCCGCAGATGCCGGAGTAATCGCAATAAGAACATGTTATTTCCGATGCCGAATAAGGGAAAAATCTGCCCCCGGAGATGCCCTCCATGATTACGGTTAACGCCTGATTAAGCAACGGTATCTTTTCCAATAGCTCCGCTCCGGAAAAATTCACCTTTTTAAAATCGGCATCCCGTGACACAAAGTAAAATGAGGCCGTTATACTTCCGTAGCTATTCATGTGGAAAAGTTCTTTGGCCGCTAATATATAAACCGCCAACTGCAGTAAAAGACCCTCGCGCAGAATTTTCTTACTATACGGCGGCAACCTCCCGGTCTTGTAATCGATTATGCTTATTTTATCTCCTGATTTATCCAGGCGATCGATCCTGCCTTTGAAGCGGATAGCCCGACCGTCTTCGAGCTCCACGCCAACATCAAAGGGGATCTCAACGTGAAGGGGAACCCCGGGATGACCAAGTTTCACTTCATGACGTAACAGCTCCAACATATCATCGCTGATGCTCTTCCGGTCAACTTTCCAGAAAAGATGATGCCCCGTCTCCCCTCTTTCCTCCAACCGGCTAAAACAATCTTTCAACACTTCCTCCATCATTTTAGAAGCTTCTGCCAATCTCTCCCCATCCAGAGGCAGAATCCGCTCCTCGGCCGCCCGCTGATAAAACTTCTCCAATATTTGATGGATCAGAGCACCTCTCTTCAGGGGGTCGATACGCATCATTTCTTCCGCCTCCTCCGTAGGCCCCAATCCGATCAGATACTTTAGGAAGAAGCAGTAGGGACATCTTAAATAGTCGCTCATGTAGGTGGCCGATAAGTGCTTTTTATATGGATTGTAATCCTCAACAATACCCTTTATTCCCTCTTTCCCCATCATCCCTTCATACGCGGTGAAAAAAGGTTTCCGCCGTTGCCGGTGCGCTTTCTGTGCTTCTGCAAACCAGGGGTAATATGTAGCAAAGTATTCATCGAGCTTGCCCCTTGGCACCCCTGACCGGATCAGGCTGCGGTCAAATTCATCGTGGAAAATCGCTTCTTGAGGATGGGGAATATAATTTGAAGCGATATACCTGAAGCCGGGAAAAGAGGGGATGTTTTCCGCCGAATAATATCTGCCCATGACCGCCTCGACCGCTCTTAAAAGATATTGAGACGGCATCTGCTCGTCCCCGCTCCTGCTGTTAAATCGGGGAAAAGACAGGATCAGCCGTTCTCCGGAGCTGTTAAGCGCGCCGGCAAAGGAGAGGGCCTCATATGCCAATGCTTCCCTTCGCAGAGCAAGCCTCCCATTAAACAGCTTTCTTTCTTCATCAGGAATAAGGGGGTCCTGCCGCACCGGCCCCGGAAACTTATCTCCCCGCATCCCCGATATAAAAACGATCTTGAATCTGATGTTCTGCGCCTTGTCAAGAGAGCAGACCGTAACCCCCTGCCGAAAGCTTCCATGAGAAATAACCGCTTCCTTCAATATCTCCAAAACCGTCTCCCTCACATCCCGGAAGTTTACCTTAGCTTCTTCGATCATATCGAGCCCTTTTAAAGGCAGAAGTACCTTGAGGACTTCATTATACTCCTTCCCCGCCGGGAAGAACTCCTGTATAAACTTCTCCACCGCGCCGACGATACAAGCCCAGGTACCGCTCTCGGGAATTTCGGCCAACGCTGCGTAAATACGTTCGATGAACATACGAAACATTTTTATCTGCGCCCATTGCTCCTTTTTTTCCTCCTGTCTATTCTCCTCTGCTTCCATATCGCTTTTTATCTTTTTAGACAGCCAATCCAGACCTTTTTCCCAATTCCCGATTCCTTCAGTTATACCGGCCATCACCGAAAAATGATCCCAGAGCGGTATGGAGGGCACCGTTGCAGTCTCCAGAATATGGGCATAGTTGAAGGGGGCAATATCAAGAAGCTCCATCACCTCTTTGCGCCCCCACATTCCCCCGCGCAACTGCAGACACATCGTCAGAGCTATGCCCGTCCGGGTGGTATGCAGCTTGCGCCCCGCCGGCATATAGTACGGCAACCCCAAGTCCTCAAAAACCCCCTCCAGAAGAGAGTAATATTGAACGTCTTTAACCAGCACCGCCATATCATTGAAGCGGTATCCCTCATCGACAAAGCGTATGATCTGACGACCAATCTCCTCCACTTCCCGTACTTCCCCGGGTGCCGACCAGATTTGAAAAGAACGGTCATCATCATTGATATTATCGGCGCAGTCGGGCTTGATTTCAGAGAACAGATGGTCTTGCAGCCTTGAAATCACATGGCCCTGAATTGTGGCAGCGACACCTTCCTCTGCTTCCATCTCAAAACCATGCATTTCCAACCATGATAAGAGCTCCTGCCCGTAGGGCCGGCCGGTCACGAAGCGGGGCATAAATATGGTAATGCCGGTAACAGAAGCCAGCGCACTCAGCCATTCCTTCTGCTTGTTGCCAAAGCGGTACAGACCGTAGATCATTATCTCCGCCGGCAATCCGGCCTCCTTCTCAAGCCGGGGCAGATCTTCAACAGAAAAAGACAGGGTTGAAAACTGATCGAGTATACGATTATAATCCTGGTATAGAAGATGCAGGATGCTGTTTTTCGGTGTATCTGCCTTGATAGAATCTATCCCGGCCTCTCGCAACTCCTGAAATGTCTTTCTCAAAGCTTTGGAAAAACCGGCATGATTCCGGACCGGTTCGAAATAGGACCCGGAAGGTATACTCCGGGCTAAAATACGGCAGATCCACTCCTCTCCATAATAGGGGAGCGCTCTTTTCCTCTCCCGGCCATAATGTTCCGCCAGTTCCCGGCCCAGATCAGTCAAGGTGCAAAAATGCACATTGGCATGATCAAGACCCCTGGAGGCCAGCATCCTACGCAGATAAATTCCGTTAAGATTTGAATTCACCACGACCTTGACCGGCGCCAGAGGTTCTCTGCACTTTAAAGATAAGATCCTCTCCAGCAGTTTCACTTCCAGCTGCTCCAGATTTCCCAGATAGACCCTGTTTCTATTACCTTGATTATCCATAACCGATTGCGGCTCGGACCCCGGCCCGAAACCGACCACACCTTTCGTATATCTTCATATTGTTCTTTATATTCTTAGTTTCTTTGTTCGCCCCGGCAGTCCTCATTTCCTTGTGAAAGAATAATAAAAAAGCACCCGTTAAAACAAGTGCTTTTCTTTTTATGGTAATTGATAAGTTTATTACCTTATCTCTTGGAGAACTGTGGAGCACGACGGGCACCTTTAAGACCGTATTTCTTACGTTCCTTCATCCGCGGATCGCGGGTCAGGAAACCGCTCTTCTTTAACACACGGCGAAAATCAGGATTGCTCTGCAGTAACGCCCTGGCTATTCCATGGCGGACAGCTCCGGCCTGTCCGGTTAATCCACCGCCTTCCACCTTGGCGATAACATTATATTTACCTTCAACGCCCACGGAAACCAACGGCTGGCGAACCATCAATCGGAGCGCTTTCATCCCGAAATATTCTTCCATGGGCCTTTTGTTGATTATTATCTCACCGTTACCCGGCACCAGCCGGATACGGGCTACCGCAACTTTTCTTCGCCCTGTTCCTATATACTGTACCTGAGCCAATCTCTACTCCTCCTTTCCCTCTCCCGCCCCGTTCCAAATCTGCGGGTTCTGGGCCTGGTGCGGATGTTTATCTCCCCTGTAAACTTTCATCTTCTTGAGCATTTCTCTCCCGAGACGATTGTGGGGCAACATTCCCTTGACCGCCAAATAGATAACCCGTTCAGGTTTTCGCTTCATCAACTCCGCAAAACTGGTTGCTTTCAGCCCTCCGGCGTACCCGGAGTGCCGGTAGTAAACTTTCTGAATGGCCTTCTTGCCGGTTAAAGCAACTTTTTCAGCGTTAATGATGATTACATAATCGCCTGTATCCACATGGGGGGTATAGATGGGCTTATGTTTCCCCCTGAGAATATGTGCTACCTGGGATGCCGCCCTGCCCAGAGGTTTTCCGGCCACATCTATGATGTACCATTTTTGATCCACTTCGCCCGGCTTAGCCATATAAGTCTTGGCGTTCATCTTCATCCTCCTAAACTATAAACTACCCCGTTTAATATGGTCACTATTACTGCAAGCAGCGTATACTCACGACGTAAATTGTATTATACCATCTTGCACCTGTCAAGGGAACTGATGCTATTTTTTGTTGTTCCCGTAGTTGACTTTCTCCAGGCAGACTCCTTTGGCCGGAAGCGCCGGTCCAAGACGCATCCGCATCGAAGGGTTTTCAAGTGCTTCCTGCAGCTCATCGGCGGTCAAAATGCCTTTTCCCATCTCCACAAGGGCGCCCGCCAGAAAGCGTACCATCCTGTAAAGAAATCCATCGCCTTCCACATCAATACGAACAAGCTGTTGTTCCCTGTTTTCCGTTATCCGTGCCCGGTAGATAGTCCGCCGGGTATCCTTGATCCTGCTTCCCGAGGCCTGAAAAAGCTTGAAGTCATGTCTTCCTTCAAGGATACGGCAGCCCTCCTCCATCCGCTTCAAGTCCAGTTTGGCCGGACAATGCCAGGCATATCTCCGCTGCATAACTTGAATGAATTCAGCAGTATCGATGGTATAGCTGTATACCTTGCTCACCGCATCATAGCCGGCATGAAAACTGTCTTCAACTTCATTTGCTCTCCACACGACGATGTCCCGGGGCAATTTTGTATTTAGAGCCCAGGGGATACGATCCACCGGAATAAAATGCTCCGCCTTGTAGTTAACCGCCTGTTCCCGTGCATGGACCCCGGCATCGGTGCGTCCGGCGCAGGCAACTCTGATCGGATTACGGTATATCTGCAAGAGAGCTTCCTCCAGCTTCTCCTGGATGGTAACCGCATTCTTCTGTATCTGAAACCCTCCGTATTCTGTCCCTTCATAGGAAACACGTAACAATATATTTTGCATACTGCCTCTCCATAACAAAATTTTATAGCGGAAATGCAACCATCCGGCTTATAAAAGATACGATAACAACCAGAGCGGAGACAGTTATTACCCCATAATCAGGCCGGCCAAACCGCCGTTCATGAAGGCTGGTCCTCTTGCCCCCTATCCTGTAACAACGCGATTCCATCGCTATGGCAAGCTCATCCGCACGCCGGAAGGCACTTACAAAAAGCGGCACCATCACCGGAACAAGAAACCGTATCCTTTTAAATATATTGCCCTGTTTGAAATCGGCTCCTCTGGCTATCTGGGCCCGTACTATACGTTCACTCTCTTCCATCAATACCGGGATAAACCGTAAAGCAATCGTCAGGATCATGGCTATTTCCGATACCGGGACCTTGAGGTATTTTAAAGGACGGAGAAAAAACTCCATCCCACCGGTAAGGGCCAGAGGCGTCGTCGTAAGGGTCACCAGCATGGTAAATAAAACGAGCAGGATGAGACGAAAAACCGTAAATAAACCCAGTTCCACCCCCACGGATTCAATGGTAACAGGCCCGTACCGAAACAACACCTGCCCGCCGCGCGTAAAGAAAATATGGAGGATCAGCGTCAACATGATAATATAGATAATCGGCCTGAGCCCCTTTAGCAAATATCTAAAAGGAATGCGTGACCTGGCATAGAGAAGCACCACCACCAGGAAAAAAGGAACAAATAACAGCAACCTGTTGATGGTAAATATGGCCACAATAAACAGCAGCAACGCCATAAGCTTGGTCCTGGGATCCAGGCGGTGCATGAAGGTATCACCGGGAATATATTGTCCGATAGTGATACTACTGTCCATGGCCATCCCCTGCCGCCCCTCCAAATTTGATCTCGATCTCCCTGCAGGCATCTTCGACGGTAAAGATATCGGTTCTTACATCTCGGCCCCGGGCCCGGAGCTGATGCATCAGCAAGGCCACCGGAGGCAAATCCAGCCCGTACTTTTTTAAGCGCGAACGATCGGCAAAGACCTCCCGCCGTTCTCCTTGCAGAACCAGCTCACCCTTGTGCAGGATAAAGACCTTATGTGCGTATCTGGCGATATCCTCCAGGCGATGTGAAACCATTATTATCGTCATCCCCCGCCGGTGCAGATTATCGATGTAGCCCAGTAATTCTTCTCGCCCGCGGGGATCAAGACCGGCAGTTGGCTCATCAAGTATTAACGCCTCCGGACGCATGGCGATAATTCCGGCCAGGGCTACCCGGCGCATCTCTCCCCCGCTCAATCTAAAGGGAGACAGATCCTTGCTCCGGTTATAATCCACCCCCACCTGATCCAGCGCTTCTCTTACCCTTTTATCGATCTCCTCTCCGGACAACCCCATGTTCCTCGGCCCGAAAGATACATCCTGGTAAATGGTCTCGGCAAACAGCTGCTGCTCGGGATGTTGAAATAATATCCCCATACGCCTTCTTGATGCACCCGGGGACGAATCATCATCCGCTGTGGATAATCCATCAATAATCACCTGGCCTGCCGTAGGATGCAGCAAGCCGGATAATAACTGAATCAACGTGGTCTTGCCGGCTCCCGAAGAACCGATTACACCGGTGAAATCACCCCGCGCCACGGAAAGAGTGACCCCTTTCAAAGCATGAACCTCCAGTGGCGTTCCCCGCATATATTTGAAATGTAGATCCGTTGCTTTCAAGAACATAAGAATTTCACCAGCTGATCGCTCTGTATTATTCCGGAAGGCACTTCAAGACCCGCGTGCCGAAGTCGTTGAGCCATGGTTGCCGCTACCGGAGCTTCCAGCCCCCATTTTCTCAAACGATCAGGCATACTCAGGACCTTCTCCGGAGGGCCTTCCTGCACGATCATTCCCTCAAACATTACTATAACACGGTCGGCTTCAGCCGCCTCCTCCATCGAATGGGTGACATGGATGATCGTGATACCCCGCTCCTTATTTAGCCGGGCCAGGAGATCCATAATCTCCCGTTGGCCCCGGGGATCCAGGAGCGATGTCGGCTCATCAAGGAGCAAGCAGGAGGGGTGCATGGCCAGAATTCCCGCGATGGCTACGCGTTGCTTCTGCCCCCCCGAAAGAAGGTGGGGAGCAAATTTGGCAAGGTGAGCAATGCCCACGGCAGAAAGAGCCTCCCTTACTCTCTTTTTTATTTCTGCTGAAGGAAGACCCAGGTTTTCGGGGCCGAAAGCGACGTCTTCCTCCACCGTTGTTGCAATGATCTGATTATCGGGATTTTGAAACACCATCCCACAGCTCTTCCTGATGCGATGTATATCCTCGTTGTTCTCCACAGAAAAATCCCCTACCCGAACTTTCCCACGGGTAGGGGTCAGCAAAGCATTAAAATGCTTGATCAGCGTTGATTTTCCGGAACCGTTGGGTCCGATAATAGCCACATACTCGCCCCGAGAGATCTTGATATCTATCCCTTTCAGAGCATTTACAATTCCGGATGAGGTCTCGTAATTAAATACAAGCCCCTCAGCAGCAATTATCGAAGCCAAGAAATAATTACTCCTTACTGTAGATACTGCCAAAAATAATTTAACTGGTCAGCTCCAATAAAACCATTGAAGCCCCATCACCCCGGCGATAATTTAATTTGGTTATTCTGGTATAGCCGCCGTTTCTTGCCTCCATACGAGGGCCGATTTTTTCAAAAAGTTTGGTTACTACATCTTCATCCATTAGAAAACCAAGCGCCTGTCTGCGGGCATGGAGATCTCCACGCTTGGCCAGGGTAATCATCTTTTCGGTCAGCCGCTTCACTTCTTTCGCTTTTGCCTCGGTTGTCTCCAATCTTTCGATTTTTAGCAGAGAGGTAACCTGGTTTTTTAACAGAGCTTGCCGCGGACCAATCTTCCTCCCGAATTTTCGCATCTGTGGCATGGTTAAGCCCCCTTTTCCCCATTTACTCTAACTTTCATCTTCTTCTTTCTGCCGCAAAGTAAGATCATACTCTCCCAGCTTGTTTGTGATCTCTTCCAGTGATTTCTTGCCAAGATTACGAACTTTCATCATTTCTTCTTCACTCTTCTGGATAAGCTCTCCCACGGTATTGATACCTGCCCTCTTCAGGCAGTTATACGAACGGACCGAAAGATCAAGTTCTTCGATTGTCAACTCCAGAACCTTATCCTTCCCGTTTTCTTCCTGGTCATCGATGATCTCCACTTCATCAACTTTCTCGGTCAGGTTGATAAAGATATTCAGGTGTGTATTCAATATCTTTGCGGCCAGGCCGATCGACTCTTCTACACTGATACTGCCGTCCGTCCATACTTCCAGGGTCAGCTTGTCATAGTCCGTCTTCTGACCAACCCGCGTATCTTCAACTGCAAAATTGGCCTTGCGTATTGGAGAGAAGAAAGAGTCCAACGGTATAACACCTATCGGTTGCTGCGGCTGCTTGTTCAGCTCTGCAGGCACATAGCCGCGCCCATTGGCCACATTTATCTCCATATTAAGCTTGGCTCCTTCGGAAAGAGTGGCAATCAACATCTCGGGATTCAGTATCTCCACATCGGAAGGCACTATTATATCACCAGCCTTGACCTCCTTGGGACCTGTCTCTTCGATCGTCAGCACCTGTGGCTCATCTGTAAAAATCTTCATGCATAGGTCTTTTAAGCGGAGAATAATCTCCACGGTATCTTCCATAACACCATCTATCGTTGAAAATTCGTGGAGGACATTATCGATCTTGATACTGGTTACGGCAGCCCCCTTTAAAGAGGAAAGAAGTATCCTCCTTAAAGCAACCCCCAGAGTGGTCCCGTACCCTCTTTCCAGCGGTTCCACGATAAATTTTCCATAACTCTCGTTGCCTTCATTATTAACCTCAACCAATTCTATTTTTGGTTTCTGCTCAATTTCTATCATATTTTCCCAATAACCCCCTTCTTTTCAGGGTAACATTTTGATGGGGCGATGATCTCCCATTTTCGAAAAAAAATAATCTTCCTTACCTGGAATACATCTCGACAATTAAATGTTCAGAAATAGGTACATCTATCTCTTCGCGAGTGGGAACTCTGATTATTTTCCCCCGCAGATTTTTTATATCCGATTCAAGCCAATCGACTATCCCTGCCTGCTCGCCGACTTCCTTGATATAATCAAATATTTTCTTGCTCCCGCTTTTTCCCCGGACAGCAATCTCATCTCCGACCTTGGTCTGATAAGAGGGTATATCGACCTTGCGCCCGTTAACTTCAAAATGACCGTGCCTGACCAGCTGCCTTGCTTCAGAGCGTGATCTGGCCAGCCCCATGCGAAACACAATGTTGTCCAGACGGCTCTCCAGAATTTGCAATAATATCTCGCCGGTAACCCCTTTTCTTCGGTCTGCCTCGGCAAAGTACCTTCTGAACTGGCCTTCCAAAACACCATATATACGACGGGCTTTCTGTTTCTCCCTCAGTTGCAATCCGTATTCAGATATCTTGCCCCGTCCCTGTCCATGTTGCCCGGGTGGGTAAGAATGCCGGACATAGGCACACTTATCTGTATAACAACGTTCTCCCTTTAAAAATAATTTTCCGCCTTCTCTGCGGCATAACCGGCAAACAGATTGAGTATATCGTGCCATGGTTTGTAATTATTCACCCCCGAAATATTGATTTAAACCCTACGTCTTTTTGGCGGACGACATCCGTTATGAGGAATAGGTGTACAATCCTTAATAACATTGACCTCTAAGCCCGCTGCCTGGAGAGAGCGGATCGCTGCTTCCCTGCCGGAACCTGGGCCTTTGACGTATACTTCGATATGCTTCATCCCATGTTCCATAGCCTCTCTGGCCGCTGCATCGGCAGCAAGCTGGGCCGCAAACGGCGTTGATTTGCGAGACCCTTTAAATCCCGTATTGCCGGCACTGGACCAGCAGATGCAATTGCCATGCATATCGCTGATAGATATGATTGTATTGTTAAATGTTGATTTGATATGAGCGATACCACGTTCAACATTTTTTCGCTCTTTCCTTCTGGTACGGGCTCCCCTTGCTCGTTTCAAATTTATCTCTCCCCCTTCTAATAAATATTATCTACGGTTAATACCAACCGTTCTTCGCGGACCTTTGCGAGTACGCGCATTATTTTTTGTGTTCTGTCCTCTTACCGGCAATCCTCGGCGATGACGAATCCCCCGGTAACAATTGATTTCTACAAGTCTCTTGATATTCATGGATACTGCACGGCGCAAATCACCTTCAACCTGATAATTCTTGTCAATATACTCCCGTAGACGGTTTGTTTCTTCTTCCGTCAGATCTTTGACCCGTTTTTGTTGATCTATATTTGCCCCTCTAACCGCTTCAAGAGCCCTGTTTCTACCTATACCATATATATAAGTCAAGGCGATACAAATCCTCTTGTCACGTGGTAAATCTACCCCTGCTATCCTGGCCAACATTACACCTCCTCCCCAATTTTTTGGCAATTTATATCATTATTAAAAGTACCTAGGTTATTGTTTCCATATTTACCATTATTAATCCGGGTCCTGCCAACCGCCAACATGATTATCCCTGTACCCTCCAATCCTGAAGCCGTACCCTATCCCTGTCTCTGCTTGTGCTTGGGATTTTCACAGATGACCATGACTCTACCCTTGCGCCGGATTATTTTACATTTCTCACAAATCCGTTTAACCGAAGGCCTGACCTTCATCTTTTCCTGCCCCCCCTGCTACTTGTAACGATATGTAATACGCCCTCGCGTGAGATCATAAGGAGATAACTCAAGCAGTACCCTGTCCCCGGATAGAATACGGATGAAATTCATGCGTATCTTTCCGGATACATGAGCCAGTACCATGTGCCCGTTTGCAAGCTCCACCTTGAACATGGCGTTGGGCAAAGGCTCAACTACCGTACCTTCGAGTTCTATGACCCCCTTCTTCTTGGTCATGTAATTACTTGACCTCCCTTTTTACTCTTCTTTGCCTAATATTGCTTCTCTAAGATAATGGCTAATCAGGCTATCAGTTATTTTTCCTGAATTAATCCCCTCAACAAAAGCGGGCGAGATAAAATTGTGCTTCTGCAAGTGGATTAAGTTTTTTTTCTTGGCTGAACTCAGGGTCTTGCTCCGTCCATCAACAACCAGCACATGCCTGGCGCCGATCCTTCTCCATACAAAATAATACTTGCCTTTGTCTCTTCCGGCCAATGAACACACCAGTTGTCCCGGTCTTATCTCCCCCACTTTTACCTCTCCCTTAATTAAAGTAAAGTTAAAATTTCCGGGCCGCCGGAGGTTACCGCAACCGTATGCTCAAAATGGGCACACAGGCTGCGATCCGCCGTAACGACTGTCCACTGGTCATTCAGGATCTCTACCTCCCACGAACCGATGTTTACCATCGGTTCAATGGCTAAAACCATTCCCTCCCTAAGCCGCGGGCCCTTTCCCGGAAGACCGAAATTGGGCACTTCGGGAGGCTCATGCATCCTGGTACCGATTCCATGACCTACATAATTCCTCACTACCGAGAAATCAAAGCTCTCCACATAAGTTTGAACGGCATAGGAGATATCGGAGAGGTGATTTCCGATGCGCACCTGTTCAACGGCTTTCTCAAGTGCCCCCTGGGTTACCTTGATTAACCGGCGAGCGTTCTTGCTTATCTTCCCAATAGGAAGGGTTATCGCCGCATCACCATAATAACCTTGAAATCTTACCCCGGCATCGATACTTAATATATCACCTTCTTTTAATCTCCTTATCCCGGGAATCCCATGCACCAACTCTTCATTAATACTGGTGCAGATACTGGCCGGAAATCCCCTATAACCCAAAAATGCCGGTTCAGCTCCCGCCTCCCTGATAATTTTTTGTGCCTGCCGATCCAATTCCTCCGTTGTAATCCCGGGAGCAGCCATCTTCTCTATCGCCTGCAGAACCTGGGCCACGATTCTCCCGGCTTTACGCATTATGACTAACTCTTCCTTGGTTTTACTGATAATCATTCCACACCCACTATTTCATGAATCCTTTGTAACTGCGCATCAACAAATGGCCTTCAACCTGCTTCATCGTCTCAAGGGTAACACCGACCACAATGATCAACCCGGTTCCTCCGAAGACAACACGCATTTTGGTAATCCCTTCGAGCAAGATGGGAAATATCGATATAAAAGCAAGGGAAAAAGCCCCTACGGTTGTCAAGCGGGTAATTATCCGGGAGAGATATTCCGCCGTTGGTCTTCCCGGACGCAATCCCGGAATGAAACCGCCGTATTTTTTGATATTCCCGGCAATCTGATTGGGGTCAAACTGGATTGCCGTATAAAAGTATGAAAATACAATGATCAGGAAAACATACAGAATAAGATTAACCGGTTTACCCCAGCTTAAAGCCTCCGTAATTTTTCTGGCAAAGGGATGATCGATAAACTGAACTATAGTTGCGGGAAACATCAGCAACACCGACGCAAATATTACCGGTATAACCCCCGCGGGATTAACTTTCATGGGAATATGCGTCGATTGCCCCCCGTACATCTTCCGCCCTTTTATCCGCTTGCTGTAGTTTACCGGGATCCGACGTTGCCCCTGATCAAGAGCAATGATGCCCAGCATGAGCAGAAGCATTAATAAAGATACAATAATAACAGCCAATGCATTTATCTCGCCTATCCTGAACAGTTCAATATTTACACTGACACCCTGGGGAAACCCGGCAATAATTCCGGCAAAAATAATCAGGGAGATACCGTTGCCGATCCCTTTTTCGGTAATTAATTCCCCCATCCACATCAGAAATGCGGTACCCGCCGTCAAGGAGATGATGATGACCAGATAAGCGGTAAATGTTTCTTCAACAACCGCCTGGCGAGCGATGGTAAAAGACATCCCAAAAGCCTGGATCAGAGCAATCACCACTGTTCCATAGCGGGTCAGCTGGGCAAGTTTTTTTCTTCCTTCCGGCCCTTCCTCGCCCCATTCCTTGAGCTTGGGTATAACCACCGTAAGGAGATTCATGATGATCGATGCATTTATATAGGGCATGATGCCCATGGCAAAGATAGAGAATTTGCTGAGAGCACCACCGCTCATTACATTTAGAAATCCAAAAATGTCATCGCCAAGGAAAAAATCAGCCAGCTTTGAAGGATCGATCCCCGGGACGGGTACATGAGAACCTACTCTGAACACCACAAACATGGCCAGTGTAAATAGCAATCTTTCCCGTAATTCTTTGATCCTCCAGATGTTTTTTACCGTCTCCAGCATCAAAGCACCTCCACCTTACCACCGGCAGCAATAATTTTCTCTTCAGCAGCCTTGCTGAACTTATGGGCTTGTACCGTTAATTTTTTTTCCAGAAGTCCGTTGCCGAGAATTTTTACATCGGCTTTCAGGTTTTTAATCAACCCTTCTTCTTTTAGAGACTCAGGGTTTACTGTACTGCCCTCTTCAAAACCATTAAGATCATCCACATTTACCAACGACCATTCTTTTTTAAAAATGTTGGTAAAACCTCTTTTTGGCAATCGCCGAATAAGAGGCGTCTGGCCGCCTTCAAAACCTCGTCTTACCTTTCCTCCGGAACGGGCTTTCTGGCCTTTATGTCCCTTGCCGGCCGTCTTCCCCTGCCCGGCGGAAATCCCGCGCCCTTTTCTCTTGGCGTTAAATTGAGAATTGGGCGGAGGAGATATATCATGCGTTCGCATACTTGTTCACCCCCGGTGCTTCATTACTGATAAAATTTATGATTTCATCCGCTATTGTTTTATCGGTACGCCCCTCAGTGCGCTCACTTCTTCTTCCGTTTTTAATGAACTCAAACCCTGTATGGTAGCCCTGACCATATTAAGAGCATTGGAGGAACCCAATGACTTGGTTAAAATATCACGTATGCCTGAGAGTTCAAGTACGGCACGGATAGGACCGCCGGCAATGATTCCTGTTCCTTCGGATGCCGGTTTTAACAGAACCCTGCCGGCGCCAAAACGCCCGATAATAGGATGGGTAATCGTGGTCCCGACCATCGGTACCTCAATGAGCTCTTTATGGGCATCATCTACCGCCTTTCGGATGGCCTCCGGCACGCCTCCCGCCTTTCCCAGGCCTATTCCAACCTTGCCGTTACGATCACCTACCACAACCAATGCGCTGAAGCTAAAACGGCGGCCACCCTTTACTACTTTGGCTACACGGTTGACTCTGACAACTTTCTCTTCAAACTCTGGGACAATCTCTGGAGTCTTCATCTTTTCCTCCCTTCTTTAAAATTCAATACCTTGATCGCGGATCGCATCCGCCAATTCTTTTACCCGGCCATGGTACTTATAACCCCCACGATCGAAAACCACCTTGTCGATCTTCAGTGCTTTTGCCCTCTTGCCGGCCAGCTCACCTACCAGTTTGGCCGTTTCTTTGTTATTTCTTCCTGCCACCCGGTCTTTCAATTCATGATCAAGAGATGAAGCACTAACCAAGGTACGGTTATTTACATCATCAATAATATGCGCATAAATATGCTGTAAACTGCGATATACATTTAAACGCGGACGTTCCGCCGTCCCGAAGACTTTGCGACGGACCCGGTTATGACGACGCTTCCGGATAGTATTTCTTGAATCTTTTTTAATCATACAAGGTGCCCCCTTAAACTACTCTATTTACCGGCTTTTCCTACCTTTTTGCGGATATACTCGTTTTCGTACTTGATCCCTTTCCCCTTATACGGTTCGGGCGGTGCCGCACTTCTTATTTTGGCGGCGAAATTACCAACCTGCTGCTTGTCGATACCCGAAATGATAATCTTGGTGGGTACCGGTACTTCAATATTTAGATTATCTTCAACTTCAAAGACAGCGGGATGGGATAACCCCACGATCAGAGAAAGTTTATTGCCCTGTATGGTGGCCCGATATCCAACTCCCACCAGTTCCAATGTTTTTGAGAATTTTTCAGTAACTCCGCAAATCATATTATAAATCAATGTCCTCGTCAAACCATGCAATGATCTGTGTCTAATATTGTTTGACATTTTTTTTACAAGAATCTGCTGCTCATCCTGCTCTGCACTGATACCGGATGGGATATCGTGGCACAGTTCTCCATGAGGACCCTTAACCCTGATATGGTTATTTTTTATCTGTACTTCCACGCCATCAGGTATCTGAATCGGCTTCTTCCCTGTTCTCGACATCGAGGTACCTCCTTTTTTACAGCCCTACCATACATAACAAAGAACTTCGCCGCCAATACCTTCCCGGCGAGCATCTTTGTCCGTCAACAAACCTTTTGAGGTAGAAATAATAGCAATTCCCAATCCCCCCAATACCTTGGGCAGATTATCTTTCTGTGCATATACCCTAAGACCGGGCTTGCTGATTCTCTTAAGTCCGGTTATAACCCGCCGTGAATCCTGATCATATTTCAGGGTAATCTTTAAAACCCCTTGCTTATGGTCATTAATATATTGATAATCTCTTATAAAACCCTCTTTTTTCAAAATCTCGGCTATGGCTTTCTTTACATTTGATGCGGCGATCTCTACCGTATCATGTTGGGCCATATTGGCATTACGAATACGGGTAAGCAGATCGGCGATAGGGTCGGTCATCATCGAATAACCCCTCCTTTACTCTAACTTTTACCAGCTGGCTTTTCTTACACCAGGAATTTTACCCTCATTTGCCAGTTTGCGAAAACATAACCGGCACATACCAAATTTGCGTAAATAGGCTCGTGGTCTGCCACATATTTGACATCTGTTGTAAGCACGTACAGCAAACTTTGGTGTTCGTTTGGCTCTTGCTATTAACGATTTCTTGGCCATATCTATCCTCCCCTATATTAAGCAGCCCGAAAGGGCATCCCCAACAGACGAAGTAACTCACGGGCCTCCTCATCACTTTTAGCCGTAGTTACAATCGTTATATCCATCCCCCTGATTTTCTCGACCTTGCTGTAATCTATCTCCGGAAACACCAACTGCTCCTTGATCCCTAATGAAAAATTTCCGCGTCCATCAAGAGAGCGGGGTGAGATACCCCTAAAATCCCTGACCCTGGGCAAAGCCACATTAAAGAGTTTATCTACAAAATGGTACATCCTATCTCCACGCAGTGTAGCCATGCATCCGATAGCCATCCCTTCACGGACTTTAAAGCTGGCTACAGACTTCTTCGCTTTGGTAATGATCGGTTTCTGGCCGGTAATCAGGGACAGGTCATGAGCGGCCGCATCCAATAGTTTGGCATTATCCTTGGCCTCGCCCACGCCCATATTTACAACCACCTTTTCTAGCCTGGGCACCTCCATGATGTTCCGGTATTGAAAAATCTTCATCATCTCGTTTCGGACATCGCCGAGGTATTTTTCTTTTAATCGATTCAAGGCTCATACTCCCCCTTTATTTATCCAATGATTCCCCACATTTTTTGCATACTCTGATCAGCCGTTCACCGATATCTTTTCGGGCTACCCGGGTGGTTTTACCGCAGGCCGGACATAGAATCATCACTTTGGATATGTGCATGGGAGCCTCCATCTCGCGGATGCCTCCCTGTGGAACTTTCTGGGTCGGCTTGGCATGTTTTTTAATGATATTTATCCCTTCCACCTTGACCAGCCTCTTCCGGGGGTAGGCAGCGATAACCCTGCCCTTCTTCCCTTTGTCTTTACCGGAGAGTATCTGAACATTATCTCCTGTTTTAATTTTTAGCTTTGCAGAAACCATTCAACACCCCTCCTCATCCCCAATATCTAAATCGCTTCCGGAGCCAAGGACACTATCTTCATAAAATCCTTCTCCCGCAACTCTCTGGCCACCGGTCCAAAAATACGTGTGCCCCGGGGATTATTCTGCTCATTAATAATCACGGCCGCATTATCATCGAAAGAGATGTGAGACCCATCCTTGCGGTGCAATCCACTCTTGGTCCTTACAATTACGGCCCGAACCACTTCGCCCTTCTTTACCACTCCGCCCGGCGCAGCCTCTTTAACGGTTGCCACTATAATGTCTCCGATATTTCCCGACTTACGGCCTGACCCTCCAAGAACCCTGATACAAAGCAGTTTCCTGGCACCGGTATTATCGGCAACACTTAATCTGGTTTCGCTCTGAATCACCTTCCATGCACCCCCTAGTACAGACCAGCCTTGAAAATTTAAAGCTTTGATTTTTCAACGATCTCTATCAGCCGCCACCTTTTATCCTTGCTCAATGGCCTGGTTTCCATTATCTTGACCAGATCTCCGTGATGAGATTGATTGGTTTCATCATGAAACTTGTATTTTTTGGTACGCCGGACGATCTTCCCATAAAGCGGATGCCTGGCAATTCTCTCCACCGCGACAACCCGCGTTTTTTCCATCTTGTCACTTACCACTCGCCCGGCAAGTACTTTCCGACTTCCTCGTTCCAACAGACTGTCCCCTCCTTTTCAGCGCATACGGCTGCTATTTGCTCTCCTAAAGTACCCTTTCCGTCATAACCGTTTTAACTCTGGCAATACCACGACGTACATCTTTAATCCTCATGTGGTTTTCCAGTTGTCCTGTAGCTAACTGAAAGCGAAGGTTAAAAAGCTCCTCCTTGAATTCAATTAACTTCTCCTCCAGCTCCTGATCAGACAATTCCCTGATTTCTTTTATCTTCATTAACCTTCACCACCCACCTTGTCAATCTTGATAAACTTAGCTTTAATAGGCAGTTTGTTTGCAGCGAGGCGTAAGGCCGCACGGGCCACATCTTCCTTTACTCCGGCCAGCTCAAACATTACTCTCCCGGGTTTTACCACCGCCACCCAGTATTCCGGAGTGCCTTTACCTTTACCCATACGCGTTTCAGCAGGCTTTTCCGTAACCGGCTTATCCGGAAAGATACGGATCCACACTTTCCCGCCCCTCTTGATATAGCGGGTCATCGCAATACGGGCAGCCTCTATCTGTTGACTGGTGATCCACGAAGGTTCCAACGCCTGCAAGCCATATTCACCAAATTCAATGGTGGTGCCTCCCTTGGACATACCCTTCATACGTCCACGGTGATGGCGTCTGAACTTAACCCGTTTTGGCATCAACATTCTGACCGCCTCCTTCCGGGATTGCTTTCTCCTTCTGGGGAAGAACTTCTCCCTTATATATCCATACCTTGACACCTATACGTCCATAAGTTGTATGGGCTTCTGCAAAACCATAGTCGATATCGGCACGCAAGGTTTGCAGAGGAACGGTTCCTTCCATATAACTCTCGGTACGGGCCATATCGTTCCCACCCAACCGGCCGGAGCATAAAACCTTGATGCCCTTGGCTCCCTCTTTAATGGTGCGGAAAATGGCCTGTTTCATTGCTCTTCTAAAAGCTACGCGGCGGATGATTTGCGAAGCGATACTTTCCGCCACCAGATAAGCATCCAGTTCCGGTGTTTTTATCTGAAAAATATTGATCTGCAAGTTTTTCCCCGTCATTTTTTCCAGATCTTTTTTAAGTCGATCCACTTCCGTTCCGCCCCTGCCGATGACCATCCCGGGCTTGGCCGTATGGATATTAAGTTTCAAATTATTGCTAACCCGTTCGATCTCGATCCTGGAAATACCGGCATTGGCAAGCTTCTGTTGGATATAATTACGGACCCGGATATCTTCGTGAAGTAACCGGGCATAATCTTTCTCCGCATACCAGGTCGCATCCCAATTACGTATTACTCCGATACGAAATCCCACGGGACTGACTTTTTGCCCCATCGTTTATACCTCCTTCCCTTCCTTTAATACCAATGTTATATGACTCAATCTTTTTCGAATCAGATAACGACGCCCTCTTGCTCTTGGTCGGACTCTCTTCATTATCGGCCCTTCATCCACATATGCATCCGCCACGTAAAGATTGTGCTGATTCATATTAAAGTTATTTTCTGCATTGGCTATGGCGGAATTAAGAATTTTATTGATTATCCTGGCCGCACGACGCTGATTGTAGCTTAGAATTGCTCTGGCCTCATTTACCGGCTTATTCCTGATCAGATTTATAACATCCCGTGCTTTTCGGGGAGCGATCTTTATATAATTTGCTTTTGCTTTCGCTTCCATTATCTTGACCTCCATAAAAACTTACTTTAATAACGTAGAACGTTCGGTATGAGAACCATGACCCCGGAATGTTCTGGTCGTAGCAAATTCGCCCAGCTTATGACCAACCATATCCTCGGTAATATACACGGGGACATGCTTGCGACCATCATGTACAGCGATGGTATGCCCAACCATATCGGGGAAAATTGTTGATCGGCGGGACCAGGTTTTGATTACTTTCTTGCCGCCCTTCTCATTCATCTTTCTAATCCTGTTTATCAGTTTCTCTTCCACATACGGACCTTTTTTTAAAGAACGAGACATCTTTACTATCCTCCTCGCTACAATCAATTATGCCTGGATTTGATGATATAACGATCTGATTCCTTATTTTTCTTCCGGGTTTTATATCCCAGAGACGGTTTACCCCAAGGGGTCACCGGACTTTCCTTGCCAATAGGTGCCTTTCCTTCTCCGCCTCCGTGCGGGTGATCCACGGGGTTCATCGCCGACCCCCTCACCGCCGGCCTTCTTCTCATCCAACGTGAACGCCCGGCTTTGCCGATGGTAATATTTTCGTGTTCAATATTACTCAACTGACCCACAGTCGCCCTGCAATTCTGGGGCAGCAGGCGCACCTCCCCTGAAGGAAGGCGGACGTGGGCCATCGTTCCTTCCTTGGCAATGAGCTGTGCAGCGCCTCCCGCACTGCGCACCAATTGGCCTCCGTGGCCCGGTTTCATCTCGATATTATGCACAAAGGTTCCGGCTGGGATCGAACGCAACGGCAACGCATTACCGGGGCGTATCTCCACTCTTTCACCCGACATTATCGTCTGGCCTTCCCGTAAACCCAACGGAGCAAGGATGTAGCGCTTCTCACCGTCTGCATAGTTCAGCAAAGCTATCCTTGAAGAACGGTTGGGATCATACTCGATACTGGCAACTCGAGCTGGTATATTATCTTTATTGCGCTTGAAGTCAATCAATCTATATTGGCGTTTGCAACCCCCTCCCCGGTGACGAACCGTTATCTTCCCTTTCAAGTTCCTCCCGGCCCTCTTCTTCAGAGGAACGAGCAAAGATTTTTCCGGCTTATCTTTTGAAAGCTCCCTGAAGTCGGAAACGGTCATGAACCGTCTTCCCGGAGAAGTGGGGCTAAATTTTTTCAAAGCCATCTTTTTTCCCCCCTTTACCTGTCAATCTAGTAAATTAAAATATCCTTAAATAATTTCAATCTGCTTACTTCCCTCCGCCAGCTTGACGATCGCCTTTTTGTAGCCGGGGCGATAGCCCTCGGGGTATCTGCCCAGCCGGCGTTTCTTTCCTTTAAAATTAAGGGTATAAACCGATTCAACCTGAACCCCGAATATCTCTTCCACAGCTCTCTTGATATCAATTTTGTTGGATTTTTTATTGACGATAAATGTATATTTATTCTCCTCCATCAAATCCGTGGTACGCTCGGTTACCAGAGGCCTGATGATAATATCACGTGCACTTTTCACCCGCAAAACACCTCCTCGGTTCGCCGGAGCGCCTCCCTGGTCATGATCAGATAATCATGATTTAGAAGATCAAGTACATTGAGCTGATGGGCGATGATCACTTTTATCCCCTGAAGGTTCTGCACTGATTTAATGATATTTAAATCCGGCTGAGCCGTAACCAAAAGGACTCGTGGATGCGCTTTCAGTTTTTCAAGTATTTTTTTGATCTCTTTGGTTTTAGGCTTTTCCATGCTTAAATCTTCGATTACCAAAAGCTTATTATCGCGCACCTTGGCACTCAATGCCGACTGCAGTGCAATCCGCTTAACCTTCTTGGGAACCTTGCGGGCATAATTCCGCTCGGGTGAAGGCCCGAAGGTTACCCCCCCACCTACCCAGATAGGCGAACGGGAAGAACCGTGCCGGGCTCTTCCGGTTCCTTTTTGCGCCCAGGGTTTTCGTCCGCCACCCCTGACTTCGCCTCTTTTTTTGGTTGAGGCGGTTCCCAAACGGCTATTGGACATCTGCGCCACTGCCGTGTAATATAGAGCTCCTTTTCTTATCGGAGCAGCAAAAAGTTCTTCTTTCAAATCGATATTGCCGACTTGTTCTCCTTGAGTATTTAAAACTGCTAATTTGGTCACTTTTGGTTACCTCCTTTCCCGGCCTTAACTGGTTTTCTTAACAGCCTCTCTTACTTCGAGCAATATTCCGCGTGGACCGGGCACAGCTCCCTTTACCAGAATGATGTTTTTTGCCGGATCAACGCTGACAATCTTTAGATTAAGAACCGTGGACCGCTTTCCACCCATACGTCCCGGCAATTTTCTACCTTTAAAGATACGGGCTAAATCTACCGAGCCGAGAGATCCCGAGCCCCGGTGATAATGAGACCCGTGGGTCCGGGGTCCCATTTTGAACCCATGCCGCTTGATACTTCCGGCAAATCCCTTTCCTTTCGAGATTCCGCTGACATCCACATAATCACCCGGTGAAAATATATCGGACTTGATCTCTTCACCTACTTTGTATTCGTCAGCGTTACCCATTCTGAATTCCTTTAACACCCGGCACGGGGGTACTTTGGCTTTCTTAAAATGCCCCTGTTCCGGTTGATTTACCCGCGAAGGTTTCTTCTCTTCAAATCCTACCTGAATGGCCTGATACCCATCCTTTTCCAGGGTCCTTTTAAGGATTACCCTGCAGGGACCGGCTTTTAGCACCGTTACCGGTATAACCTTGCCGGATTCATCGTAAATCTGGGTCATCCCTTCTTTCCGGGCAAGTATCGCTTTTTTCATCATGAACACCTCCTGCCCTCCGCTTACAATTTGATCTCGATATTAACTCCCGCAGGCAAATTGATTCCCATCAAAGCTTCAACTGTTTTAGGAGTAGGTTCCAGGATATCAATCAAACGCTTGTGAGTACGGATCTCAAATTGTTCCCGCGAATCTTTGTATTTATGGGGTGCACGTATCACCGTATAACGGTTCCTCTCCGTCGGAAGAGGAATCGGTCCGGAGACATTGGCACCGGTTCTTTTAACCGCTTCCACGATCTTGCTGGATGATTGATCCAGCAGCTTGTGATCAAAAGCTTTTAAACGTATACGTATTTTCTGGCCGGCCACTTATCTGCCCTCCTCAAACCCGAATTATAAATCTACTCTTGAACCAAAATTAACTCGTAACGGCAGTTACCACTCCCGCGCCGACGGT
>MTKW01004847.1_pt1 | contig 50782 bp, 41 predicted proteins | sample 1042761 | NCBI WGS metagenome assembly MTKW01 (sample SAMN06205366, study PRJNA360243) | anaerobic digester metagenome | biome: Wastewater treatment plant; feature: Anaerobic digester sludge; material: sludge; isolation source: anaerobic digester fed with sludge from wastewater treatment plant ... | reverse complement strand
AGTTTTGACCGAAAAGCAAAGACAAATAATTTTGAAAATAAAATGGGAAAGCGAGCAGAGGAGTGAGAAATATTCAGGAATAGACATTTATCAGGCTGTAATTGACGAGGGAATTGCAAATTTTGAAGACTTTAAAACTTGGAATAAGAACAAAAAAAACATTGCAATTTCGATGTGGGAACCGAGTGTGGAAATGGGAAAAAGAGATTGACATAAATGCACAACCGCTAACATCGTGTATAAGTAATGGCGGGGGTTGTAACGTATTCAAGCGTACTACCTCGCATCAAGTTCATCGTATCTTGACAGGTAAGTGCCCCGTATTCCGCCACTACTCATACACGCAAAACGTTGGGGCATATTTTGAAAACAACGACACTAATTTTAAATATAGATCTGAAAATTATGAGACACTGTTTTTTAGTTTTAATCATGATTATGCTAGGCTCTCAATTACATGCCGGGATTCTTGATTCACTTTCAATAGGGTTAGGTGGTGGATATGACAGTTATAATACTTTGAGAGGCGAGATTTATTTAAAGTCAAACAATCAATTATTTAATAGAAAAGCAGAGATAAAGGCAGGATTAAATAATCGTTCCTATCAATTAGAGTTTGATGGTGTTAAAAACTTAAATGCTCAATCCATTGGATTGTTTGGTGATATTGCTATCTATCCATTTAACAAAGGATTATTTACTGGTCTAAGATGGGAGTTGATTAATTTCAACTGGCTGATTTCTGAATCGAAAAAAAAGGTTGAAAACGAAAAAAAATACTCACCAACATCTCTTTACACGGGAACTTGTATGTTTTTTCAAATTGGATATCATTTTCAACTTTCTGACAAAATTGGTCTTAAAGTATATGGCCAACCAGGATTTCAACAATTTAGAATAACAAATGGGGCATCTTCTGCTGGAAGTTATGTTCAGGGATCATCAGCTACCGATTTGATTAGTGAGGACCATTATAAGTTTATTTATAACGTGAATATCAGTTTCGAATTTAGGATAAAATAAAAAACAGTCGTATGAAAAATAGATTTTTACTTTGCCTTGTGGGATTGATAATCTCTTCAATCACCCTGTTTGCTTCAGATAACGGTAGCACGAACAGAAGAATAAATCTTGGGGTGACAGGAGGATTATCACAATGTAGTTCACTTTCAGGTGATGTTTATGGAGGAGTAATACTTCCTTTCAATCCAAATAAAACAGAGATAAATTTTGGATATACCTATTTTAAGAATAGTACAGATTATAGTGGGGTGAAAGATCTGGAATTCAACTCACATGGACTATTTATAGAAGGTAATTATTACCTAATTAAAGGGCTGTACGGGGGATTAAAGTTTGCCATAAATTTTAATTGGGTGGACAATCAATCCCAGAAAAAATTCTAGGCTTATCCCGACATCGACTCTCCAACGTTTTTTCCCGGGATAGCCGGTTACGGACATGTGGGATATTACCTGCCAATGGGTGATACTTTTGGAATCAAATTACAAGGCCAAATAGGATTGCATAATTATAAAATTGCACAGGGTTACTTATTGATTGATAACTCGAGTAGTGACTTGAGAAATGTGCAACACGGGATCGAGCGTCATGCAGAGTTGTTATACAACTTAAGTATAGGATTGACATTCAGATTGTAAGAACAAATTCACGCCACACAACGCACGAAATAACCCGCCCGCGATTCCTTTACAACACGTACTGCTAATGTTATTCCGAATTATAAAACAAGATGATTGCATAAAAGGAAACAGTAGAATGTTGTGAAATCTAAATGACTTAGGATGGATTTCAGTGATATAGACGGAAAATTGTTAAGACCCTGTTAAGAACCTGTTGAAAACGTGGCAAAAACATGTTAAGAAATTGTTAAGAAGTTGTTAAGAAGTTGTTCATAAAAACGGCCTATTTTATTTGCAAAACCCTTGGTTGAGATGTTATATTTGTAGCACGTGAATGAGAGAAAAACATTAGGAGTTCATTGACATTTTGTACAGGATCAGCAGAGCATCACCCCGCATGTGACCGCTCTACGCGCAAAGGTAGAATTCGTGACGGCTTTCACGCACCGTTTCACTTGAACGACAACCCACCACCGGGAGGTCAGCTCAACCGAAACAGGCACGAAAGTTAGTAAATGCAGGGAACGGGATGAACGTCCGGTTTGGATGAACGTCCAATTTGGATGAAAATCCGGTTTGGATGAACGTTCAGTTCGGATAAACGTTCAGACAGGACAGACGTCCAGTCAGGATGAAAATCCGGTCAGGGTGAAAGTCCGGTTTCAAGAACAGATTTTCTTACGACATCTGCATTCTTCCATTCGTGGAAGGATTTTTTCACTTGTGGAAGGCCTTTCCATTCGTGGAAAACTTAACCCACGCGTGAAAAACTATTTTCCATTCATACAAGAAAGGAAAGGGCGGGTGGTAAGATTGTCTAAGCCGAAGAATGCATGAATACATATTCACATGTACGATTGGGTTCTACTTCAAAGTCCGGAAAAAATTGATATCAGACGATTTATATGTTATCGAATTAGACGGTATACAATGACTTCTAAGGACAGCTTCAACAGCCTCAAACACTGTTCTAGACGTTTTTGGAGGTATCCGTATTCTGAAGTATCAGGCTTGAACTTGAAACGCTCACCAAAGCGTTGAACGCGATGCCAACCCACGCACGTGAGACTGTATGAAACGATTTGAACTCCTTTCCTATAAAAAAGCCCCGAGTGTTTCGGGGCTTTTTTTATGCGTTAAAGCGCCCTGTTTCACGTAGCTATAGGTTGGATTGTATTACCCTAAAAAAATATAGAGTAGACGCTAACGTGATGTCAATTGATCGTTAACACGATCTGATGCTCGGATGCCATTCTCCGCATATTGAGGATCGCATACCGCATACGCCCCAGCGCGGTGTTGATACTCACTCCCGTGATATCGGCAATCTCTTTGAAACTTAATTCCTTGTAGTAGCGCATCTCCACCACCTCCTTCTGGTTATCGGGCAAGCGGTCCACCAGCATCCGCACGTCGTTCAGTACCTGCGTCCGAACCATCTTGCTCTCTACCGTCTCGTCGCACAACGATGGGTTATTAAACAGGTCCACCTCGTAAGCATCGTTGGAGATCGTGTTCTCGCTCTTTTTCTGTCGGAAATGGTCGATGATCAAGTTGCGGGCAATGCGGTTGATCCACGCCTTGAATTTACCTGACTCGGTATACTTGCCTTGTTGAATGGTGATGATGGCCTTCATAAAGGTGTCCTGGAAAATATCCTCCGCGAGGCCATTATCGCGTACGGTGTAGAGGATATAAGAGTAGAGGGAGTGCTGGTGCCTTGTCAACAGTTCATCAAACGCCTCGTTATTGCCGTTAACATACATGACAACCAACTCCTCATCGGTCATCGTGTGAAAAGTATCCATTGCTTTACTGCTTAACTATGTCTATTTAAGTGGAGTAAAGAGGACGTATAGGCAATTAATTTTTAAGCGTTTGACATTCTTGCAAGCAAAGAAAGATAAAATTGGGGGAATAGCCAAACCGAAACTGTTAAATCTACACTGTTGTACCCAAAAAACCGAATGCGATTGGTTGATTTTCAGACGACGTACCTGTTATTACAGAAAAGTTTTTTATCTTTGTTTTGTAACAGCATACACGCTGATTCCCCCATGCTTATGAAGCGGTATTATTGGCTCCTTCTAATTTCCCTTCTTTGGTTGAGCACGAAAGGTGTGGCCCAGGAGTTTTCCGTTAAACGAGACTCACTTAGGTTCGAGATACCCGGTCGTGCAAAAACCGATTCTACCCTATCCAAATCTAAGCCGCTCCCCTCGAGGTTGATGCCCTTGAACCCCATGGAAAATCTACAGCCGAGATTCACGCCTTACCATCGCATCACGCTATCGACCCAATATAGCAAGGAGAGTAAGTTTCCACCCATCTACTGGGACGGTGCCAGCTCCGATTTCATACTTTCGAAAAGCCGCACCGCCATCGCCTCCATGATGCCCACCCCCAGGCTTCAACTCTACTCATCCGCCACCTTGGGCTTGGTGGAGACTCCCTACTTTGGCAAAGCCAACTACTACATCGTGAGCGGGGGGGCCAATTACGCGCTCTCTTCGGACTTGAGCGTTGGGATGAGTGGCGGGTACAACTCCAACTTCGGCTCCCTCCCCTACTGGAACAGCGGGATTAGCGCAGACTACAGGATTACCCCCAATCTCACGGTAGACGGGAGCCTCACCTACCTGAAGAGTGCCGCCAACCCGTTTAACGTGAACCAATCGGCCCTGCTGCTGGACCTGCACGGCCGCTATCGCCTCACGGACGACTGGTACCTGAACGCGTACGGGGGAACGCCGGTAAGGCAGCGAAACGAGATGCCGGGCGCTTCGATCATGCGCATGATGCCCATCATGAACAGCCCCTACTTCGGCGGCACCGTGGAGCACTGGTTTAAACCCACCATGGGAGTGGAAGCGGGCATGATATGGATGCGGGATATGTTTTCAGGTAAGATGCGGCCAAGGCCAAAGCTGGAGTTGCTTTTCAAGCCGGGGGATTAATGGTCACCCATATAGGATAAGCAACACCCAACATGCCAATCTCCCATGTTACATCAAAAGCTAGTAATTTCGGTATGGAACAACAAGCCATATGAAACCAATTTTATTATAATGATCATTAAGCATCAGGCGTTTCAGACAATGAATAATCAAAAAAAACAATCATATGGAAAAGAGAACCCTTTTGGACTTTTTGAACGAGTCCGTTGAAAAATTCGGTGACCGTCCCTATCTTTATGAAGCAAGGAAGGGAAGTGAGTACACCCACCTGACCTATAAGGAAGTTCAAGAAAAATCGAAGCAGTTCGCGGCGGGCCTTATCGCGCTAGGGATCAAGGCAGGCGATAGCGTTGCGCTAATCTCTGAGGGGAAAAACTACTGGGTAATCGGCGAGCTGGGCATACTGCATGCCGGTGCAGTCTGCGTCCCCCTCTCGGTGAAATTGAACACCGAGCAGGAGTTGAGCTTCCGCATCAACCACTCGGAGTGCGTGGCCGTCCTGGCTTCCGACCAACAGATCGCCAAACTGCGTCCCATGAAACAGTCGTTTACCCACGTGAAACGTTACATCCTGTTGGATCCGGAGGAGAAATTGGAGGCGGATGAACTGCAGTTTGAATCGGTCTTGGCAGAGGGGAAAAAACTTTTAGAGAGCGATCCCGTTGCCTTACAGGAACGGATGGAGGGTGTGAAACCCGATTCGTTGGCAAACATATCCTACACCTCCGGCACCACGGCGAACCCCAAGGGGATCATGCTCACGCACTGGAATTACGTCTTCAACGTGGAACAGGCCATCGACCACCTAAGGGGCTTACCGTCCAACTACCGAACACTCCTCTTATTGCCTTGGGACCACTCGTTTGGCCACACCGCGGGCATCTATGCCTTCATGAAGTCGGGAGCGTCCATCGCCTCCGTCGCTATGGGCAAATCGCCCATCGAGGTGTTACGGAACGTGCCTAAGAGCCTGAAAGCCATCAACCCGCACGTCTTATTGAGCGTACCCGCCCTGGCCTCCAACTTCCGGAAGAATATCGAAGCAGGAATAGAAAAGAAAGGGAAGTTCACCAGCACGCTCTTCAAGCGGGCCCTCAAAACGGCGTACGCCTACAACAAGGAGGGTCATAACAAGGGAGGTAAAGGGCGACTCATGTTAGCCCTGTACGATAAGCTGATCTTCTCGAAGATACGGGAGTCGTTTGCCAGCAACATGGTCTACTTCATCGGCGGGGGTGCGCTGCTCGACATCGAGTTGCAGCGTTTCTTCTACGCGATCGGCATACCGATGTACCAAGGGTACGGCCTGTCAGAAGCCACGCCCATCATCTCGGCCAACAGCCAGCACGAGCACAAGCTGGGCTCTTCGGGCAAGCCGATGCCCCGCATGGATATCAAGATCGTGGACGACGACCTGCAGGAACTGCCCACGGGCGAGAAGGGTGAAATTATCATTCGCGGTGGAAACGTGATGAAGGGGTACTGGAAAAACCCCGAGGCCACTGCCGAGACCATCGTCGATGGTTGGCTTCGGACGGGCGATATGGGCTATATCGATGAGGATGGCTACCTCTACGTGCTGGGGCGTACCAAGTCGCTGCTCATCAGCGATGACGGGGAGAAGTTCTCTCCCGAAGGAATCGAGGAGTCCATCATCTCCACCTCGTCGATCATCGACCAGTGCGTTCTCTACAATAACCAAAGTCCCTACACTACGGCGCTGATCGTTCCTAATGCCGCTGAGCTGAAAAAACAGAAGGTCACTCCTGAACAGGCGGCCCAATTGATAGAAAACGAACTGAAAGAGTACCTGAAAGGGGGCAAGCACGAAGCGCTCTTCCCCCATCGCTGGATCCCATCGGCCTTTGCCGTGATAGAGGAGCCTTTCTCCGAGCAGAACGGGCTAGTGAACTCCACGATGAAAATCGTGAAGCACAAGGTGTACGAGGTGTATGCCGACCGCATCGCCTCGCTCTACACGCCTGAAGGGAAGCAGGCGGCCTCCCCGGGGAACCTGGAAGCGCTTCACAAAATATTGTAAAAAAACTCACCCCCTTTGCTTCTATGGTAAAATGGGGGGGGTAAATTGCGACAAAAGGGTAGCGCATAACTAAGAGATGTAAGAAAAGGGGTAAAGTTTAGGCTTCATTAAGCCGACAACTTTACCCCTTTGTTTATGCTTTAACGTGAGCGAAACGGTAGAATCCCTACTCCTTACCCTTCCGCTTCAACTTTCTTTTCAACGGCCCTGTAATAGGCCAAAGTGTCAATAGAACATTGTTCGACGAACCGGTAGTTCTTCTCCACCTCGATCTGGCCGTAGTGGATGTATACCTCGGCACTGCGGCGGAAGAGATCGGGGTTCACGGACGCATCCTGCAGCAGGAGGTGTCCCACGATGATGTGTCCGGCGCTCTCCACCATGCGGCGGGCATGGAAGTCGAGGTACTCCTCATCCTTGGGTGAGGTGACCTGTTCGACCAACTTCTCGTAGATCCCCGTCATCGCTGCAAGGGTGCCCTTCAAGGACTCCAGCTCGGGTGCCACCGACATCGCTTCGTACTCCTTGATCCGTTGCAGGTAAGTGCCGGTAGTAACGTGGCGAATGGCGGCCACTACCTGCAGCTGCGTGGTTCCCTCGTAGATATTGGTGATACGGGCATCGCGGTAGAGTCGCTCGCACTTGTAGTCCTTCATGAAACCCGAACCTCCGTGTACCTGGATGGCATCGTACGCGTTCTCGTTGGCGTACTCGCTGCTCATCCCTTTTCCAAGCGGAGTGAACGCGTCAGCCAGTCGAGAGTAGTACTTCATCTCGGTCCGCTCCTCAGGGGTCAGCTTCCGCTCCCGGCTGATATCTTCCAGCGCCTTGTACATGTCCACGAAACGGCTGGTTTCGTAGAGCAGCGTGCGCGACGCGTCGGTCTTGGCCCGCATATTGGCCAGCATCTCGTAGACCGCCGGGAACTCGATGATAGGCTTGCCAAACTGGCGGCGCTCCAGCGCGTAGGCGTAGGCCTCTCGGGTAGCCGCCTCGGAGAGACCCACCGACTGGGCCATGATCCCCAAGCGGGCACCGTTCATGAGCGACATCACGTACTTGATCAAACCCATGCGACGGGTACCTACCAGCTCCGCCTTCGCATTCTTGTAGACCAGCTCGCAGGTGGGAGCCCCCTTGATCCCCATCTTGTTCTCGATACGGCGGACGTTCACACCGCCATTTCTCTTGTCGTAGATGAACATCGACAAGCCGCGGGCGTCCCTCGTACCCTCTTCCGAGCGGGCCAGTACCAGGTGAATATCGGCGTCACCGTTGGTGATAAAGCGTTTCACCCCGTTCAGGTACCACTGGTCCTCCTCCTCGTTGTAGGTGGCCTTGAGCATCACCGCCTGCAGGTCCGACCCGGCATCGGGTTCGGTCAGGTCCATCGACATGGTCTCGCCCTGCACCACGCGGGGGAGGTACTTATCTTTCTGCTCTTCGGTGGCAAACTGGTAAATGGTTTCACCGCACTCCTGCAGCATCCAGATATTCTGGAAGCTCGCGTCGGCACGGCTCACGATATCGGCGCTCATCATGTAGGGAACCATCGGGAAGTTGAGCCCGCCATACTTGCGGCCCAACGCCATCCCCAACAATTCTGCCTTTTTCAGCGTGTCGAGGTTCTCTTTCGTCGCCTCGGCGTAGGTGACCCGCCCGTTCTTTACCGTGGGCCCGGTCTGGTCGACCTGCTCGGCGTTGGCATCAATAATCTCGCCGCATATCTCGCCCACCACTTCCAGCACCTTGTGGTAACTATCCATGGTGTCTTCGAAATCCATCGGCGCGTAATCGTACTTCTCGCTATCCGCGAAGTTCCTCTCTTTCAGCTCCACGATCCGCTTCATCAACGGGTGTTGTAGGTGGTGCTGAAGTTGTGGGGTATCTGTATAAAAATTGGCCATATTATTATTTCGTGTTCTTTTTGTAATACTTGATCATTTTGGGAATCACGCTCTCCACCTCGCCGGTAATCACGTAGTCGGCAATGGTATTAATGGGGGCGGCGGGGTCACTGTTAATCGAGATGATGATAGAGCTATCTTGCATCCCGGCAATGTGCTGGATCTGTCCCGATATACCACAAGCGATATAGACCTTGGGGCGAACCGTCACGCCTGTCTGCCCGATCTGTCGCTCATGCTCCGAGAAACCGGCATCGACCGCCGCGCGGGAAGCACCCACCTCGGCGCCAAGCACGTCGGCCAACTGGTAGAGCAGTTGAAAGTTCTCTCTCGAGCCCATACCGTAGCCTCCTGCGACAATGATGGGGGCGTTCTTGATGTTTACCTTCGACTTCTCGATATGGCGGTCGATGATCGAGATCACGAAATCCTCCTCTTTCACGTAGTCGCTCACCTTGTGCTCGACCACCTTACCCTTGTAGTTAGGATCGTACACCTCTTTCTTCATCACCCCCTCGCGTACCGTGGCCATCTGCGGACGGTGATCGGGGTTAATAATCCAGGCGATGATGTTGCCGCCGAACGCCGGGCGAATCTGGTAGAGCAGGTTCTCGTACGACTTGCCCGTCCGGGTCTCCACGTGATCGCCAATCTCCAGCGACGTGCAGTCGGCCGTGAGCCCACTGCCCAGGGCAGACGAAACACGGGGTCCCAAGTCTCGTCCCACGATGGTGGCGCCCATCAGGCAGATGGCCGGTTTCTCTTTCTTGAACAACTCCACCACGATGGAGGTATGCGGCAGCGTGGTGTAGGGAGTGAGTCGCTCGTCCCTGAACCTATGCAGCACGTCCACCCCGTAAGGGAACACCTGCTCTCCCACGCCATCGAGCTTGGCGCCAGCCGCTATCGCTTCAAGGCGACATCCCAGCTGGTTAGCCAACGAGCGCCCCTTGGTCAGGAGCTCCAGGCTCACGTCGGCCACGACACCCTCTTCAATCTCTAAATAGACAAATAAATTATGCATGTTTAATTCTTTGATTCTTTATCCAATGGTATGACTTTCTATCAGCTCCCTCATCAGCCCGTCGATCTCGTTATCGTCATCGGTGAGCCGCTTGCTCTCCTTGGCCTGGAACACCACGCTCTCGATCTTCTTCACCTTGGTGGGTGAACCGGCGAGGCCACACTGCTCCCTGTCGGCCTTGACATCTTCCACGCTCCACTCGGTAAGGAGCAAGTAGGGCCGTTCGGTGTAGAGTTCATCGCGGTCGCACTGTTCGGTCTGACGTTCGGTCGCCGTCTTCGCGTGCTTGTACTTCATCAACAGCTTCGCGTTGCGGGGACGACACGGGCGTGCGGTTCCATTCACGGTAACCAGCAACGGCAGGGGTGCCTTAACGATCTCCACCCCGTTATCGAGGCGGCGCTTCACCGTTATCTCCTCTTTACTGATCTCTTCAATACTCTCGGTGTAGGTCACCTGCGGGATTCCCAGCTTTTCAGCTACCTGGGGCCCCACCTGCGCGGTATCGCCGTCGATGGCTTGCCGTCCCGCGATGATCAGGTCAAACGGGCCGATCTCGCGAATCGCCATCGACAAGGCGTAGGAGGTGGCCAGCGTATCGGCACCTGCAAACGCCCTGTCGGTCAGCAAAACGCCGTCATCGGCACCGCGGAACAACCCTTCGCGCAAGATATCGGCCGCACGGCTCGGTCCCATGGTCAACAGGGTAATCGTGGAACCGGGGAAACGCTCTTTGATCCCCAGCGCCTGCTCCAAAGCGTTTAAATCTTCAGGGTTAAAAATCGCGGGCAACGCTGCCCTGTTTACTGTACCGTCGGCTTTCATAGCATCCTTCCCCACGTTACGCGTATCGGGGACCTGCTTCGCCAACACAATCATGTTAAATACCATTTTTCCGTCTATTTCTTTCGTGTTTGACTTATTTATGCTTTTTCAATCCGCAAATATACACATAATTTGCAAATGTGCGCGGTTTTGATCCCGATTTCATGAAAAAAGGGGGCGTTTTTAAACCATTTTGTATATTATTCATCTTAATAGGAGCGAATACTCAATGATTGATGTTTGAATCGTATGAGAAAATTTTTCCCTTTCTTTAGTATCATATACCTATTAGGGGTCATGAGCGGTTGTTCCGGGATTAAATTTGTGACCGTGGAGACGTGTGAACCGGCACAAATAACGCTGCCGAACAATATACGTTCGCTGGTTATCGTGAACAACGTGGTGCAGCAGCCCGATAACGTGGGACATGATAATCGACCCATCGGCCATTCCCAATCGGAGCGGGTCACAGCTTCATCCGATAGTGTTGCCATCTTTTACACGGAGGCATTGGCTCAATTCCTGGACGAAGAGGAGTACTTTCAACCGGTTTTCTATTACAACAAGCCGTTGAGGGACGACCCCCATTTTTTCCAGGAGCAACCCCTCTTACCGGAAACGATGAACAGGATACGAAAAGAGACCGGAGCCAACGCGGTGATATCCCTTGACATGCTTATCATAAAGACCAATAAACGGGATCACTTCAAGCGGCAGGGGTATACCTACAGCGATCTGACCGGCAAGATAAGCTCCACCTTGCGTGTCTACATGCCAACGATGGAGGGGAAGATACCCACCGTACATTACGAAGATAGCCTACGGTGGGAAGGGTTTGACATTCGGGACGATTGGGTCTACAGCGATGCCATGATTCCCTCCCGTGAAGAAGCCATGAAGCTATTGGCGGTACGGGCCGCTGAGAAGATGACCTACGTGCTTGTCCCTCAGTGGGTTATTCAAGATAGATGGTACTACACCACGGGCAGCTCCCTGATGCGGGAGGGGGCCGCGTTGGCCAAGAGAGGCAAGTGGACGGATGCCATTGCAAAATGGGAAACCCTTTTCCGTAGCCAGTCCAACAATATTAACAAAGCGAAAGCAGCCAACAACATCGCGTTTGCCCACGAGATGATGGGTGATATGGAGGAAGCTTACACCTGGGCGGTAATCGCGAACGATCTCTTTACCGAGCAGTCAGGAACCAACGCGCTGGAAAGCAGAAGGTCATTGATCTACAAGAACGAATTGAACCGACGACGCGGAAACAGCACCCGGATTGACATACAAAACTAACCTGCAAATAGGGTTACGCGTGGTGATAAAAAGGCCAAGGTGCCTTGATCGACATACAAAACTAACCTGGCAAATAGGTGCGATAAACCCCAAAAGTGTGGTAAAATGGGGCAACGGGTAAAAAAAACCCTCTTTTTTTTACTGGTTTCAAAAAAAGTGCTACCTTTGCCCTGAATTTATGGCAGTACTCAATCTGTATACCCATACAACTGCCAATCGTTACAAATTCATACAAAACATCATACCAGCCCCTATTCTCTTTTTAGATAAACGTGGCATTAGTCTATACTTACGTATGGATTTCCATTAAACGTAGTTATTAAAACCATAACGATTTTCAATACATTCAAATAATGACGTATAACATTATTGAGCTTAATGAGAAGCTCACCACAGAATTACGGGTTATTGCCAAGGAGATGGGCATACGAAGACCCGATGCGTACAAAAAAGAGGAACTAATTTACAAAATCCTTGACGAACAAGCGATTGCCCAAACGAAAAAGCTAACCGAAACCAGTTCAAGACAGGGTGGTAACGCCAGAGGCAGAACCGACAACCAAAAAAACACGAAAGGCAGGGAGGCATCCCCACAGGGCAAACGAACACAAGCTGCCGCTTCTTCCAGCAATAAAGGCCGCCCCTCAAAAAAAGAGGAGCCAGTGAAGAAGGCTGAACCGACGAAGAAGACAGAACCAGCTAAAAAAAATGAGCCGGCAAAAAAAGAGGAGCCAATCAAAAAGACAGAACCGGCAAAGAAAGAAGAGCCGGTGAAGAAGGCAGAGCCGATGAAGAAGGCAGAGCCGGTGAAGAAAGCAGAGCCAGTGAAGAAAGAAGAGCCAGTGAAGAAAGAAGAGCCAGTGAAGAAAGAAGAGCCGACCAAGAAAGAAGAGCCGACCAAGAAAGAAGAGCCGACCAAGAAAGTGGAACCAGTAAAAAAGGCGGATGTCCCGGCGAAAGAAACAGATAAAGGAACAGCCACTGTGGCAGGTGAAAAGAAAGAGGCGAGCTCGTCCGCCCCAAAAGCTGCCGATAAACCCATTCAACTGGTGTTCCGCTCCTCCAGACGACGCAACGACTCCAGAAAGAGCACCCCACCCCCATCCAAGCTGCCCCCTGTAGTGGCTGAAGATAGCCCAAGGGATGATGCCTCTGTTCCCGCACAGAGAGAGACAGCACCGGCAAGCGAGCGGGTTTCAATGCTCGACCTGGTCTCCCCTTCGCCTTTGCAGCCAAGGCAACAGCAGCAACAACAACAGCAACAACATGGCAGGGGGCCGGCGCAACAACAGAGAGAAAAAGAGAGGGATCCAGGGTACGACTTCGATGGTATCCTGATTGCTTCCGGCGTGTTAGAGATCATGTCGGATGGGTACGGTTTCCTTCGTTCATCGGACTACAACTACCTCTCCTCACCCGATGACATCTACGTGTCGCAATCCCAAATACGGCTATTTGGCCTGAAAACGGGCGACGTGGTAGAGGGTCCGATCCGTCCCCCCAAAGAGGGAGAGAAGTTCTTCCCACTGGTCAAGGTGGATAAAATCAACGGCCGCCTACCTGACGAGGTGCGTGACCGCGTGCCGTTCGACCACCTGAAACCCCTGTTCCCGGACGAGAAGTTCAACCTGACCAAGGGGCACAACGACAACCTGTCGTGCCGCGTGGTTGACCTCTTCTCACCCATCGGGAAAGGACAGCGAGGCTTGATCGTGGCACAACCGAAAACGGGTAAAACCATGCTGTTGAAAGATATCGCCAACGCGATTGCCGACAACCACCCGGATGTGTACATGATTATCCTGCTTATTGACGAGCGACCGGAAGAGGTGACCGATATGGAGCGGAGCGTGAACGCGGAGGTGATCGCTTCCACGTTCGACGAACCAGCCGATCAACACGTGAAAATCGCGGAAATCGTACTGAACAAGGCGAAGCGACTCGTGGAGTGCGGGCATGACGTGGTAATCCTGTTGGACTCCATCACCCGCCTGGCACGCGCGTACAACACCGTGCAGCCGGCATCGGGCAAGGTTCTCTCGGGGGGTGTGGATGCCAACGCCCTGCACAAGCCGAAGCGCTTCTTCGGTGCCGCCCGTAACATCGAGCATGGCGGGTCGCTCACCATCATCGCGACGGCGCTGACCGAAACGGGTTCCAAGATGGACGACGTGATCTTCGAGGAGTTCAAGGGAACCGGTAACATGGAGCTACAACTCGACCGGAAGCTGTCCAACAAGCGGGTCTTCCCGTCGGTGGACATCATCGCTTCCAGCACGCGTCGTGACGATCTGCTCCTGTCGCAAGAGACGCTTAACCGCATGTGGATACTCCGCAACTTCTTGTCGGATATGAACTCGGTTGAGGCGATGGAGTTCCTGCTGAGTCGATTGCGCCGCACGAGGAGCAACGAGGAGTTCCTCATCTCTATGAACGATTGACAAGCATTTGGCTTGCCTATATACATTTATCCCCGCCTTCAAGGTGAAACGCTTTACCTTGAAGGCGGGGGTAATCATATTAGAATATCGGGATAAATCGTCGCTAGTTTCTTGGGTACATCCGAAAAAAGCGGCACAGCCATTACCTTACGACCTTAAACGAGCCGTAAATCTTTTATAACCAAATGGAGTCGGGGTAGTGCACCTCCTCGAGGAAGAGCGCGTTCCCGGGGACCGAATCGCCTGCCGCACCTCGATCCCGTGCCTCGATAACGCGCCGGAAGCCGCTTTCATCGAGTCGTCCCCTACCTGCTTCCAACATTGTCCCCACGATAGCACGCACCATGTTTCGCAAAAATCGGTCGGCCTGCACGATAAAGCGGTAGGTACACTCGCCACACGCTTCCCACTCCGCACGTGTAACGCGGCAGTTGTTCGTCTTCGCGTCACTGTGCAACTTGCTAAAGCTGGTGAAATCCTCGTACTCTTGCAATACCTCACCAAGGCGGTTCATTAAAACGATATCGGGCGTGTAGTGCAGTCGGTAGTGAAACGGGTATTGAAAAGGGTCTTTGCAGGTAGTCACATGGTAGGTATAGGTGCGAGCGAGGGCGCTGAACCGCGCATGCGCACTCGGTTGTACCGGCCGTATCGAGGAGAGCGCGATATCCCGGGGCAGAAAGTTGTTCAACCGGTACAGCCACTCTTCCGCATCGAAAGGTTCCCCCTCCCAGTCGAAATGGGCGACCATCGCCCGTGCATGTACCCCGGCATCGGTCCTACCCGCTCCCACCACCTTCAGTGGCCGTTGGGTGATGGTGGAGAGCGCCTCTTCCAGCGTCTGTTGAACGCTCATCCCGTTGGGTTGAACTTGCCAACCGACGTACCTTTCGCCGTTATAGGCCAGCGTGATGAAGAAGCGAGCCATCGATTTCGCGCCAAAGGATTAATTAACCGGTCATGCCGCGCAGCCGGATCTTGGTGAGCGCCTGCTTGGTATTCAAGGGAAAGTCTCCATCCATCATCCACGCGTAGTAGCTGGGTTCGTTTTTTAACACCTCTTCGACCGGCTTCCCCTTATGCTTACCGAAGTTGAACACCTCTACCCCATTTTCGTTGTAGATCATGCGCCCAGCCAGGTCCACGTTGTCGTTAAAACTGGAATACTCTTTTGAAAGCGCATCGATATCGTTCGCGAGATCCGGGTAATGTTTGAGCTGCGACTTAAGCACCTCGTAGGTAGCCCTCGTATCCGATTCGGCGGAGTGGGCATTGTCCAGCTGCTTGTTGCAGTAAAAAGCGTAGGCCGCCTCCAGGGTGCGTGGCTCTCTCCTGTGGTAGATGATCTGCACGTCGATCAACTTACGCCTGCCCATGTCAAAATCGACCCCGGCACGGAGAAACTCTTCCGCCAGCATCGGCACATCGAAGCGGCTCGAGTTGAAGCCCGCGAGGTCACACCCCTCCAGCTGGTCGGCCAACGATTTGGCGATCTGCTTGAACGTGGGACAATCCTTCACATCCTCATCCGTGATACCGTGAATAGCGGTCGATTCCGGGGGGATAGGCATTTCGGGGTTCAGCCGACGGGTTTTCACCTCCTCCTTGCCGTTTGGGTACACCTTCAACAGCGATATCTCTATGATGCGGTCGCGGGTAGTATTCAGCCCGGTGGTCTCCAGGTCAAAAAAGACCAACGGGTTCTTCAAGTTCAAGTCCATTTAGCCGCCATTAATCATTCAACATCATCGGCATCAACAGCGTAAGCATATCTACATTCTCCTCTTTATCGCCCACCGGGAGGATAAGCCCCGCGCGCGACGGGTCGGCAAGCTCCACGCGCACCTCATCCGACGGGATGTTGTTCAGTATATCGATCAGGAAGACCGCCTTGAAGCCGATATTCATGATGTTCCCGTCGTAACTGCACGGGATAACCTCCTCGGCCGCGGTGAGGAAGTCGATATCCTGTGCCGACACCACGATCTTATCTTCGGAGAGTTGCAGCTTCACCAGGCTGCTTGAAGGGTTGGAAAAGACAGCCACCCGTTTGAGCGTGTTGAGCAGTCCCAGCCTGTCGAGCGTCACCTTGTTGGGGTTATCCTGTGGAATAACGGAGTTGTAATTGGGGAATCGTCCCTCCACGAAACGGCACACCATCTGGTATGATGCCATTTCGATATACGCGTTATTGGTATCGAACTTTATGACCACCTCTCCCGATTCGCGGGGAAGAAGCGTCTTGAGCAGGTTAGCCGGCTTCTTGGGAAGGATAAAGGATGAACGCCCCTCACCTTTCGCCTCGGTGGTAATCACCCGTACCAGCTTATGGCCGTCCGAAGCCACAAAGGTGAGGTCATCGGCGGTAATATCGAAATAAATCCCGTTCATCACGGGCCGAAGCTCATCATCGCCAGTTGCAAACACGGTGCGGTTGATCCCAGAGAAGAGGGTCTGCGCATCAAGCGTTAACGACATAGCCGTATCCCGCAGGGGTCTGGGCTCGGGGTACTCATCACCCTTGGTGCCCACGAAGTTGTATTTCCCGTTGTGGTAGTAGATGAACACCTCCAGTGTCTCATCGTTGATGTCGAAGGTAAGGGGCTGATCCGGCAGTTCGCGCAACGGGTCAAGGAGGTTCTTCGCGTTGATCGCCAGGCTTCCGCTCCCCTCCACACCACTAACCTCCACGGTTGTCGTGAGCCGCGTCTCGTTATCGGCCGCGGTGAGCGTCAACGTGCTCCCCTGTAAATCCAGAAGGAAGCAATCCAGAATGGGCAACGTGTTCTTCACGTTGATTACCCTGCTAATCGCCTGCAAATGCTGTTGCAGCGTGGCACTTGATACAATAAACTTCATACTTTATACTTTTTTTTAGCAAATATATAAAATAATCCCGGAGCTACCTTCGTTTTGGCGATAATTTTGTTGCCGTTCAACGATTTGTATGGGTGGATTCCCATCGGCCTCCTATTCGCATCTTGTGGCAACGCCTTTCCCTTTGAGCGGCACGCTACTTTTTGTTCCTCGGATGGTGTTCAATGATCTCTTGCCGTAAGAAGTTCCGATCGATCCGCGTGTAAATCTCGGTAGTCGTGATCTTCTCATGCCCCAGCATCTCCTGGATCACGCGGATGTTAGCCCCCCGTTCCAACAGGTGCGTGGCAAACGAGTGGCGGAAGGTATGGGGACTTATCTCTTTTTGTATGCCGGCTGCTTCGGCGTATTTCCTGATGTAATGAAAGACGGTCACGCGCGAAATAGCTTTCCCGCGAGAGCTGACGAACAGGAACTCCTCCTGCCCTCTTTTGGTATTGATGTCACGACGGTAAGGGAGCCAGTTCCTGATCTTCCGGATGGCTGTTTCGGAGATAGGTACCAGTCGCTGCTTGCTCCCCTTCCCCTCCACGCGGATGAACCCCTCGTCCAGGAAGAGGTCGGTGTACCGCAGGTTGGTAAGTTCTGAGACGCGCAACCCGCAACTATAAAGCAGTTCGATAATCGCGTAATTCCGGGTTCCCTCGGGCGTCGACACGTCGATTACCGAAAGGATGGCATCGATCTCCTCCACAGAAAGAACTACCGGGAGCTTCATCCCTATCTTGGGCGCCTCCAGGAGCTTGGTCGGATCATCTCTCCCGTCATCATTCAGTTTTAAAAAATCGAAAAAGGATTTAATTCCCGATATCACCCGGGCAGTAGATCGGGGCGATATCCCCTGGTCATGCAACTCGGCCAGGAACTCCTCCAGGTGGGTGGTCTCGACCTCCTCCAACGCGACTCCCCGCGCCTCGACAAATGAGATCAACTTTTGCAGGTCGGTCAAGTACGCGTCAATCGTGTTGGCCGACAACCCTTTCTCCAGCAGCAGGTAGCGTTTGAACTCCCTGGCGTGTTCTTTTTTCATCGTGCGTTGTTCATGGGTAATTGGCCCATTGTTCATTTGAACATCTCTTCTATTTCACGGGCCAGCCGCCTTGCCTCTTCCACACTTGCTTTTAGCGAAGTCAGCAACGACTTCTCTTCCTCTTTCGGCAGCGATTCTCGCCTCTCAAGACGCTTCAGTCGACCGGTCATCGTTTCATCCCCCATCATCTGTATCAGGGGCAATACCCGATGGGCGATATCACCAGCCGCCTTGGTGTCGTCTTCATCAAGCGCTACCTTTAACTTGTCAATTTGCAGGGTCGTCTCCTCGACAAACGAGTTCAATATGGTCAAGGAGGCCTCCTTATCCTCTTTGACAAATTCGATGAGCGCCTCGGGACCTATTACTTTCGCGGCAGCTTCTTCTCCACCTGTTTTCTTTGTAGTTGTGCCTTTACTCCCTATTACATTCGCGGCAGCTTCTTCCGCGCCAATCTCTCGTTGCCCAAGGTGCTTGAGCAGGGTGTCACGTAGTTGCATGGACGAGAAAGGTTTGATCAGGTTTCCCGTGAACCCCTCTTTTACCAATGCCTCCTCCGAGACATCGGAGCGAGCCGACACCGCGATAACGGGCAGGTTCCGAAGATCGCCATCCGGCAATTGCCGCACCTTCTTCAACAGGGCGAAACCATCCATTCCCGGCATCTGAAGATCAACAAAGAGGAGGTGAATCCGCCGCTCTCTTAGGAGATCCGTCACACGATCGGAACGGTTCTCCGTAACCGTCGTCATGTTTACCCTCTTCAGCATCTCTGACATCATCGTCAGTTGAGCGGGGTCGTCATCCACCACTAACACGGTTATGCCTTCCAGCGCTTTTAACGCTTTCGCATCGGTGAAGCTTTCCGCCACCTCTGGCACCCCACTACCCAAATCACCCCCCTCCTTGGCGGGTTGCAAGGGCAAGTCAATGACAAACAGTGAGCCGGCACCTTTTTTCGACTCCACGCGGATCGTCCCGTTCATCTGCTCCACGAACCCCAGGGTAATAGCCAGTCCCAGGCCACTGCCTTCAACGTGGCCAGTATGATCCAACTGCTTGAAGTCCTGAAATATCTGCGATTGCTCCTCCTTACTGATTCCCAGGCCGGTATCCCTCACCTTAAAGAGGAGACGAGAAGCCGTTTCCGGCTCTTTCCCCCTTCCCCATCCTTTTCTCCCTTGCCCATTCTCATCCACCACCTCCAACACCTCGATCGCGACCTCTCCCTCCGAAGTATATTTAATCGCGTTCGAGATAATGTTGCCCATAACCTGCCTGATCACATACGCGTCTGCATAACAAACCGTATCTTTGGGCAACTTGTTGTCGATCCGGTAGTCCAGCTTTTTCTGGGTAGCTATCGATCTAAAGCTAAGCGCGATATCTTCCACCAACTGATACAGGTTGATGTTCGAGGGTTGCATCTGCCACACCCCCGCCTCCAGCTTGTGGTAATCCAACAGGGAGGAAGCAAGCTGCAGTACATGTTGAGCAGAGTGCTGCATGTTGCTCACGTACTCCTTAATCCTGGGTTTATCATCAAGCATCGTGGCTTCCTTGCCCGCTCTCTCTTTCAACAGCTCCATATACAACTCCAAGTAGCCGAGGATGGAACTCACGGGGGCTTTAATATCGTGTGAAATGGTGAGCATCATCCTCTCCCTGGAGGCTAACAACTCCGTCACCCGCTGGTTGGATGCTTCCAGTTGTCGGCGGTAACGTTGGCTCCTGTTGATATCCACCAAAAAGAGGGTGGCAAACAGCATGGCAATCCCAACGGCCACGAACGAGTACCAATGAATGGTGACTTGAGAGCGCGCGAGCACCTCCTCCCGATCGACGAGACGTTGGAACGACTTCATCATCTCTTCCTGCTCGATCCCCGTCAACAGCTCATTGATGCGGGCGGTGAGCAGGTGGTTGGTACGGGTCACTATCTTTTGCCTTGCCAACAACGCCGCCTGGAAACGCCGCTGATTCTGTAGGTCGAGTTGCTCTGAATAGATCACCTTGTTGATGATGGTATCCACGATCAGTTCGAACTCGTGGTCAGTCACCTTCGATTTGCTCTCGATCACGACGGTGGAGTCGGGCCGCCCCGTGATAGCGTCTCGAATCCGGCTAAAAAACCCCTTTCGCTCTCCCATAACGACGCTCGTATCGCTTTCATGCTCTTGCGCTACCCCCAAATCCTTACTTCCCAAGTAATCGACAATCTCTTGGTTAAGTTCCCGTGCTACCTGGCTGTTTTCGATGGAACGTGTGATGCGCGGTGCCCTTCGTATGGAATCAAGCAGCGCGGCTACCACCTGCAGGTTCTCTTTTTTTCTGCCCACCAGCATTTCAATAGAATCCAGCTTCATCACGCGGGCCGAATCAATCGCCCTGCTCTTCAACTTGGTCAGATTGGCACTTACGACTGGCACGATAGAGTCGTACTTTTGAAAATAGCGCCTGGCACTTTGGGAGGTCACCAGGTTCTGCTCGCTCTCGATCTCGTACAGTAGCGAGAGCGTGTTACTCACGATAAGCAGTTCAGAAAGATCCTGGCTCTCTGCCTTCTTAGTAGAGTACTCCTCTAGGTTTTTATAAATGTCAACGAGCCCAAGGCCCATCACGATCATCACCAACAGGTACCCGATAATGACGGTAACCTTAGCCCTGGAGGATCCTTTTCTTTTATTCATGGGGATAGCGTAAAACAAGTGAATGTAACGTTGCTTAAAACGACGTCACTTTGTACAATTTTATCTTATTATAAAGTGTTTTCCGATCAATATTCAAGATAGAGGCGGCCATCGTCTTGTTGCCTTTCGTCAACTCGAGCGCCTGTTGAATCTTCTCTTTCTCATAACTCTCTTTCCGAAGGGCCTGAACCGTTTTCATCGATACTGATGAGGAGGAATCAGTTTGCCCCGTCTTTCCTAACAGGGATGGGAGGAGATTGGCTTTCACCTGGCTCCCGTCTGAGAGCAGCACCGACTTAAAGATACAATTCTTGAGCTCTTGAATATTTCCAGGCCAATCGTATTGCATAAATGCCTCTTGAACGCTTTGATCAATGGTTTTTACCTTTTTATCCAGCGTCTGGTTGGCAAACTTCAAGAAGTGGAGCGCGAAAAAAGCGATATTTTGTCTCTCCCCCTTTAGCACGGGAAGGATAATAGCATCCTCCTCCACGAGGGAGTATAACTTTGGCAGAAGGAGGCGTTGGAGTTCAGATTTCTCTTTCTCCGTGGTCATGATTACCTGTGTAAACCCTGGTCCTTTGGGCTGCTTGGTCAGGATGTCTATGAGCACGTTCTGCCCATTCAAGTCGAGACGATCTACTCCTTTGATGTGCAACAGGCCACCCTTGGCCAGCCGAAAGGCATCTATCATCCCCTCCTTGTCATCCTGCTTGTTAAGACCCAAGGTTACGGGGGCATCAAGGGAGTCCACTTCGTACACCTCAAGGGGTTTCAAGGGGTGTTTTCCCTTTTCGTATATATACTTCACTGCCGATGCCTTCCCTGTGCCACGATTCCCTATAATTAAGCCGTGGATATTCTCCTCCGCGACGCGGTCAAGGATCTTGAAAAGCCGCTTATAATCACCACCCGGCGGTTTCACGAACTCGTTTGACAAAGGCATGTTCTTTTTCATGTTCTCTTGCGTGATAAATGCCTCGTCGATTTTTTTAAAGAGCAGCTCCGGATCGATGGGTTTCGAAATGTAGTCCACCGCTCCCGATTTCATAGAGGCTACCGCCGTTTCGATATCCGCGAAACCGGTCATCATGATAACCAAGATGTCCGAATCGTACTTCTGCACCCAAGACAACAGGGCAAAACCATCAGACCCGGGCATTCGAATATCTGACAAGATAAGGTCGAAGGGGTGCTCCTTGACCAGCTGTTTTGCCTGATCGACGCTCGTGGCTATCTCCACATTGAAACCACGTTTCACCAACCATGACTTCAGCATCAAGCAAACCGTTATATTGTCATCTATTACAAGTATACTTTTGTTCATAACCTTTTTACTTCACCTCCTTTTCGCCTTCCAACACCTTGGGCATCAGAATGGCAGCATAGAGCAACAGAATGGCTCCAATCATCATGAAAAGTGGCCACTCGTTCCGTTGCTTGAACATCAAGTACGCGCTAACGATCATCAACAGGCAGGCGATGACTTGAAAGTTGAATAGTCTCCTCCCCCTCAAACTCTTGCCGGGATATGGCGTGGTAACGGTGACCACCGTGAAGACAACCACGGATACCGCCATAACCCATGATGCCACAACAGGCTCGAAGAGATACAGTAGTGCCGAAAACAGTATAAGTATTCCTGAAAGACGGTATACGATACCCTTAGCTTTGCGCATTTTCAATTTTAATAACAGATTCACCTACAAACTTACACAGAAAAAACGGGACATCCAACGATTTTCTCCCAACTTTCACATTTTGTTTTTTCACTTTCATACATGACCAGCACTCATTTTGCACAGCATCAGCTGCATGTACTGTTAGGGCTTCGCCAAGAAAATAAAAAAAGAGAATAAAGCAATATAAAAACTACATTATTCAATGATGAAAATCTCCTCGTTCTCCTTCTTCATGAGGTAATTTTCCCGCGCGAATTTCTCAAGGTCTTCCGTGTTGGACTTAAGCTCGTCAAGCTTCTTCCTATCTACCTCCGTCTGTTTGTGATAGAACTCGATTTGGGACTCCAACTCCTTGATTTCCGCATCGTACTTTAACCGCTTGGGAATGCTGCTGTCACTGAACAAAAACAGCGCCACGACCAACACGATCAGGATGATGATCTGGTAAGCAGTTAGCCCCAGGAACCGGTTGGAACCAAATTTCTTGACGTTCTCTTTCATCTCAACGCTTGTACTTAACATCCGTTTAAGCAAGCAAAAATAGTCTATTTTCTTTATCACGGCAAGTCGTTTTAAGCAAACCCCCGAAAAAAACCTATTTTCTCGGGAATCTTTGAAGATTCAACAAAAAATAGGTATCTTTACGATGTAAAGGTTCCAAACACTGAAATATAAAGATAAAAAAATCGAATGAAAAAAGTGCTTACGACCCTGATGGTAGCCCTGCTGGCTGCCATCCCTTCCTTTCCCTGTACCAACCTTCTGGTGGGAAAAAAAGCATCCACGGATGGATCTACCCTCATCTCTTACGCGGCCGACTCTTACGGATTGTATGGTGAACTATACCATTGGCCCGCGAAACAATACGCCCCGGGCGAAATGCTAAAAGTGTACGAGTGGGATAGCGGGAAATACTTGGGGGAGATACCGCAAGTATTGCAAACCTACAACGTGATTGGCAACATGAACGAGCACCAGTTGGCCATCGGTGAGACCACCTTTGGCGGACGAAGCGAGCTCTCCGACTCCACGGGAATCATGGACTACGGCAGCTTGATCTACATCACGCTGCAACGTGCCAAAAACGCCCGTGAAGCCATCCGGGTGATGACCGACCTGGTCAAAGAGCACGGGTACTACAGCTCCGGCGAGTCGTTCTCGATTGCCGACCCTGAAGAGGTATGGATCTTGGAGATGATCGGGAAAGGGCACGGGAACAAGGGTGCCGTGTGGGTCGCCGTGCGGATACCGGACGATTGCGTGTCGGCACACGCCAACCAGGCCCGCATTCAACAGTTCCCCCTGAATGACCCGGAGAATTGCCTCTACTCGCCCGACGTGATCTCTTTCGCGCGGGAACAGGGGTACTACGAAGGGGCAGACGCCGACTTCAGCTTCGCGAAAGCTTACGCCCCGCTCGACTTTGGGGCACTCCGGTTTTGCGAGGCACGCGTATGGTCTTTCTTTAACAGGGTGAATAGCGAGATGGGCCAGTACGTGACCTACGCGCAAGGAAAAACCACCGATCCCATGCCGCTGTACATTAAAGCAGATAGAAAACTAAGCGCCCGCGACATCCAAAACTACATGCGCGACCATTACGAGGATACGGAACTCGACTGGCGCTACGACCTGGGGGCCGGTCCCTTTAACTCCCCCTACCGCTTGTCGCCCCTCACCTACAAGCTAGACGACGAGAGCTATTGCAACGAACGACCCATCGCCACGCAGCAGACGGCGTTCTCTTTCGTGGCTCAGATGCGCTCGTGGCTACCCAACGAGATCGGTGGCATCTTCTGGTTCGGCATTGATGACGCCGCTCAAACGGTATACTACCCCTTTTACTGTGGCCATACCGAGGTGCCCCACGAGATGGAAAAGGGCAACGGTGACCTGCTCACCTTCTCCTGGACTTCGGCCTTCTGGATCCATAACTGGGTGTCAAACATGGTCTACTCCCGCTATAGCGATAAGATCAAGGAGGTACAAAAGGTGCAGGCTAAGCTTGAAGATCAATTTGAAGTATCAGGGCCAAAGGTGGAGGAAAAAGCCAAGGCCCTCTATGAACAATCGCGCCCCGAAGCCGTTCAATATTTGACCCAGTACAGCAACGATTTGGTCAAGGAGGGCCTCGAGGAGTGGAAGAAACTGGGCGAGTATCTCATGGTGAAGTATCTTGATGGCGTGATTAAACGGGAAGAAAACGGGCAGTTCCAGCGAAATCCACACGGGCTACCCGCCAACCCCATCCGCACGGGATATCCAGAGCCGTTCATCCGGAGGGTAATCGAAGAGACGGGCGATAAGTACAAGGTGTTACCCGTGGAATAGCCTGCCCATGAAACGACAAAACATGATTCATCAAGATAGATCAAGAACAAAAAAAGGAACAAAAAATAAACACATTTATTACTATGGAAGAAGGAACATTAATCGCGCGTGTAACCGAAAAGGCGCAATCCTGGTTAGGGGATAGTTACGATGCTGAAACGAGGGCAGAAGTGCAACGTATGCTCGATAACGAAGACAAGCGAGAGCTAATTGATGCTTTCTACAAAGACCTGGAGTTTGGCACGGGCGGCCTGCGCGGCATCATGGGAGCAGGGAGCAACCGCATGAACCGCTACACGGTTGGTTCCGCGTCGCAAGGGTTAGCCAACTACCTGAGGAGCGAGTTCGCCGACCTGGAGCAGATCAAGGTGGTTATCGGCCACGACTGCCGGAACAACAGCCGCGAATTTGCCGAAATCACCGCGGATGTCTTCAGCGCCAACAACATCAAGGTGTACCTTTTCGAAGACTTACGCCCCACCCCGCTCGTTTCGTACGCTATCCGCAAGCTGGGGTGCCAAAGTGGCATCATGATTACCGCCTCCCATAACCCCAAAGAGTACAACGGGTACAAGGCGTACTGGAGCGACGGTGCTCAGGTACTCGCCCCGCATGATAGAAACATCATCGCCGAGGTGAACCGGGTGAAATCGGTCTCCGATATACGGTTTGATGGCAATGACAAGCTCATCGAGATTGTCGGCAAGGATATGGACAAGGCCTTTATCGAGGAGATTAAGAAGCTGGTCCTCACGCCCGAGGCCATCGCGCGCCACAACGACATCAAGATCGTCTACACCCCCATACACGGGACCGGTATCACGCTCATCCCCGACGCGCTAAAGGCGATCGGCTTTACCAACGTCATTGGCGTACCTGAACAAGACGTGATTAGCGGGGACTTCCCGACCGTGATTTCACCCAACCCGGAGGATCCCGCGGCGATGGACCTGGCCATCAAGAGGGCGATCGAGACCGATGCCGACCTGGTTTTGGCTACCGACCCCGATACCGATCGACTGGGGGCGGCCGTAAGAGACAACGAGGGCAACTTTATCCTGCTCAACGGCAACCAGATCATGCTCCTCTGCCTCTACTACCTGATGACACGACGCGAAGAGCTGGGACTGCTCACAGGGAAGGAGTTCACGGTAAAGACCATCGTCACCACCGAGCTGGTGAAAGAGATTGCCGACCAAAAAGGGATCGAGATGTACGACAGCTACACCGGCTTTAAGTGGATCGCCGATATTATCCGCAAAAACGAAGGCGTGAAGAAATACATCGGCGGTGGTGAAGAGAGTTACGGATTCCTGGCAGGCGACTACGTAAGGGATAAGGATGCGGTGTCTGCCTGCACCCTGGTAGCGGAAATCGCCGCGTTTGCAAAGGACAACAGCAAAAGCGTCTACCAACTGCTGGAAGATATTTACCTGAAGTACGGCTATTCAAAAGAGGAGGGCGTCTCGCTCGTGCGCGAAGGAAAAGAGGGGGCCGATGAGATCGAGGCGATGATGAAAAATTACCGCGCCAATCCCCCCATGTCACTAGGCGGTTCACCCGTGACCTATATCAAGGATTTCGTCAAGCTGGAAGCCACCGACCGCGTCCGCAAGGAGCAGGTAGCCTTAGAGATGCCCACCACCTCGAACGTGCTTCAATACTTCACCGAGGATGGTACCAAGCTGTCGATCCGCCCATCAGGGACGGAGCCCAAGATCAAGTTTTACATCGAAGTGAAGGGGGGACAAGTCAAAACGCGTGAAGAGCTCGAGCAAGCGGAAAAGATCGCGAGCGATAAGGTCAGCAAGATTCGTGAAGAGCTGGGTATATAACGAAAAACGAAAGGAGTTTACATGAAACGAAAATTAACCATCGCCTTGGTGGCACACGACCACCGCAAGGCGGATATGGTGGAATGGGTCACCTTTAACGCCGGTTTCCTGTCGCACCACCACCTCGTTTGTACCGGGACAACCGGTGCACTCGTCCGCGAAGCGCTTAAAAACGAGGGGGTAAACCCCGAGTTCACCATCATGAACTCGGGCCCCATGGGGGGTGACGCGGAGATCGCCGCCATGGTAGTTCGCAAGGAGATCAACCTCGCTATTTTCCTGATTGACGACCTGAACGCGCAACCGCACGAGGCAGACATCATGATGTTGTTGCGGCAATGCAGGGTGCATAATATCCCTATCGCCTGTAACCGATACAGTGCCGACCTAATGATTACCAGCACGTTGTGGGACGACATGGACTACAAACCCTCGCCACCCCGGTACGAGAAATTCGACCGGAGCGAGTATGGTTTTTAATTGCCCATTGATCATTAGGGTCGCGTAACAAATGGAACTGAAATACTTACAACTACTCTCCAACGAGTTCCCAAGTATAACGAAGGCCTCCACGGAGATTATCAACCTTTCGGCCATTACCCATCTCCCGAAAGGAACCGAGCATTTTCTTGCCGATATACATGGCGAAGCGGAAGCTTTCACGCACGTGCTGCGTAACGGCTCCGGTACGATTAAAAAGAAGGTGGAGGAGATTTTCGGACAGACGTTGAGGGATAGCGACAAGAGAGAGTTGTGTACATTGATCTACTATCCCAAAGAGAAGCTTCAGCTGATCAAGAAATCCGAGGAGAACATCAAGGAGTGGTACATCGTAACCTTGAATCAGCTGATCAAGGTGCTGCAGACCGTAACGATGAAATATACACGCTCGAAAGTGCGTAAATCGTTGCCGCCCGATTTTGAATACATCATCCAGGAGCTTTTACACGAATCCACGGTCAACCCCCATAAATCGGCCTATATCAATGTCATCTTTGAATCCATTATCTCCACGGGTGTGGCCGACGACTTCATTATTGCCATCTGCGAAGCTATCCCGCGGCTGGTGATTGATCGGCTACATATCGTGGGTGACGTGTATGACAGGGGCGATGGGGCGCATATCGTTATGGACACCCTGATGGGGTATCACGATGTGGACTTCCAATGGGGCAATCACGATATCCTATGGATGGGAGCGGCGGTAGGCAATCGGGCTTGCATGGCCAACGTGATACGCATTGCCCTCCGCTACGCCAACCTCTCCACGCTTGAAGATGGGTATGGCATTAACCTGCTTCCCTTGGCAAGCCTGGCCATGGAGGTGTACGGCAATGACCCCTGCGAACTTTTCAAGCCGAGGATTGTACAGGAGGATAAACCCTACGACGATCGTTCTCTTGACCTTCTGGGCAGGATGCAAAAAGCCATCGCGGTAATCCAGTTTAAGCTGGAACAGGAGATCATTGCCAGACGCCCCGAGTTCGAGATGGCCGACCGCCTGCTGTTGCACCGTATTGATTTCGACGAGGGAACGGTTACGCTCCATAACGGCAAGAAATATGCGCTGCTGGATAAAAACCTTCCCACCGTCGACCCGGGAGACCCGTACAAGCTCACCCCCCTGGAACAGGATGTGGTGAATAAAATAGCCCACTCCTTTACACAGAGCGAGAAACTGATCAGGCACCTGGAATACTTATACGCGCAGGGTAGCATCTACCTGGTTGCCAACAAGAACCTGCTCTACCACGCGTCCATTCCGTTAGATAAAAAAGGCAAATTCAAGAAAATAAAGTTAAGGGGTAAAACCTATTCCGGTCGCTCCTTCATGGATAAGGTAGATCAGCTGGTGAGGACGGCCTACTTTAACAAGGAGGATGTGGAGCTGAACCGCTACGCCAAAGATTACATGTGGTACCTGTGGTGCGGGAAAGATTCTCCCCTGTTCGACAAAAGTGTCATGACCACTTTTGAACGTTACTTTATTGCCGATAAGGAGACCCATCTCGAGGAGAAGGGATACTACTTCGAGTATCGCGAGAAACGGGAGACCTGTGAAATGATCCTGCAAGAGTTTGGCTTGGATGACCCCGATGCCCACATTATTAATGGTCATGTCCCGGTAAAAGCCATCAAAGGTGAGGAGCCTATGCGTGCCGACGGCAAGCTGCTCGTGATTGACGGGGGCTTCTCGAAAGCGTTTCACCCAACCACCGGCATCGCGGGCTACACGCTGATCTTTAATTCTCAGGGTCTACAACTCGTACAGCATGAACCATTTACCTCTGCAAAGGAGATGATCGAGAAGGAGGATGATATTCACTCGGTCACCGTGATAAAGGAGTTTATCTCGCACCGTATGCTGGTAAAAGAGACCGATGACGGCAAGAAGATGGCAGACAAAATCGCGGACTTGCAGCAACTGTTGTCAGCATTCAGAACGGGACTGATCAAGTCGCAAGATTAATACCTAATAGCCTATTCGTGGCCACATATACGGGGCTGTATTGGAGATTAATCAAGTCGCAAGATTGACACCTAACAACCACGTTACGTCTTGCTCGTGGCCAGTTGCAGGCCAATAATGGAAATAATCAGCGTTGTAATGAAGAACATGCGCCAGAAGGTGACCGGCTCTTTAAAGAGTACGATACCCAGAATCACCGTTCCCACGGCGCCGATACCTGCCCATACGGCGTAGGCCGTACCGGTAGGTATGGGATGGGGAGCGCCCATCGATCTGTATAAAAGGTACATGCTCAACGAGACGCAGACGATGAAGGAGAGGAACCAGAGCCAGAACTCCCTCCCCGAGCCTTGCTGCATTTTGCCCAGGCTGATGGCAAAAAGGGATTCAAAGATACCCCCTACGATTAATAATACCCAATTGATATTCATATCGTTATCGGATTAGTTTCGCGAAGCCGCACTATTTTCTGCTGAAAATCTGCGCGATGCTTCCATTATCCAACATCAAAGATACAGCAATAAAAAAGTACCATCAAAAGAAACATGCATATAGGGTGTAGTTATTTATTAAAAACACCGTATTCTCAACTACGTTTACATTTACGATACGTGAATCTTCCTTGTTATTGGTTTTATATTTACAAATATGGTATATTTGTTTCGTAAATTTAGTGGAGACCGGTACCCACTATAAAAAACGGGGCGTATTCCGAAAAGCCTTATGAGTAGGAACAAGTTTAAAATTTTAATGGTTATGAATAGCGGGAATCCAAAAGAAAAATCAGGAAAAATCATCATTGATGACGAGAAGGACATCAAAGGTTTAGAAGAAGAAAATCGGGCCGAAATTAATGATCCGGAGATAAATCAGGAGGACAAGCGTATAAGTAAGGAGGATCTTTTTAATGATCACGGTGGTTGAAGTATTTCCGAAACTCAAAAGCGCTGATGCCAATAAAATGAAAGGAAGCCAGGTGGTAATACGGGCTTAACATCAGACGATCTTCTCAATGCTCAGCCTTGCGCTATCCTCAATATCTAGCATCGAATTGATAAAGTACACTTTATCGAAACAGTGCAGATTCTCTACCGTTACACGTGTTGCACGGATTTTTCCCTCCCGGAGGAGTTGCTGCCGCTTGGTTCCGTTTAAAAGGTAACTATCGGGGGTAAAAAACTGGTTGTCTTTGCCGAAGACCACATTGCTGAACGAGGTATCGGTAATACAACCGTTCTTCACGATCAATATTTCATCGCAATCTCCCTTTTCTTGTAGCAACGTGCTGAGCGACGACCGATCAGAAAACTTAAAGGAGTAGTCCACGTCTGCCTCTACCAGCTTGAGCGAATCTATCTTTTTCTGCCGGTAAGCGGCAAACGTGATGCTGAGGATCTGTTCGTGGTACACCACGCTGCACTTTACCTTTTGGCTGTCTCTTAACTCGGTCGGAATCTTTGCCGATAAATCGGGCAATTCAGGGGCATGGAAGCCGAAACGAAGGGCGGTATCGCGCATTCGCTCCCGGTGGGCCTCAACTCTCAACACCGTGCCGTTTTTAATGCAAATGGTTTCGAGAAACATGTTGATCGCTTAAAAAGGTAGGTATACTTTTTGGATGGCTTCATGGTATTCGCTTTCGCACTGGCTGTCAATGGTGATGCCACCGCCACTGCGGAAGTACATCTTGCCGTTTTCCTTCTCGATAAAGCGGATTAAAACGCCCGAATCGAGATTCTCACCATCAAAATAGCCCACTACCCCACTATAGAAGCCGCGGGGTTGTTGTTCGCATGCCCGTATAACGCGTAGGGTGGCCTCCCGGGGTGTACCCGCGATAGAACCTGCCGGAAGCAGTTTGAAAAACAGGGTTCCCAAGTTTTGCAGGTAATCGGCAGGGAGGGTGCCTTCAACTTCAGAGCTGGTTTGCAGAATGGTGCCGTTGCTCGTTTTTAATCGGTCGATGTACCGATAACGGTTGACCTTGACCCCTGTCGCCACCCGCCCTAAATCATCGCGGGTAAGCTTCGTAATCGCCTCATGCTCAACGGCCTCCTTCGGGTCGTTCAGCAACCTCTCGGCTGCATTAGGCAGGTCGGCGTCAATGGTACCCTTCATGGGGTGCGAGAAGATTTTCCCGTCCCTTGTTTTCACGAATCGCTCGGGCGAGAAGCAGACAAACTTTTCAGGCAGGTAGAGGCGGTATTTTGCTTTACTGCGCTCGAAAATATCGCGCAACGACAACGATGTCACGATAGGCGTTTTAATGGTGAGGTTGAGCAGCGACGTTTCACCAGCGCGTAAAGCGTCCATCGCGCAACGGAAACGTTTCTCGTACGTTTCAAAGCTTTCGGGATAACGTGTAAAAACGAACTCTACCGGCGCGTTAGAAACCTGTTCAACGTTAGACTCCTGTTCGGCGTTAAACGCCTGGCCTGCATTGGATACCTGTCCCACGCTTGACACCAACCCGGAGCTTAACACCTTCCTCACGCCAGACACCCGACCGGAGTTAGACATCTGGTTAGCATTTGACACTTGCTCGGCATTAGTAATACCGTTCACATGGAACAGAACACCGGTTTGTCGCAACGGGTTTTCAATAAAAAAGCCCTCGCTCATCTCGAAATTTACAGCGAACAGAAACGGGGTTTTCGCTCTCCCCGCCTCGTTCATCTTGGCCGCGATGTGATGGCAATGAAAAAACATGCGGCAAAGTTACAACAAAAGATCCACCCTACCACAGGTTATTCCCAGATTCCATGCCCCCTCCATCGCGCAGTTTGGCGTTGACCACGCGCTTCCCACTCTTCAAGATTGTTCACTAGCGCAATATTTATTATCTTTGTGCCTTGAATTTAAAATAAGCGTCAATACAAAATGGCAAAAGAATTAAAGGAACTTACCTCACGGGCGAAAGATTACTCGCAATGGTATCAAGATTTGGTGATCAAGGCCGATTTGGCAGAGAACTCCGCCGTACGGGGTTGCATGGTGATCAAGCCCTACGGGTTCGCGATATGGGAGAAGATGCAGCGTCAGCTGGATGACATGTTCAAGGAGACGGGGCACGTGAACGCGTACTTCCCCCTGTTCATCCCAAAATCGTACCTCAGCCGTGAGGCCGACCACGTGGAAGGGTTCGCGAAAGAGTGCGCCGTGGTCACGCACTACCGGCTAAAGAACGATCCCGAAGGCAACGGCCTAATCGTGGATCCTGAGGCGAAGCTGGAGGAGGAGTTGGTAGTACGCCCTACCTCGGAAACCATCATATGGAGCACCTACAAGAACTGGATTCAGTCCTACCGCGACCTTCCCATCCTGGTCAACCAGTGGGCCAACGTGGTGCGTTGGGAGATGCGTACCCGCCTCTTTTTGCGTACCACCGAGTTCCTGTGGCAGGAAGGTCATACCGCCCACGCCACCCGTGAGGAGGCCATCGCGGAGACCGAACAGATGATCAACGTCTACGCCGAGTTCGCCGAGAAGTACATGGCCATGCCTGTAGTGACAGGGTTTAAATCAGAATCGGAGCGGTTCGCCGGTGCGGAAGAGACCTACACCATCGAAGCGCTGATGCAAGATGGCAAGGCATTGCAGTCGGGTACCTCTCACTTCCTGGGACAGAACTTCGCGAAGGCGTTCGACGTGCAGTTCACCGACCAGAACGGGAAGCTGGAGTATGTATGGGCCACCTCGTGGGGTGTCTCCACCCGTTTGATGGGGGCGCTAATCATGTCGCACTCCGACGATAACGGGCTGGTGCTCCCGCCCAAACTGGCGCCTTACCAAGTGGTCATCGTACCGATATATCGAAACGAAGAGCAACTGCAAAAGGTTAACGAGAAGGTGAAAGGGATTACCGAGCGGCTGAAAGCACTTGGTATCAGCGTCAAGTATGACAACGCCGATAACAAGAAGCCGGGCTGGAAGTTCTCGGAATATGAACTCAAGGGGGTGCCGGTGCGCCTGGCCATAGGGGCCCGTGACCTGGAGAACAACACCGTTGAGGTAGCCCGCCGCGATACCCTCACCAAAGAGACCTTACCGATGGATGGCATTGAGAACCATATCAAGCAGCTGCTGGACGAGATACAAGAGAATATCTACAAAAAGGCGGTCGACTTCCGGGAGTCACAAACCCGGGAGGTGAACTCCTATGACGAGTTCAAGGAGGAGATCGAGAAAGGGGGATTCCTCCTGTGCCATTGGGACGGGACGCCTGAAACGGAAGCACTAATCAAGGAGGAGACGAAAGCCACCATCCGCTGCATACCCTTAGAGGGCGACAAAACGCCGGGCAAATGCATGGTCACCGGTAAACCCTCGGCGCAACGGGTACTATTCGCACGAGCCTACTAACCATATCATAATCATCACCACCATGTTCGACAACAACCATCGTGCTTTTATAGCCATTAACGAAGAAAAGGAGGTATGCCTGGTTCCCCGTATGGCAAACCGCCACGGCCTTATTACCGGTGCTACCGGAACGGGAAAAACAGTCACGCTGCAAACCCTCTCCGAAACGTTTAGCGATATGGGCGTCCCCGTGTTCGCCGCAGATATGAAGGGCGACCTTTCCGGGGTGGCCAAGATAGGGGGCAACAAGGAGAGCGTCAACAAACGGGTGGAGCAGTACAACCTCCAGGAGAAGGGGTTCGGGTACAAGCCCTTCCCGGTGCGCTTTTGGGACGTGTTTGGCGAACAGGGACACCCGGTGCGGACAACCGTCACCTCCATGGGGCCCCTGCTGCTGGAGCGGTTGCTCAACCTGAACGAAACACAGGGCGCCATCCTCACGATGGCCTTCCGGATCGCGGACGATAACGACCTGTTGCTGATCGACCTGAAAGACCTGCAGAAGATGCTCCAGTTCATCGGCGACAACCGGAAAGAGTTCATCACCCAGTACGGGAATATCTCCCCCGCGAGCATCGGTGCCATACAACGGGGGTTGATGCGACTGGAGAGCGAGGGAGCCGACAAGTTCTTCGGGGAGCCGGATCTGGAGATAACCGATTTCATCCAGACGGAACAAGGCAAAGGGGTGATCAATATCTTGGCCGCCGATAAGCTGATGAACTCCCCGCGGGTGTATACTACCTTTCTCTTGTGGTTGCTTGACGAGCTATACGAAACCCTGCCCGAAGTGGGCGACCTCGAAAAACCGAAACTGATCTTCTTCTTCGACGAGGCTCACTTGCTGTTCAACGATATGCCCTCCTCGCTACTGGAAAAGGTGGAGCAAATCGTGCGGCTCATCCGCTCAAAGGGGGTAGGCGTTTACTTCTGCACGCAAAACCCGGCGGATATTCCACCAACCATCCTCGGGCAACTGGGTAACCGGGTACAGCACGCCCTGCGTGCCTACACGCCCAACGACCAGAAGGCGGTCCGCGTGGCGGCCAACACGTTCCGCACTAACCCCGCGTTCGATACCGTTGAAGCGATTACCCAACTCAACACCGGTGAGGCGCTGGTCTCGTTCCTCGACGAGAAAGGGGCACCACAAATGGTGGAGCGTGCCAATATCCTGCCCCCACAGGGACAGATTGGTCCCATTACCGTGGGCGAACGGGATCAACTGATCCGAAGCTCGCTCATCTACGGGGTATACGAGAACTACATCGACCGGGAGTCGGCCTATGAAATCCTCTCCAAAAAGCAGGAGTTGCTGGAAGAGGAGAGAAAGCGCGCGGAAGAAGAGAAAGAGCGCATCCGTCAACAGAAAGAGGCCCAAAAAGCGGCACTTGAAACGGAGAGGGCGAAACGGGCCGAGGCACGGCAAAGGAAAGCCGATCGAGGCATCTTGGGCGACTTTATCGATCAGGTGGGTAAAAGCACCAAACGTCAGATCAGCTACCAGATAGGGAGAAGCATCACCCGCGGCATCTTTGGCGCGTTATCTAAGAAATAACACGATGAATAGCCTCGTTTTTGATACTCCTTTTAACCGGGAGACGTTCGTTGAATCCAACCAGGTTTTTTGGGAATACAGTTGGCGTAAACGGAAAAAAGCGATTGTACAATGGGCCTTGGTGGCCATCGTTTTTATTGCTTTGGGCCTATGGGTCGGGGTAAAAGAGGGCAATATGAACAACCCGTACATTGATATAGGGATCGTGTTGTTTTGCATTGCCGTGGTAATGGGTTTAAACATGTTCTTTTCCCGAAGAAGACACAAAGCCAAAGTGGAAGAGACGGCAACCTCCTATGAAAAGGAAAAATCGGAACAGGTAATCACCCTATCGGAAGAGGGTGTAGGGTTTAGGGATTTTCAAACCCGGTTTTCCTTGAAATGGTCCTGCTTCAAGAACTTCGTGCGCTACAGGGAGCATATCCTGTTGATTCCCAACAATCCTATCGTTGGCGGTGGATTGGTGATTAACAAGCAGGAGGACCCGGAAAAATACGAGCAAGCGATTGCCCTGTTGGAAGAGAAGCTTATGGAGGCGTAAAACTTGGAAATCGCACCCAGTCCGGTATGTTTCCTCTACTCGGAAGAGAAACTCATGGGGGCGTAAACCGGCAGGAGCAATTCCACCCGTTACCGCTATAAAATTCAAAACCTTAGCTCGTCACCATGAGCGAACAGCACGTAACAACAGCATAATGAGCCGTGCATGGAACGGCACACTGAAAGGAATATAACACAGCGCATGGAAAAGGAAGTAGAGCGGAACACGAACTCCGTAACACCCCGAAAGATCCGACCGGTCGTCGACTGGTTTATCCGTCTCGTTAAAGGCGCCCTGGTAGGTATCGGATTTATCCTTCCCGGGCTGTCGGGCGGGGTGCTGGCCGTTATCTTCGGGATTTACGACCCGCTGATTCGTTTCCTGGCCAACATCCGCTATAAGTTCCTTAAAAACGTGCTCTATTTTCTCCCCGTGGGCATCGGCGCTGCTATCGGCATCGTCCTCTTTGCGGTCGTGGTAGAAAAAGCGTTCGGTAAGTACGCCGCCCAATTCGTCTGCCTCTTCGTCGGCTTCGTGGCCGGTACCTTCCCCTCGCTCTACAAAACGGCCGGCATGCAGGGGCGTGGGCGATCGAGCATCCTTATCCTAATACTCTCCACCCTGGCCATCTTCACGCTGATGCTGCTCGGGGGACGGCAACTCACCGAGGTAACACCCAACCTGATGGTGTGGCTCGGCTCAGGTCTCCTAATGGGGTTGGGATTGATAGTCCCCGGCATGAGCCCCTCCAACTTCTTAATCTATTTTGGGTTATATGACAAGATGGCGATCGGCATCAAGGATTTCGACTTCGGGGTCATTATTCCCCTTGCCATCGGCTTCATCGTCTGCGTGTTGCTCTTTGCGAAAGCAGCGGCCTGGCTCTTCAGGCATCACTACCCTGGTACCTACCACTTCATCCTGGGGATGGTAGTAGGCTCTTCCCTGGCCATCTTCCCCACAGTGGTCTTCCCCGCGTTCACCACGGAAGGCCTCGCGGCAGCAGAACTCAGTTTCGCCGGCTCACTCCTTTTTTGCGCGGCCCTGTTTATCGTGGGCACCGTGGCCTCCTACCTCTTCAGCAAGGTCGAAGAGAGGTACCCCCGCGAGCCGTTCTTTTAGACGAACCGCTACTTTTTGACGAACCGCTACTTTTTGACGAACTGTTACTTTTTAAACGAACTGTTACTTTTAGACGAACCGTTATTTTTAATCGACCAAGGGGTGATTTGCATCGACGAAACGGCCTTCTTAATCTATAAACATTTGTATTTGTGGCACTTAAGTCGAAAATAGATTTGTTTTTCATTAAACTTTAAGCGATCTTTGGAGTCCTATATATCGATGTTGAAACAGATTTATTCACCCTATTAAAACGAAACAACATGAAGAAAATGACATTCGTGGTCTTGATTGCCATGCTCGCCATGAGCTGCACAATAGGGGCCCAGGATAACACGAGAAGTAGAAGGGATCGACGTATGGCCCCCCAAACGGAAAACAGGTGGACGGCCAAAGACCGCGCGGAAGCCATGGGTAAAGAGCTGAATTTGACTGCCGAACAGGTGACTAAAGTGCAGGCGTTGTTCGAAAAACAAGATGCGGAACGACGCGAACAGGTGGCCGCGCAACGCGCAAGAAGGGATCAGGCCGCGGGAGATCGGGAAGCGCGCCGTAAAGAGATGGAAGAGGCCCGTGAAAAAGTAGTAGCCAAACAGGATGCCGATTTAGAGAAAATCATCGGGAAAGAGAAAACCGAACAGTGGAAAAAGTTACGTGAAGAGCGTCAAAAAGCATTCCGTGACGCCAACCGCCAGGGGCGGCGAGAAGCGCCCCAGCGCCGTTAGCGATGGAACGGCTTAGCAAAGTAAAGCGCTAACCCAAGGAGAGCGCTAATTAATGTGAGGTGTTGACAACTGAAAGCGTTAACCAACGGCACCGTAATATTTTTCATGGAGCCGTTGGAACGCTTTCGTCTCTTTAAAGCGGGTAAGCCAGCTGTTCAAGCTATCTAACAACACGGGTGATCCTGCCCGCACCGCCCACGACTCCAATTGCGTGAAACTGATATCGGTTTCGGTATCGATCTCGGGGAGGGTATGGATTAACCGCAACGCCACCTTCTCATCGCAGATGGTGAAATCAATATCTCCAGCCGCCACCATCATCACCAACTGCTCCACTTCGTAGGTGGGATCTTCCACGATGAAGATGGTATCCCCAATCTCGTGCGACAGGTTATCGAGCCGAAGAATAGCCGGCGAGTTGCTGGCCACGTGTATCACCTTTTTCGCCAGGTTCAAGTGTTGACGAATCGGCTCAACCCCATCATTAAACTCGGCCTTCCGCTGCACCAGTACCTGCTTGTTGAGGGTGATGGGGATGGTGAAGGCGACCTGCTCCCGCAACTCCATGTTCACCGGGATGCTCCGTGCGATCAGGTCATACCGCTGCTCGTGAAGCCCCTTCACGTTATCCTCAAGGCTATTTTCTAAGAACAGGTTCACCCCTATCCCCCACTCGCTCTCCAGCGCTTGCATCATCTCCAGTTGAAACCCTTGAACCGTATCACCCGACACGAAGTAACCAATGCTGTTATAATCGGTAACCACGTTGAGCTCCCCCGAAGCCAAAATCTCCTCCCAATCCCTTTCATATAGGGGCTTCCCCCCGGAACGAATCATGTAATTCCTGAGCAACACCATGGCGGCAATGGCTATCAACAAAAGCACGCTATACGTAATCAGCCTTCTGGAGACCTTCATGGCTTACGGTTTAGTTATTCAGGTTCACGGAAACCCCCATTTTGAAGAGGAAGGGGTTGACCGGGTAATTGGGTAACGAGAAATATTCCGTGGGCTTCAAAAGCTGAGATGCCACGTTGTAAAACATCACGAAGAAACGGGTCTGTTGCAGGTGAAAATTCGCGTAGAGGGTGGAGATCGGGTAATTGCCGATCTCTTTCTCGTCCTGGTTGTAGAATTGCAGCAACGCCGGCTCGTAGCCCGGAACGTGGTACTTGGTATGCCAATGCGCGTCAATACCGACTTGCATCGTCAGCACCTTCACGATGAGGGCCTGTAGGTAGATATTCGAGTAAACGCTCAGGGTAGGAACAGGAATCACCTCCTGGTTGCTCGACGCTTGATACACCACCCGGTTATCCCAGTTGAAGACGCCCAGCCGAATATCCTGATCCAGCCGCGCCGTCAATAGCTGCACGTTATCCCCCTCCTGCGAAAGCATCCTGTCTCGATTGAAGTAGATGAAGTTCTGCAGGTTCTCCACACCCGCGCTCACGGTACTGTTGGTGAACGGGATATGCAATTTACCTCCAAGGTAGACCCGACGTGTATCGCCCAGCTCTTTGTTCCACTTGAAGTACTTTGAAAAGTAGTTCTCCTGCAAGTACTTTGGCCTTAAGTTCTTGACGTACGCCTCGGCAGAAAGCGTAGTGCGTCGGCCAGCGATATCGAAGCCTGCCTGCAAGTCGCCCATCGCCCTGAACTCACCCAGGTTGACCCCCAAAACACCCAGATCGGCACGAATATTGAACAACAGGTTTTCTCCCTGCTGCTTGTTCAGCACCCCACCGAGGGTAACGGCGCTCTCCCGATGTCGCACGTACCCCGTACCCACCGTATCCCGCATGGAGTAATTGCGCAAGTCATACTCGAGGAAAGCGGTCAAGCCGAACTTAACCCACTTTTTAAATCCCTCCCTGAGGCTTAACGCCACGCAGTTCTTGAAAGAGGAGAAGTGCACGCTATCGTCAACCGCCTCCTTGTAGTATCGATGCGGGTAAAACCGATCGACTCGCTGCATGGGAATGCCCTCCACCTCCACCAGGAGGGTATCGTGTGACAAAAAACGGCGAAATTGATCGGTGTAGGACGATGAGAAGCTTAGACTGGCCACCGGCACGAAGTCGCCACGCTGTACCATGAGCGAATCGCTCCCTTCAACCTCATAATACCCCAAATTATACCTCCCGGACAAGAAAAAACGGTTGTTACCCAGCGTGTTCCAGGTATTCGTGAATTTTACCGGGATATCTCTCGGGTTAAACTGCTGCCGAATCGCATCGGGGTCAGTAATAAACTGGTCGTTGGTAATCCCCCCGTTCTCGAAATGACTTATCTTACCCAGGTTCATATACATGTGGGCCTCGATGCGTTCAGACAGGTAGTTGCCAAACAGCGAGAAGTTATTGTGGCGAGTCGCCTGCGAATTGTAGTGTCCCCGGGCATTGATGAGGTCCACATCAAGCCCCACGTTCAAACTTTTCCCGAAGTTAGAGGTGAGCCTCGCGTTAAAGCGATCCTCCCGCGTTTGGTTATTGCCGGAGCGGTAATAGTTAAGCCTGGAATAGGGCACACGGGTATTCAAGAAAAGCAGCTCATCCGGCTTCCTCAAGAAGGGGAAATACGCGTTGTTAAAGATGAACGTCTCGGTTTCATCCCGATCCGAAAATATTTTCGAAATCACCGGTGAACCCATCGTCCCTAAATGGCCCATCGCCACGGAATAGCCATCGGCCAACGTGGAGTGCTGAAAGTTGTGAATCACGGTATCCGACTCCGTGGGAATCCGGTCGCCCGTCCTCGGGTTTAGCTTCCAATGGAACATCCTGGGCGCTTCTTGAAGCGAATCCATCCCGTGATCGTCCTTCAAGTGGTCAAGCCGTGACAACTGTCCGCCAAGGCTATCCGGTAACGAATCAACACCAAGCCTTTCAGGCACCTGCCGGGGAAGCAGGTTCAACGAATCGGGGTTCGTCGTTATCTTCGACGAATCGGGCAGAATAACCCGGGCCTGCGGCCAAACTGTGGCCACCTGCAGCAAGCAAACCAGCAAGGAGATAAACAGCTTCTCTTTCATCGGGGTTTTAGATGTACATAAAGCCGTAAGGCTGCTCTTACACCGTGCAAATGTACATAAAAAAATTAAAAGAAATAGCCGACCGAGAGAGAGGCGATCCACATCCGTGTTTCAGGCTGTATGATTGTGCCCATGTAGCGAATGGCAGACATATTGTTGAGCACATGCTTAAAGCCAACGCCCACGGTCATACGGTCATTAACCTCTACCCCGGCTTCGGCCGCGAGCCCCACGTTCCACCGCTGTATCATGTAAACGTTGCTCGACTCTTCATCCAGGATACGGATTTTGGGTTCATACAAGCTCCACTTCGTCTTCAGGTACTCTCCCTCGTACGTCTGCTTGATATGCTGGTGGGCAGTAGGAGAGAAGGAAGCCACCCCACCGCCCATCACGTAGAGCTTGCTGTTTTCAGAGAGCCTGAATTTCGTTTTCAGGTAGAGGGGCAAATGAAACACGTGCCGGCTGACATACCCTTCCAGGGAAAGCCCCTCCGGAACATCCAGCCCCTGCGTGTACCTTGCAGCGTTGATGTTCGCCCCGCAGAACACGTAATTCAACTCGGCCTGCAGCCCAAAGATGGACGAAAACATGTACTCCCCCATCAATCCCCCGTGCACCCCGAACCAGGGGTCGTGAATATCGAGCTCCACGTTACCCATGGTCATGTTCATGTTGGAGAGGTTACCCCCACCCTTCACGCCCGCGCGAAACTGTGCGAACGAAGGCACTGTCGTTAGCAGTAGCAGTAGCATGGACCATACAGCTTTTTTTCCCATAACAGATAGTATTATAGTATTAAAGTCAAGTTTTACGATACAGGGTTACCACGATCGGAAACTGATGAATGCCGTGAGCATCACGTTAGAGAGGTTAAACGCCTCATCCAGCTCCACCTTTTGCCCTTCCACCTTCAGGGAGTTCACGCTTCCCACGGTAGAAGATAGCTTAAGGCCGACTCCCGTATTCGCACTCACCTTGTACTCCCCGGAAAATCCCAGGTTAAGCCCCGCGGTCACAGCGTTACTGTTCACGACCACACCATCAAACGTAGCCGGATTAAAGTAAAACAACGGGCCAACGGCGACAGACGTGACCAAAAGCCATTTCTCCGACTGACTCCGTGTCGCGTACGAGGGACCCACGAACAGGATGTTCTGCGACTCCTTGTAGCTGTTGGCCGTACGATCTAAGTCGGCAAAGTAGAGGTCGTCACCCGAAATGGTGGTGGTGCAGTAATTCACGTTCACACCAAGCCCCCAATCTGGGCGGAAAAAGTATTGGGCGTCAGCATCCAGTGTTAAGCCATGACGCAACTTTTTGCTTACTTTATCCCAATTATCGTCACCCGTCTTCGCGATCTTACCCAAGCGAAGCGCGTACCCTCCACCTATAGCAAAACGAAAATCCTTGTAACTTGGCACCACGGGTTGTCCCTCTTCATAAGAAGCACCCCGCTGTGCGGTCGCAGATGTTAAGGCCAACACGCAAAATATGGCAGCCAAAAGCACAATCGAACAAAAACGTTTCATAACAGAACTTTTAATAGTATTTGTAAATGATTGAATGGTTAGCGTTTCTACCTTTCAGGCTTTCGACTTGACGCGTTGTGGTTTCCACAGATACCCTCTGCACTTTACGCTCGTAGCCCTGCAGGCTTAAAGTAAAACGACGCAAAGGTAACAATAATATTAAAAAAAAAGGCATTCCTCGCTTGGTTTTAAATAATTCCATTATCTTTGTGGGGCAAAACAAGAACGATGAAAGCAAACGGGTTACATCACCACCATTTTCACACTTGCAATCAGGCGAGGTGAGGTTGACGTGTACAAACCCGCGAGACACAAGCATACCAGCCCGTCTGATTCCTGTCAGGCGGGTTTTTTTGGTTGCTTGTTCAACTTTCATATTTACATTTTGTTGCTTTCAAGGCGAAGACCTTGGCTCGTTTTGTGGGAACACATCCTGCGCAGATCGCGTTAAAAAAGAAAAGCTGTTTGAGCGACGTGAGTGTGAACTTTTGCGTTAAGCAAGACGAGCAGAGATGAACGTGTTCATATATGCCGTTGCGAGAAAAAGTAGAACTAACTTCAAAAGTGCAGCGAAGCTGAGTTCTTTTCTTTTAGCGAACAAGCAGCTGATGGGTCGGAAATATTTGCGATGAGTGAGAGCAAATGCAAAGCTTGCTTTGACTTTGCCGAACGTAGCAAATATCTATCGCATGAAAACGAGCGTCAGTCGAGCTTGAAAGCAACAAATAACACTTACTACAACACGCGAGAGTTAAGTTAAAAGATAGCAAGGAGCGAAAAAGTTAAAGACGATGGAAAAACTGAAAATAGCCATTCAAAAGAGCGGACGGTTGAGCGAAAAATCGATCGAGCTGCTAAAAGAGTGCGGGATCAAGGTGTCAAACAGCGACCGTAAGCTGAAAAGCAGCGCAAGCAACTTCCCCATGGAAGTCCTTTTCCTGCGGGACGACGACATCCCCCAGTACGTGGAGCAAGGGGTGGCCGACATTGGTATCCTTGGCGAGAACGAGGTATGGGAGAAAGAGAAGGATGTGAAGGTGGTGGAGAAGCTGGGTTTCGCCCACTGTCGCCTCTCGCTCGCGATACCCAGAGACGAGGAATACACGGGGTTGTCGTACTTCAACGGCAAGCGCGTGGCCACCAGCTATCCCAGGATTCTGGGCAAGTTTTTCAAGAAAAAGGGGATAAACGTGAGGATCGAGGAGCTGGGCGGAAGCGTGGAGATCGCTACCGGCATCGGGCTGGCCGATGGTATCTTCGACATCGTGAGCACGGGTAGCACCCTCATCATGAACGGGTTGAAGGAGGCGGAGACGATTGTGCAAAGCGAAGCGGTGATGATAAGCCACCAACACCTGTCGCCCCGAAAAACCGAACTCCTCGAACAGCTGCTCTTCCGCGTAAAGGCGTACAAAAATGGTCAGGGCAGAAAATACGTGTTGCTGAACGCGCCAAATGAAGCCATCCCCCGTATCGTGAAACTGTTACCCGGGATGCGCTCCCCCAGCATCCTTCCCCTGGCTGACGAGGGATGGAGCAGCGTCCACTCGGTCATCAACGACGATGACTTCTGGGAGATTATCGATGAACTGAAAAACCTGGGGGCAGAAGGAATATTGGTGGTTCCCATCGAGAAGATGATCCTTTAAAACGTCCCTTTATAAAGACGATACGCCTACTCGGATAATAGGAAACAATCGTGTAACTCCTCTTAAAACAACAGATAATGAAGACGATATCCAACCCCACGCGAAACAAATGGGAAAAACTCGCGCAGCGACCTTTGATCAAGCAACAACGGCTAATGAAGCTGGTGGAGAAGATGTTCTACAACATCCACCGGAAGGGCGACAAGGCGGTGCTGGAATATAGCCGCAAGCATGATTTCGCCGGGCAAACGTCGCTCGAAGTGGAGCAGGGAACCATCTCCCAAGCTATTGACCAAGTGCCACAACAACTGAAGCAGGCCATCGAGCTTGCGGTGAAGAACGTCACCACGTTTCACCTCTCACAACAGGAAGAGGTGCGGAAGGTGGAGACCTCACCGGGAGTGACCTGCTGGAGGGAATCCCGCCCCATCGAGCGGGTGGGTATCTACATACCGGGCGGAACCGCCCCCCTCTTCTCTACCGTGGTGATGCTGGGGGTACCGGCCAAACTAGCCGGATGTCAAGAGATTATCCTCTGCACGCCCCCAGACAAAGAGGGAGTGATTCATCCCGCCATCCTTTACGCGGCCAACCTGGTGGGTGTAACCCGCGTATTCGCCGTGGGAGGCATCCAGGCCATCGGGGCTATGACCTTCGGCACGGAGAGCATCCCCAAGGTGAACAAGATCTTCGGCCCGGGCAACCAGTACGTGATGGCAGCCAAGCGATCGGCACACTATTACGGCGTGGCCATCGATATGCCGGCCGGGCCCAGCGAGTTGCTGGTAATTGCCGATTGGTCGTGCAACCCCTCGTTCGTGGCGGCCGACCTGCTATCACAAGCGGAACATGGACCCGACAGCCAGGTTATCCTCCTGTCGGATGACAAACGGGTGGTCAAGGAGGTAATCAAGGAGGTGAACCTGCAAATCGAACAACTACCGCGAAAGGAGATAGCCAGGCAGGCGATAAAAAACAGCAAGGCCATCCTGTTCAAAACCATAGAAGAGTGCATGAGCTTCAGCAACTTCTACGCGCCGGAGCACCTCATCTTGGCCACCGAGTTCCCCACCCTGCTGGGACGGGATGTGGTCAGCGCGGGATCGGTCTTCCTCGGGAACTATAGTACCGAAAGCGCGGGCGACTACGCGAGCGGAACCAACCACACACTGCCTACCAGTGGACATGCAAAAGCCTACAGCGGGGTATCGCTGGACAGTTTCGTGAAAAAGATCACGTTCCAGTACCTCACCGAAGAGGGAATCAAGAGCATAGGAACGGCCGTGGAGACGATGGCCGAAGCGGAGGAGCTACACGGGCATAAGAACGCAATGACACTGCGACTCGCCTCCGTTACGAAAGCGAGCTTGACAACCGCCAGCACCGACTCTTTACTGGAAGAGGGGGCATCACCCAATAGCACCAGTCCCTCACTAGAAGAGGGTACGGTACTTGAAAGGGAAGCTGGTGGAGAAACGGGAGAAGAAACGACCGAGCAGGCGATAGCAAAGGCAACAGATAGAACGGCGGAAGAAAAAGTGGAAGAAAGGAGACCCGAAAACGATCAAAACGAAACCGAATGAACAAACCCAACAATCGAATGAAACCTTCTGACTTTGATATAACTTCGCTTGTGAGGCCCAACATCCTTGCACTAAAACCCTACTCAAGCGCGAGGGATGAGTTCACCGGTAAGGAGGGTATCTTTCTTGATGCGAACGAGAATCCATACGGGAGGTGGAACCGGTACCCCGATCCCCACCAGCGGGAGCTGAAAAAAGCGCTATCGGAACGGAACAACATCCCCGTGGAGCATATATTTATCGGAAACGGAAGCGACGAGGTGATCGATACGATCTACCGGGTCTTCTGCGAGCCGTCGCACGACCGGGCGATCATCTGTCCCCCCACCTATGGCATGTACGAGGTATCGGCACATATTCACGATGTGGGGCTGGTGGAGGTGCCGCTCACCGAACAGTTCGAGTTAGACGTGGATAAGATTCTCTCCTGCCCTGCCAAGCTCCTGTTTGTCTGCTCACCCAACAACCCCACCGGTAACCGACTGCAGAACGTGGAGCGACTGCTCCAAGAGTTCCGGGGTATCGTAGTGGTGGATGAGGCGTACATCGACTTTTGCGACCACCCGGGCTTTGCCGGGATGGTGCGGGAGTACCCCAACCTGATCGTATCTCGGACCTTCAGCAAGGCGTGGGGACTGGCCGCCGCACGAGTGGGCATCGCCTACGCGAGCCGGGAGATTATCGCGCTAATGGATAAGACCAAGCCACCCTACAACGTGAGCGCGCTTAACCAAATGGCCGCGCTGGAAGCCCTTTCCAAACCGCGCCAGTTTGAACAGCGACTCGCCGTTATCCTCAAACAGCGCACGCTGCTGAGGGAGGAGCTGATGAAGCTATCCATCGTGAAAAAGATCTACCCCTCCCATGCCAACTTCCTGCTGGTGGAGGTGGACGATGCCAACAGCGTGTACCACCACCTGGTGGAGGAGAAGGTGATCGTGCGCAACCGCCACTCGGTTGTTCCCAACTGCATCCGCATCACGGTAGGAATGCCCGAGGAGAACCGTGCGCTATTGCAGGCACTGAACCAATACTGTTCCAAATTATAGGGAGGAGGCGTTGCGTGTTACTTAAGGAAGTTACAAGTAGAAACAAATGATTGCCCCAAGTTATGAAGAAAGTACTATTTATCGACAGGGATGGGACCCTGATTATCGAGCCGGAAGACGAGCAGATTGACTCGTTCGAGAAACTGGAGTTTTATCCAGGCGTATTTCAACACCTCGCACGGATAGCGAAGGAGCTGGAGTACGAACTGGTGATGGTGACCAACCAAGATGGGTTGGGAACCTCCTCCTTCCCGGAAGAGACCTTTTGGCCGGTGCACAACATGATTTTGAAGGCGTTCGAGAACGAAGGGGTGCGGTTCAGCGAGGTGCTGATAGACCGGTCGTTCCCACACGAAAACCTGCCGACACGGAAACCGGGGACGGGAATGGTGACCCACTACATGCAGGGGAACTACGACCTGGAGAACTCGTTCGTGATAGGTGACAGGATGACCGACGTGCAATTAGCAAATAATATGGGGTGCCGATCAATCCTCTTGAGCGACCCACAACAAACGAAAGCGGTGGAAGCAACAAACGAAACAGGGGCGACAGAGGTAGTAGAAACGACAAATGCATTGGGAACAACGGAGTCTCCCAAGCAGACAAAGACACCCGAAACGAAAGAGGGGCAAGAAGCCACGCTAACAACGACCGACTGGGGTGAAATCTACCGCTTCCTGAAAGCAGAGCCCAGAAAGGGCAAGGTTAGCCGTGCAACTAACGAAACCCGCGTCACGGTAGAGGTGAACCTCGACGGCAGCGGGAAAAGCACCATCTCCACAGGGCTGGGCTTCTTTGATCATATGCTGGAACAGATTGCCCGCCACGGGAATATCGACCTGACCGTTCTGGCCGAGGGCGACCTGCACGTGGATGAACACCACACCATCGAAGACGTAGGCATTGCACTGGGAGAGGCGTTTAACAAAGCCCTAGGCAACAAGAAAGGGTTGGAGCGTTACGGTTTCCTGCTCCCCATGGACGACTGTCTGGCACAGGTGGCCATCGATTTCGGCGGTCGCCCCTGGCTGGTGTGGAACGCAACATTCCTGCGGGAATTCATTGGGGATATGCCCACCGAGATGTGCATGCACTTCTTCAAGTCGTTCAGCGACAACGCCCGCTGCAACCTCAATATTGAAGCCCAGGGCGAGAACGAACACCACAAGATGGAAGCGATCTTCAAGGCCTTCGCCCGGGCCATCCGGATGGCGGTCAAACGAAGCCACCCGGGAGAGATCCCTAGCACGAAGGGGATACTATAACGGATTGCTAATTGTAAATGACATGCGAATCATACCCGCCATAGACCTCATCAACGGCCAGTGCGTGCGCCTCACAAAGGGCGATTACAGCACCCGGAAAACATACAGCGACAACCCGCTAGAGGTAGCCAAGGAGTTCGAGGAGCACGGGATCAAGTACCTGCACCTGGTAGACCTCGATGGGGCCAAATCGAACCACGTGGTCAACCACCGCGTGCTACGAGAGATTGCCACCCGCACTTCGTTGAAGGTAGATTTCGGCGGCGGGATCAAATCTGACAACGATGTCCGCATCGCCTTCGAGAACGGGGCACACCAGGTTACCGGGGGGAGCATCGCGGCGAAGCAGCCGGAGCTGTTCCTCAAGTGGCTGAACCACTACGGGAGCGATAAGATTATCCTTGGAGCAGATAGCCACCAACGAAAGATAGCCACCAACGGCTGGCAGCAGCAGCTGGAGCTAGACGTGGTGGAGTTTATCGAGGAGTACGCGCGAAAAGGGGTACGGTACGTGATTTGCACCGATATCGCGAAGGATGGCATGCTCCAAGGCCCTTCGGTCGACCTCTATAAAGAGATCCTTAAGAGTACAGATGTTTATCTGATTGCCAGCGGTGGAGTCACTTCGGTAGACGACCTGCATCTGCTCAAGGAGATAGGGTGCGAGGGTGCCATCATCGGTAAAGCGATTTACGAGGGGCAATTATCCCTAAAGGAACTAATGCAGTTCAATAGTTGAATGCTCATTGCTAATTTAGCTTCGCTACATTTTCTGTCGTCGCTCGGCAAAGCTCAAGCAAGCTTGGCTCTGCTCTCGCTCCTAAGAAAATTGCCCATTACTCATTACTCATTGCTAATTGCTAATTGCACATTGCTAATTGAAATATAACATGCAAACGAAACGAATTATTCCCTGCCTCGACATCAAGGAGGGACGGACGGTAAAAGGGGTCAACTTCGTGGGCCTCCGTGACGCGGGCGATGCCATGGAGCTCGCCAAGCGGTACGAGGAGAAGGGAGCCGACGAGCTGGTCTTCCTCGATATCGCCGCGACGGTGGAGAATCGGGGTACGCTGACCGACCTGCTGAAAAAGGTATCCCAAGCCATCACTATCCCCCTTACCGTGGGAGGCGGCATTCGCTCGGTGAGCGACGCGGAAACGATTCTCCGGGCGGGAGCTGACAAGGTAAGTATCAACAGCGCGGCAGTAGACCGTCCGGCGCTAATCAGCGAACTGGCCGACCGTCTGGGGAGCCATCGCGTGGTGGTGGCCATCGACACCAAGCGTGTCGGTGACGACTGGCGGGTACTCGTACGCGGGGGTCAGACGGTCACCGACCGACACACGGTGGCATGGGCAAGGGAGGTGGAACAACTTGGCGCGGGCGAAATACTGCTCACCTCCTTGAGCCACGATGGCACCAAGAAAGGCTTCGCCATCGATATCACTGGGGAAGTGTGCGAAGCGGTCAACATCCCTGTCATCGCGTCGGGCGGTGCGGGTACCCCCTCCCACTTCCTGGAGCTATTCCAACAGACCAAAGCAAGCGCCGCGCTGGGCGCATCGGTGTTCCACTTCGGGGAGATTCCCATCCCCGCGCTCAAAGAGTTCTTAAACGACCAAAACATACCTGTACGATGAGTGTAGATTTTAACAAGTCCGGGGGATTGGTCCCGGCAATCATTCAACATACCAGCACCCTGCAAGTATTGATGCTAGGGTACATGAACGCAAAGGCACTCGAAAAGACCAAGGCCGAGGGGAAGGTCACCTTTTTCAGCCGTTCCAAGAATCGACTGTGGACCAAGGGAGAAGAGTCGAAGCACTACCTGTTGGTAGACGAGATCCTTGTGGACTGCGACAACGACACGTTACTGATCAAAGCCTTTCCACAGGGCCCCACCTGCCACACGGGCAGCACCTCCTGCTTCCAGGAGGAGACCGCCAAAGGGTTCCTCTACGAGCTGGAGAAGGTCATCGAAGAGCGTATCGCGGGAGGCTCCGAAAACTCCTACACTTCCCGGCTATTCAAGCAAGGGGTTAACAAGGTCGCCCAGAAGGTGGGGGAAGAGGCGGTAGAGCTGGTGATTGAATCGAAAGACGACAACCTGGAGCTATTCGCGAACGAGGCGGCCGACCTACTGTACCATTTCCTCATACTGCTAAAGACGAAGAAGCTAAAGCTGCAGGATATCGAGGAAGTTTTGAAAGGAAGGCATAAGTAAACAGGTGTTTCCAACAGGTTACAGGATGATATGCCGACTGACCTCGTTAGGAAGCGTCAAGCTGTTAAAAGTTTACAAAAACATGCCAATAGTTCGTGTAAATGCAGCGTTTCACGTTTAATTTTCATCAAATAAGTAAAGATAAAAAAGATGAATTATGCCACGATCAATTAAATGTGTAACACTGTTGTTGCTTCTAACAGCATCCTGTTTTGTTTCGGCCAACCTGAATGCCCAATCAACTTTCCTTCGCTCAAGGGGAGCCATCGGTATCACCTATTCAGGACTGGGGGAAAATGATGCTTTCCATTTTGAACCTATTTGTGGTGCGGGCATGTATGAAGGGAAAGGGTACTATTCCCTAGGTATTGCCTACCTATACCCCCTAACGAAACAGCTGGATCTTGAAACTGGAATTTCCTACGGTCAATACAAATACCGGTTTAGCAACGCGTCGCTCGGCCCAGATGCGCCGACACCCTACAAGGTGACGAATGGGGTGTTTGATATACCGGTAACGGTGAGATGGACATTTCTCAATTATTTCTTTTTGAACGGGGGTATCTCCCTGGGGATAGATACGGGAAAAGAGAATCATTTGGACAGCCAAACGGGTATAGGTGCCATGCTTGGCCTGGGGGTAAAGTACGACTTTAAAAAAGTCCCCGTGGGCCTGTTTGCCAATCCCTACCTGAAAATTCACAGCCTAATCCCGCTACCAATGGAGAAGTATCATCTACGTACGTCAGAAAGCGGATTTCGCTTCGGCATTGTTTATAATATGCCTTGAACCCATCTTCTACCTTCTCTGAAATCGAGTAGATCGGGAAACGAGGGGTTTTCTAACCTACTCGTTTCCTTTCCTCTCACACCACCGTACGTGCCGTTCGGCATACGGCGGTTTAATTTACTTTCAAAGAGTGTCTAATCTCGTAGTAGTCTAAACAACTGACTAGGCCTCTGCGTGTAAGAACATCTTTGGATATGGCTCTTACGACGCGGGTGCGCCTGACAACCCACTCGTAGCGGTTGCCACAGTAGGAGGTTAGCTTGGCCAAGTCATCGTTAATCCCCAACTTCCGA
>MTKW01001155.1_pt1 | contig 51370 bp, 44 predicted proteins | sample 1042761 | NCBI WGS metagenome assembly MTKW01 (sample SAMN06205366, study PRJNA360243) | anaerobic digester metagenome | biome: Wastewater treatment plant; feature: Anaerobic digester sludge; material: sludge; isolation source: anaerobic digester fed with sludge from wastewater treatment plant ... | reverse complement strand
AAAGATCAAAGACAAAAGACGAATTAGTGAATAGTGATTGGTGGATAGTGAATGGTGAATGGTGAAATTTCTTTTGTGCCTTTTGTGGTTTAAAATTCTAACTTCCTAACTTCTCATAACTTCATTAACTTCCTTAACTACCTTAACTACTAACTACCAACTACTCCCTTCCTAAAACATTCAACAGTTCAACAAAAAATATTATCTTTGCAACAGCTTAGCTATAAACGTAATGTCGAATAAAGTCTCCAAAACAAAAAAAATGCTGATAGAGGTATCCCGTGAATTGTTTGCGAAACACGGTAAGCGCAATATTACCATGAATGACATTGCTGAAGCCTCACGTAAAGGCAGGAGAACTTTGTACACCTACTTCAGCAACAAAGAAGATATTTTCAAAGCTGTAGTTGATAAAGAAATCAATTATTTATCGGAAGAACTCACCAAAGCTTTTGCGTGTGATTGTGAGCCTGACGAAAAACTCAAAAAAATAGCCATCACGCATTTGGATACAGTCAAGCAAATTGTCGATCGTAATGGATCCCTGCGTGCCGATTTTTTCAGGGATATTTACGAAGTTGAACGTGCAAGGCGGAAGATAAATGAAAAAGAGATACAAATGATCCGGAACATCTTGCAGGAAGGTGTTGACCAGAAAATTTTCAGGCGCATGGATTTGGATTTATCTTCTGTGATAATCTTTCATCTGATCAAAGGACTGGAAGTTCCCTATATCCGGCAAAAACTCACCAAAGCTTTTGAAAAAAACAAAGAACACATCATCAATTTCATTTTCGACGGAATAAGACTCGATTAAATTCAATCAAAATCTTTTTAACCGCAAAAAACATCATTCCAATTTATGATGCCGTAACAAGTTTTGTCAACTTGCCTCCAATCCATATTAGACACGTGATTTCACGACCGCAGAACTCGGATCCCGCAAAACCGCCCTCCACAAGACCTGCACCGGATGCAAAGCCGTACGTTTTGTGCCGTCTTTGATTTGGGTGCGACAACTGGTCCCGGAAGCTACGATGACGGTGTCATCCGACATTTTGGCGATTTCCTTGAACAAAACCAATTCTCCAATTTTCATAGACAAATCAAAATGTTCTTTTTCATAGCCGAAAGAACCCGCCATACCGCAACAACCGGAAGGAATTTCTTCTGCCTGATAATTAACCGGAATAGAAAGCATGTCAATAGTGGATTGTGCAGATGCCAAAGATTTCTGGTGACAATGACTTTGTATTTTAATAATCTTCTTTTCAGTATGGAAAGACGTTGATTGGATATTATTTGCTTTAAACTCTTTCACAATAAACTCATCTATCAAATAAGTATTTTGTGCCAATTGTTTGGCTTGTTCTCGCAATGAATCATCCACCAGGTCAACGTATTCGTCCCTAAACATCAATATTGATGAAGGTTCAATACCAATCAAAGGTATATCGGCATCAATCAAACTAGATAACAAGCTCACATTTTTTTCGGCAATCTTTTTAGCCTTTCTGACCAGGCCTTTGGAAACATACACCCTACCACTTTCAACATGCCGGGGAATGATCACTTCGTAACCCAAATAGGTCAGCAATCGCACGGCATCTTTGCCTATCTCTACATCATAATGATTGGTAAATTCGTCGTTGAAAAAATATACTTTCCTCCCGGTTCGTAAATTAGTTTTTTGCAACAGCTTCGGATAATGTTGTTGATACCAACTGTTGAAAGTCTGCTGTGCCAATGCCGGCAATTTACGCTCTTTAGTAAATCCCATGGCAGCAGACAAAGGTGTTTTTTGTAAGATAAAATTCGTCAACACCGGCATCTTTGCTCCCAACGCATTGATGTTATTGATATTGGCAATCAATCTTGTACGCAAGGGTATTCCATTGGCATCGTAATAATGTTGCAGAAATTCGGCTTTCAGTTTAGCCATATCCACATTGGAGGGGCATTCAGATTTGCAACCCTTGCAAGACAAACATAAGTCCAATACTTCATAGATTTCCTGATGATTGAAGGGATTTTTTTGGGTAGAATGGGTCAGGTATTCCCGCAGGATATTAGCACGGGCTCGCGTGGTTTGTTTTTCATCGCGCGAAGCCATATAGCTCGGACACATCAGACCGCCGGTGATTTCGGTCTTGCGGCAATCACCCGAACCATTGCATCTTTCCACTGCCCGCATCAAACCCATATCATGCTCAAAGTTGAAAATAGTTTTAATTCCCCGTGTAGTTTTCCCCGGCTCATAGCGCAGTGCAGTATCCATGGGAGGAGTATCAGTTATTTTTCCGGGATTAAAAATACCCTGTGGATCCCAGGTTTGTTTGATTTGTTTAAGCAGTTGATAATTATGCTCCCCTATCATCAGCGGAATAAACTCACCCCGCAAACGACCGTCACCATGTTCGCCGCTTAACGAACCTCTATACTTCTTCACCAACAAAGCTACTTTCTCTCCCAATTCACGAAAGATTCTCACATCTTCTTTTAATTTGAGATTGAGTATGGGACGCAAATGCAATTCGCCCGATCCCACATGGGCATGATATACACAAGAAAGATCGTATTCGCTTAGGAGTTGCTTGAAATCCGCTATGTAAGCAGCAAGATGCTGAACAGGGACGGCGGTGTCCTCGATTAAACTGACAGGTTTTGCATCGCCTTTCATATTGGATAAAACACCCAAACCAGACTTCCGCAAAGCCCAGATTTTATGGATATCCTTCCCCTGTATGACCGGATAATGGAAACCCAAATTCCTGGTACGCAACGCCGCTTCTAATTGTTCAAAAAGTTTTTGAATCTCACCTTCTGTGTTCCGTGCAAATTCAACAATCAAAATAGCCTCGGGATCGCCGGAAATAAAAAACCTGTTTTTCTGCTGGGTGAGATTATCTTTGGTGAGATCAAGGATGTTTTTATCCATCAATTCTACTGCCCCGGGATTGAACTGCAAAGCAATGAGGTTGGCTTGTAAAGCTTGCTCCAGAGACTCAAGATGCACCGCCATCACTGCTTTGTAAGCCGGCGGTAAATCAACCAGATTCAATTTGATTTCGGTGATAAAAGCCAGGGTTCCCTCTGAACCTGCAATCAATTTGGCTAAATTCAAAGGAGGAGCTTGTTGGGTGAAAGGTTCCGTTTCCAATAAGATGTCGATGGCATAACCCGTATTACGCCTGTGCAATTGTGGATCAGGATATTGCGCCCTGATTTCTTGTTGATTATAGGGGTCGGATAAAGCTACCTGCAGTTGATGGTAAATCTTACCTTCTAAACTACTGAGTTTACATTTCTCATTAAACGCCTCTAAGGACAAGGCTTTAAACTCAGCTTCACTACCATCGCTGAGTATAGTTTTTACGCTTAACAGATGGTCGCGTGTACTGCCATAAATCAAAGAATGTGCACCACAGGCATTATTCCCTACCATGCCGCCTATCATGCAGCGGTTTGAAGTAGATGTTTCCGGACCAAAAAACAAACCATGTACAGCTAAGAATTTATTCAGCTCATCCAGGATAACTCCGGGCTGAACACGCACCCATTTTTCTTCAACATTCAGCTCCAACACCTCGGTCATATAACGGGAGACATCCACAACAATGCCTTTTCCAACCACTTGCCCGGCTAAGGAAGTTCCGGCAGTCCTGGGTATCAAATTTACCTTTTGCGCACCTGCAAATCGTACAAGCTCTATAATATCCTCCTTGGTTTTAGGATAAGCCACCGCCAAAGGATACTCACGATAAGCTGATGCATCTGTCGCATACAGGGTTAAATGGATGTTGTCGGTGTAAAAATCACCGGAGAAGTTTGAAAGTTTGGTGGCGTTCATTAGATTATTGTTCTCTCATCAATCGCTTAAATTCTTCCATCCCTTCCGATGCTCCCTTTTTGATGTGATATACGTCCCGATAGGCAATTTTTACATCTTGCGGATCAATGAGATATACCGGAACAGTCGGCTGTACATAATGCAACAAACCTGCTGCGGGATAAACTTGCATGGAAGTGCCGATGATCAGTAATATATCAGCCTTGGATGCAATAGATGCAGCATTTTCATACTCGGGAACCATTTCACCAAACCAAACAATATGCGGCCGCAATGGATATCCTTTCGGACATTTATCCTCCAGGCCGTATTCAGGACTAGCAGGATCTACGTCAAAAACCTCCTCGCCGGGACCGGTGGAACGCATTTTCATCAACTCTCCGTGAAGGTGTAATACCTTTAGGCTTCCGGCCCTTTCATGCAAATCATCTACATTCTGTGTGATGATACGCACATCAAAATCTTGTTCTAATTCCACCAGGGCGTAATGTCCCAAATTGGGCTTAGCCTCTATCAATTGTTTACGCCTTTCGTTGTAAAATTGCTGCACTAAGACCGGATTTGTCATCCACGCCTCCGGAGTTGCCACATCTTCAACTCTGTGCTGCTCCCATAATCCACCCGAATCTCTAAAAGTTGAAATACCACTTTCGGCCGACATGCCTGCACCTGTTAAAACTACTAATTTCTTTCGATAAGCCATAATTACGTTGATAATGATTTGCTTTCGCAAAGATAATATTTAATTGTTGAACTGTTGAATGTTTTAGGGAGGGAGTAGTTGGTAGTTAGTAGTTAGTAGTTAGTAATTAGTAGTTAAAGAAGTTAGGGAAGTTAGGGAAGTTATTTTTAGTAGTTGGTAGATAGTAGCTTGTAGTTAGTAGTTTTGGAAGTTAAGGAAGTTATAAGAAGTTAAGAAGTTAAGAAGTTAGAATTTTAAACCACAAAAGGCACAAAAGAAATTTCACCAATCACTATTCACCATCCACCAATCACTATCCACCAATCACTATTCACTAATTCGTCTTTTGTCTTTGCTCTTTGTTCATTGTTCTATTCATCGTTCATCGTTCTTCACTCTTCGTTTTTAGTTGTCTTTGTTCTTTTGTCTTTGCTCTTTGTTCTGATTAAACGACTAAACAGTCGACCGATTCTCCAATATTTTTTGTAATTTTGCGGCTCAAATTCAGTTTAGTAATTTTTTATATGCAATTCAACGAATATTCTCAATTCAATCTTTCTGATATCAATAAGGAAATTTTGGATTTTTGGAAAGAAAACGACATTTTTCATAAAAGTATTTCAACACGCGAAGGCAAGCCCTCTTTTGTGTTTTACGAAGGACCGCCTTCTGCTAATGGCATGCCGGGCATCCACCACGTAATTTCGCGTTCCATCAAAGATATTTTTTGTCGCTATAAAACCATGCAGGGATTTCAGGTGAAAAGAAAAGCCGGTTGGGATACGCATGGTTTACCGGTTGAATTGGGCGTTGAAAAGTCTTTGGGCATCACCAAAGAAGATATCGGCAAAAAGATTTCTGTGGAGGAATACAATGCTGCCTGTCGCCAGGATGTGATGAAATACACCAAAGAATGGGAAGATTTGACTGAAAAAATGGGTTATTGGGTGGATATGGATAATCCATACATCACTTATGATAATCGCTATATTGAAACTTTGTGGTGGTTGTTGAAACAATTATATGACCAGGGATTACTTTATAAAGGTTATACCATCCAGCCTTATTCTCCGGCTGCAGGTACCGGATTAAGTACACACGAACTGAATCAGCCGGGCTGCTACCGCGATGTAAAAGATACAAGTTGTGTAGCTCAATTTAAGGTGGCTGATGTTGAAAATTTACCTTTTGCACCTGCTAATGAGAATTGCTATTTCCTGGCATGGACTACTACTCCGTGGACTTTACCATCGAACACTGCCTTATGTGTTGGTCCGAATATCCGATATGTCTTAGTCAACACTTTCAATCCTTACACAGAAGAAGCTGTTTCATTGATACTAGCGAAGGATCTGTTGTCTGCACATTTCGATATGAAAGATGCTAAATTACAACTAAGCGACTATGTAAAAGGTAAAAATTTACCTTTTGAGGTAGCAGGAGAATGTTCAGGTAAGGACTTGATCAACATTAAATACGAACAATTAATTCCCTGGACAAACCCGGGTGAAGGTGCTTTTAGAGTGATCAGCGGCGATTTTGTGACCACTGAAGATGGTACAGGTATCGTACATATTGCACCAACTTTCGGAGCAGATGACGACCGTGTTGCCAAGCAAAATGGTGTTCCACCCATGCTTTTGAAAGACAAAGATGGGAACCTCCAACCCATGGTAGATCGTACCGGTAAATTTTATCGCCTGGAAGATTTATCACCTGATTACATCAAAAACAGCGTAAATGTTGATTTATACAAGTCTTTTGCAGGGAAATATGTGAAGAATGAATATTTGAATGATGACGATGAGGCTTCATCAGAAGAAACCCTGGATGTTGAAATTTGTGTGATGCTCAAACAACAAGGTCTTGTCTTTAAAATAGAAAAGTACATACATAATTATCCGCATTGCTGGCGTACCGATAAACCTGTATTGTATTATCCTTTAGATAGTTGGTTTATCAAAACAACTGCCCGTCGTGAAGAAATGATGGCATTGAACGATACCATCAATTGGAAACCACAATCCACCGGTACCGGTCGTTTTGGTAAATGGCTGGAAAACCTGCAAGACTGGAATCTAAGCCGCAGTCGCTATTGGGGTACCCCCCTGCCTATCTGGCGTACAGAAGATGGATTGGAAGAAATATGTATTGGGTCCATGGCAGAGTTGATGCAAGAAATTGAAAAATCCGTTCAGGCGGGGTTTATGACCGAAAATCCGTTCAAAAATTTCAAACCGGGCATTTACACCGCCGAGAACTATTCGGTTAAAAATATAGACTTGCACCGACCCTTTGTAGATCATATCATATTGGTATCTCCGTCCGGCAAGCCGATGATGCGAGAATTGGATTTGATAGATGTTTGGTTTGACTCGGGTGCCATGCCTTATGCTCAACTGCATTATCCTTTTGAAAATAAGGAACTCGTAGATTCCGGAGAGTTTTTTCCGGCTGATTTTATTTCTGAAGGTGTAGACCAAACACGCGGTTGGTTTTTTACTTTACACGCTATCAGCACGATGGTGAAAAATTCAGTTGCCTTCAAAAGCGTGATTTCTCATGGCTTGGTGTTGGATAAAAACGGTAATAAAATGTCGAAGCGATTGGGCAATGCTGTTGATCCGTTCTCGACTATTGAAGAGTACGGTTCCGACCCCTTGCGTTGGTATATGATGACCAATGCATCTCCCTGGGATAATTTAAAATTCGATGTAGAAGGTATTGAAGAGGTAAGAAGGAAATTCTTCGGAACGCTCTACAACACCTATTCATTCTTTGCTTTATATGCCAATGTAGATAAGTTTACTTTTGCAGAAGAGGAAGTTCCCCTGGCAGACCGACCGGAAATTGATCGTTGGATTATTTCTTTACTAAATAGTTTGGTAAAAGACGTAACCGGATTTTATGACAATTACGAACCGGCAAGAGCAGGCAGGGCTATCGCCGATTTTGTAGGGGAAAATTTGAGCAACTGGTATGTTCGTCTAAACCGCAAACGCTACTGGGGCGGTGAATATAATCAAGATAAAATTGCTGCTTATCAAACCCTATACACTTGTTTGGAAACGGTTGCAAAATTGATGGCACCTATTGCTCCTTTCTATGCTGATCGGTTGTTCCTGGACTTAAACAAAGTCAGTGGCAAAGACAAATCCGAATCAGTGCATTTAGCAAAATTCCCGGTATTCAACGAACAAGTCATTGACAGCAATCTGGAAGCCTGCATGCAACTGGCCCAGCAGATTTCCTCCATGATTTTGGCTGCTCGTAAAAAGGCAGAGAAAAAAGTCCGCCAACCCCTCTCAAAAGCTGTTGTTCCGGCTCCCGATGACATAACTTACAACCAAATAGTTTATATTGCCGATTTAATCAAAGCTGAAGTCAATATCAAAAAACTGGAAGTATTACCTGCCGATGCAGACATGGAAGGTTTGGTAAAGAGAGTTAAGCCCAACTTCAGAACCTTAGGGAAGAAGTATGGAAAGCTGATGAAAGATATTGCCGCCGCTGTAAATAATTTCGGAAAAACAGAGATCAGCACCATTGAAAAGTCCGGAAAATTCGACTTAGTCATTGGTGGTGAAAAAGTCGAAATATTGGCAGATGATGTGGAGATTTTCACAGAAGATATGCCCGGATGGCTGGTTACCAACGACGGCAGATTAACCGTTGCATTGGATATTACCGTTACAGATGATTTGTTGCGCGAAGGAATCGCCCGCGAATTGGTCAATCGTATCCAGAATTTGCGCAAATCATCTGGTTTTGAAATTACAGACAAAATCAGAATTGAGATTGTGAAACACGATGCAATAAACGGAGCTGTGGAAAATTTTGGCGAGTATATCGCCTCTCAAACCTTGGCATCTTCCATCCAATTGGTTGATTCAATTGATGCTCCGGTTGAACTTGATCTTGAAGATTATATAGTCAGTATTAAAATTGAAAAAATCTGATTCTAAAACACCTTGTTGTTGTGCTTAGTTGAATATTTATTCCGAACCTCGAAAATTAAATATATAAATGGGACTTTTGGGATCATTCCTTTTGCTTCTTTTTTTTATTGCAATTTTTATTGTGATAGTCGCTGTCGGATTCCTGCGTTCAATTTTTAGATTTGGCAAGAAAAGTAATCCTTTTAAACGCCGCCGGGACTATACTCAAAGAGAACAAAACGTTCATCATACCAGTCCATTACGCCAAAAATCAAAAAAGATCATCCAAAAAGACGAGGGAGAATATATTGATTTTGAAGAAATCGAATAAACCTCTTTGGGAATATTCATTAACTGACATATTTATCAATCCTGCTTTTAAAATTTAAAATCAACGAATATTCCTCTTTACAGTATAAATTCAACTTCTTTAAAATAGAATGTCAGACGTTGTTTTTCAGTATCTTCAAGCATCAATTTACCATCGCTTTCAATTTGAATAACACGTGCGTAAAAGGTAAAATTTGATGTTTTGAATGGGTGATATCCGGTATTTCTATAAAGATGTAACATATATTTTTGTCTGATATCGTCCGGCGTAAACTGACAAATTTTTAAAATACAAGACCTTACTTCTTGTAGCAGTTGCTTTATTTCAAATGTTTGTCCTGTTATTTGCAGGAGCGAAATCGGATTGGGAGCATCAGAAGTGAATATATCTTGATTGATGTTTAATCCAATGCCGCAAATAGAAGTTTGGATACTTCTTCCTTGTAAGGTATTTTCTATCAAGATACCGCCTATCTTTTGATTTTTCCAGTAAATATCATTAGGCCATTTGATACTAAAATGTTTTGAATTTTCGTTATCAGTTTGAACACGTAAAACGTGCAAAATACCTAAAGAAACCATCCGAGATACCAAAAAAAACTCAGCAGCATCAATTTGTTGAGGACGCAGCAACAGGGAAAATAATAAATTTTTATCTTTTGCCGACTCCCAGGTATTGCTACCCTGTCCCCTTCCGGCAGATTGGAAACCGGCATGTACAACAAAGCCATTCGGTAAGGCTTCAGACTGCAACATCTCTTTCATCAACACATTAGTTGAAGTAGTTTCGGCTATATAAAAATAATGTTCATTCATTGAGTTTAGCTAATAGGGGTCCACATCACAACTGACCCTGACACTTTTAAATTCCGGTTGAGCATTTAATTCCGATAAAATATTCAACAAGGTCGTTCGGGCGGCTTTTACCGATGCAGCCGTTTCAAACTTAAACAAGATCTGCCTGATATATTGATTTTGTACCCGTGCAATGAGAGGAACGACCGGTCCCAATACCCTATTTCCAAAAGCAATTCGCAAGGTGGCCGTTAATTTATCAGCTGCCCTGTCAACGACTTTAAAGTCTCTGTGTTTGAGGGTAATCTGTATCATCCTATAGAAAGGTGGATATTTAAACGATGCCCTTTCTTGCGTTTGCAAATCAAACATCGCCTGATAATCATGATGAAGTACTTGTTGAATAACGGGATGGTCAGGAGAATAGGTTTGTATAACGACCAGGCCTTTTTTATGTTTTCTTCCAGCGCGCCCGCTCACTTGTGCCATCAGCTGAAAAGCCCTTTCGTGGGATCTGAAATCCGGAAAATTCAGTAAATTATCTGCATTCAGAATACCCACCAAACTCACCTTTTCAAAATCAAGTCCTTTGGTAACCATCTGGGTGCCAATTAGAATATCAACCTGCCGGCGTTCCATGGCCGAAATAATCCGTGCATAACCCTTTTTAGACCGGGTTGTATCTAAATCCATGCGCATCACACGCGCATCCGGAAAAAACTTCTTGATCTCTTCTTCAATCTTTTCAGTTCCGAAGCCGCGTGTTTGTAAGCCGGGTGTTTTACAGGAGGGGCATTCTTGCGGCAGGCGTTCAATATAACCACAATAATGACAGTTTAAAGTGTTGGTAGCGGCATGCAAGGTCAGACTTACATCGCAATTTTTACATTTAGGGATGTACGCACAAACTTTGCATTCCACATAAGGCGCATATCCCCTTCGGTTTTGGAACAAAATAACTTGCTCCTGCTGTTGTAATGCCAAATTGATCTTCTCAAGCAGTACATCAGAAAAATGACCTTCGTGTTGCTTTTTTCGATACGCTTCTTTCATATCAACCACCAATATTTCAGGCAATTGCATCTCTTCATACCGCTCGCGCAACTCCACCAGTCCGTATTTGCCGATTTTAGCATTGTGATAACTTTCAATGGCAGGCGTAGCACTACCCAGCAATGTTTTGGCTCCGTGCAAAGATGCCAGTACGATGGCTGCATTTCTTGCATGATAGCGGGGAGCGGGGTCATATTGTTTAAAACTCGGCTCATGTTCTTCATCCACGATGATCAACCCAAGCTCCCTGAACGGAAGAAAAATGGAAGACCTAACACCTAATATCACTTCGTAAGATTCGTTATGCAACACATTATTCCATATTTCAACCCTCTCGGCATCAGAAAACTTTGAGTGATAAACGCCCAATTTATTACCAAATACCCGTCTCAAACGTGTGGTCAGTTGTGCAGTCAGCGCAATCTCAGGTGCAAGGTACAGCACTTGTTTTCCCTCTGCCAATACTTTTTCTATCAGATGAATATAGATTTCCGTCTTACCGGAGGATGTAACCCCATGCAGCAAAACAACCTGCTTATCGTTGAACTGTTCCTCAATTTCACGCATGGCCTTTTGCTGAGAGGCATTCAGCGGATAAGCATCTTCCCTTTCCAAATCTGATACCTCCAAACGCCCGACTTCTTGTTGAAAAATTTCAAATACTTCCTTATCAACCAAGCCGTTGAGAGCAGAAGGACTGAATCTGTTTTTGATTCCTAATAACTGTTTTTTCGAAACGGGACGAATAGATCTAGTCTCTGTGAATCCCGAAATTTCCAGATAGCGAATGAGTAACTCCAACTGTTTAGGTGCTCTTGAAAGTTTGTCCATCCATTGAAGTAACAGGTTTTCATCCGACAAGGAGGTTGAAAGCCGGATATAAGCTTCGGTTTTTGGTTTATATTGATCTAATTTGAAACCGGAAGGCACCGCGGCCTGATAAACCTCACCCGGATGTGCAATGTAATATTCACTGATCCACTCCCAAAAACGATATTGAGGTACTCTCAAAATAGGCTCTTCGTCCGGTAAACTCAAAATTGTCTTTGGTTTGTAATGCTTCGGCTCGTTTTCATGTATCAAAACGATGATGCCCGTATAAATCCTTTTGGAACCAAAAGGCACGACAGCACGCATGCCTGTCCTCACAGCTTCCTTCCATTCAGCAGGAACAGCATAAGTAAACGTGCCGGGAATCGGCAAAGGCAATATGATATCGGCGTATAGCATAAAACTGACGAGCTACAAAATTAGATGTTTTTCATCAATATCTTGTATTTTTCGTACTTTTGTGTTCTAAAAATACCGGTAATCATGATTAATCCCTATCAAATTATTGAGAAATATTATGCTCCCTTTCCTGAACTACATCGGCTGTTGATCAAACACAGTGAACAAGTAAAAAATAAAGCGATAGAAATTACGATCAAGCACCCTGAATTGTGCGCAGATAAGAATTTCATTGCTGAGGCCGCGATGCTACATGATATAGGAGTTTTTTTGTGTGACGCTCCCAAAATTTTCTGTTACGGTACGCATCATTACATAGAACATGGATATTTAGGTGCTGACATTTTACGCAAAGAAGGATTGGAAAAACATGCCAGGGTATGTGAGCGACATACGGGAACCGGTTTTACAAAAGAAAAAATTATAGAAAAAAACCTTCCGTTGCCCCACAGAGACATGAGACCGGTATCAATAGAAGAAGAGATCATCTGTTATGCAGACAAGTTTTTCTCCAAATCAAGACCTGATGTGATGAATGATTTGGAAAGAATCAGACAATCCATTGAGAAACACGACGAAAGCAATTTGCAGTACTTTGAAGAATGGCATGCAAGATTCTCATAAACTGCAATGGACTTCATCAAAGCAATCTGTATGAAAGACCAAAAGTGAGCAATTCTTTGAATTGTATTTTGGCTTTTTCTCCCGCAGCCAGGAATACGGTGTTGTCGTATCGGGGATTCAGAGATAGTCGGATTGACAAGAATCTGTTAAACTTAAAATCTCCAACAATTTCCCAATCTACCTCTATTTTTTCATAATTGGTATAGAAATATAATTTGGAATTAATATCCAGTTCACGTGTTGGGCTGTAGGAAAGTTGTGCCCTGAAAGAACTTCCGATCTGACTTAAAATCTTTGTACCTGTCAAAATACCAAAAGATCTTTGATTGATTTCAGTGGTGTCATTCGCATAAACAAACTTATAACTTAAAGGAGAAAACATCATTGAAAAAACCTTTTTGTATTTGTAGTCTAACCCGATATCTGCATTAAACCTTACCGGCGTTAAAAATTTAACTTTCTTCCTGGTAGAATTAACTGCATTATAGCTGTTAAAAAGATGGGTCGAAAAGTGAACCGAAGTACTATAGTACCAATTACCTCCGGCTTTAATACCCAATTTACTATTGGCTCTTACAATATCATCATTGGTATTTAAAATTCTGAGTGTGTCGCCCTCTACTGAGTTAAATCCCATACGCCACTCGGCAAAATTATCCCATTGTATATTCTTTTTGTTATCATAATTGAATTTCCCATCCAAGATTCCCAAAATCGAAATATAATCGCTACCCCCCTGATGCCAATTGGAAGAAATGTAACTTTGAGAAAACTGTAACAACGCATTCGATTTCATATTCCAATGCAAAGGCTGAACTTTCTCAATATGTATTCTTTGGTGCTCAAGAGTAGATTTTGTTATGGTACTTAATTTAAAATCCTCGATAGGATTGATGTTAAGTTGAAAATTAATCAAATCAGAAATATCCGGAAGTTCATCTATATAAAAAGCAACCAGATAAGGAGCATCAGCTGCCATTCTTCTTGTCGTTTTATCTCTCAATTGTTGTAAAGCACCATAAGGAGTTTCATTTTTCAACAAGGTTGCACCTTGAATCAAATCTTCACCCCACATTTTAGCGAAAGCATATCGAACAGGAGGTTGCTCAAGATGAACAGGTTTCGTAGAAAATCCATGGAACAGTAAATCAACAAAAAAGGGATTGGTCTGTAAGAATCTCTTATCAATCGGAACAATAACAGGTTTTATCTTCCTTGCCTCATATTCTTCCAGGACTTGCTGAATATCCAGTGTATCGTAAATCATTTCTTGTACCTCAACAGGAACAATACTCGATATATCAATCAGCGAATCGGAAAAAGCCTCCAAAAATTCAATACCGGGAGATGTCGGATCAAGAGAGTCTGTTTCAAGAGAATCCGCTTCAACTGCAACAGAGCTTCCTGTACTGAAGGCACGCTCAATCAAATCATCTATACTCGTGCTAATAATAATACTGTCGGCTGGATGGCTATTAATAATAGAGGGAAAAACGGATATCCGGACAAAAAAGACACAAAAAACAAGAAGAAAATCTTTCCGTTTCATTTATTACTCAAAAACATCTATTCTTTTACTGACCTAATCAAACAAAGTGGGCGAGTCTTCCTCAAATTGTCGTAAAACCGCCCGAATTAAGGTTTCACGTATAAACTTGGATTTGTTGGTAACGCGGTATCGGCTGATATATCGCATTAATGCCTTGTTCTCAAGTTCATTCAACATAAATTCATGTCGATGTATTCTATGAAGTCTTTTCCGATTTGAACTTTTTCTATGTTCTTTATTTGCCATGTAGTTAGATAAAGTCTTACAAAAGTAATATTAAATGTTCTAATTAAAAGGATTAATCATAAAAAATCTATACTTTTGTAGCATTGTAACAAAATTAAACTTTAACTATGGCGAAACACAACGAATTGGGTAAAGCGGGAGAGATCCGTGCTCGTGAATTTTTGCTGGCGAGGGGGTACAAAATTCGTTCCACAAACTATAAAGCGGGTAAATTGGAGATTGATATCATAGCAGAAAAGGACGACTGGCTGGTTATTGTTGAAGTAAGAACACGTTCCACGGACACTTTCTTAGCCCCCGAGGAATCTATTGGTTTACAGAAAATTAAGAACCTGGTAAATGCTGCAAGCAGCTACATCAAAAGATATAATTGGATGGGAGAAACACGTTTCGATATTATTTCGGTGATGCCGGATGGAAACGATTATAAAATCGCACATATTGAAAATGCTTTCTTGCCACCGGTTAATTAGTAAAATGAAACGAGCATGCACTAATTTAATAAATTATAAACGTATGAAACTTTATAACAAACAATTAGCCGACAAACTACTTAAGATTAAAGTTATTAAGTTGCAACCCAACAATCCTTTCACCTGGGCTTCCGGATGGAAATCACCCATTTATTGCGACAATAGAAAAACACTTTCTTATCCTGAGATCAGGACTTATATCAAAATTCAAATAGCCCGCATCATTCAGGAAAATTATCCTGATGTTGATGTGATAGCAGGAGTTGCAACCGGAGCCATCGCACAAGGTGCTTTGGTTGCCGACTTGTTGGGTTTACCCTTTATTTACATTCGTCCTACACCCAAAGATCACGGCCTGGAAAACATGATTGAGGGCGATTTAAAACCCAAACAGAAGGTAGTAGTGATAGAAGATTTGGTCTCCACCGGCGGAAGTAGTTTGAAAGCTGTAGAAGCCATTCGTAATGACGGTTCCGAAGTATTGGGAGTGATTGCCATTTTTTCTTACGACTTTCCGATTGCTCTTGAAATGTTCAAAAAAGCAAAAGTAAAACTGACGTCTTTATCGAATTATGATACTGTGCTCGGTGAAGCTTTAGCCATCAATTATATTTCAGAAAAAGACATTGAAACCTTGAAAGAGTGGAGATTAAGTCCTTCTGACTGGGGTAAGAAATCACTGTAATAGATCAAACTTGAGTTTTCCGAATCATACCAATTGATGACGACATACAAAAGTGACATAAAGGTAATTTCTGCGTCAGAAGAAAAAGTTTTCAATGTTGTCAATGATTTGAATAATCTTCAAATTCTGAACGAGATGGAGTCGCCTGCAGAAAAATTTCAGATACTTGAATATGACCGGGATTCTTGTGTGTTTACTGTTCATGATTTTGGCGAAGTGGGTATCCGTATTTCTGAAAGGCAAGCGAATAAACTTGTTCGCTTCAACATCACTCAATTACCGGTGGATGCAAGCGGAGAAATTTTATTAAGTGAAAGCACAAGAAACGAAACCCAATTGCAAGTTGCAGTGCAGGTTGAACTTTCGTGGACTTTAAAAATGATGTTTAACAAGCAATTAGAAAAAGGCATCAATACTTTTGCAGATTTGTTTGAGGATTTGTTAAATGGATGGTTAATAAAAAACGGTTGAACATGGCAGCAAAAATTTGGAAAAAAACAACGGACGTAGATAAAAGGGTGGATCAATTTACGGTCGGAAAAGACAGAGAATTGGACATATTCCTGGCAAGCTATGATGTGCTCGGTTCTATGGCACATATTCGCATGTTAACATCTGTTGGTTTACTTGGGCAAGACGAATTGCAGCTACTGCTTAAGGAACTGAAAAACATCTATCGTGAAATTGGTACTGGAAATTTTTCGATAGAAGAAAGTGCGGAAGACGTTCATTCTCAGGTTGAACTATTGCTGACGCGCAGATTGGGGGATGTCGGGAAAAAGATTCACAGCGGACGTTCACGCAACGACCAGGTATTATTGGATTTAAAACTTTATACCCGTGCGGAGCTGATGGAAGTGGTAGGATTGGTCAATCAACTGATTGAGACTTTAATCAAACAAAGCAATCAGTACAAGCATATTCTTCTGCCCGGATATACCCACTTGCAAATTGCTATGCCCTCTTCATTCGGCTTATGGTTTGGTGCTTATGCTGAAAGTCTTGCTGACGATTTGCAATTATTGTTGTCTGCCTGGAAAATCACCAATCGCAACCCGCTTGGTTCGGCAGCCGGATATGGCTCTTCATTTCCTTTGGATCGTCAAATGACCACCGAGTTATTAGGTTTCAACAGCATGAATTACAACGTGGTGTATGCACAGATGGGACGTGGTAAGATGGAACGTATTGTTGCCAGTGCCCTGGCTTCGGTTGCTGCTACGCTGTCAAAATTAGCTTATGACGCATGTTTGTACAATGCCCAAAACTTTGGGTTTATCCGCTTACCCGAAGAATTTACCACCGGGTCGAGTATCATGCCGCACAAAAAGAATCCTGATGTATTTGAGCTTACACGCGCCAAATGCAATAAAATTCAGGCAACACCTCAGCAAATTACCCTGATTGCCAACAATCTTCCTTCAGGGTATTTCAGAGACCTGCAAATTATTAAAGAGGTATTTATTCCGACCTTCTCTGAACTAAAGGATTGCCTGCAAATGACTGAACTGATGATGTCTAAAATCCAGGTCAACGAAAATATATTGGATGACCCCAGGTACGATGCCATGTTCAGTGTAGAAACTGTCAACAAGCTAACCTTAGGTGGAATGCCTTTTCGAGATGCTTACAAACAAGTCGGACTTGCCATTGAAGCCGGAACCTTTACCCCGGACAAGGATATTCAGCATACCCATGCTGGCAGCATCGGCAATTTGTGCAATGATGAAATTTTAGCCTACAAAAATGAATTGATCAAACAATTTAATTTTGAAAAGGTGGAGCAGGCGTTGGAGAAATTATTGTCCTGACACAAAAAGGGCCGTCTCGTTCTGAGACAGCCCCTATCATATAAAGGTATTTGTAAGTTTAATAAGAAGCCCGACTTGATGCCTGATAATTAATTTTCAGTGCATATGCCCGGCGCAAAGCTTGTTTGATATCTGAAATGATACCCATTCTGGTGTCTTTATCTGCATTGATGGAGACCGTCATAACATTTTGATCCTCCTCCTTCATGGCAGAACGCTCGTTCGTAATAAAGGTTTCAATCTCACTGACATCAGCGAACTGATCATTAAGTTGAATGCGGGATGTGGTTCCATATTGATCTCTGAATTCTCTCAATGGCGACCCCACATAAATATACCGAACCAAAGACTTATTTTCAAGCTTTTGAAGTTCTGTTGCAGCAGGCGGCGTAATCCTCACTTTATAAGTTACCTCTTTCATGGTCGTAACAGCCATAAAGAAAAACAGCAACATAAAAATAATGTCGGGCAAAGACGAGGTGCTTAACGCCGGCATTCCTCTTTTCTCTTTTTTTCTAAATTTTGACATTATCTGACTCCTCCATAATTTTTAGGTTCTGCCTCCGATATATTTTGAGGAAAAACTGTTCGAATATCTTTCTGCTGCTGCTCTTCTAATTCATCATACCGCTTGCCGAATTTAGCCTGCGCCAATTCATTACGCAACTCATTATAGGCAGCAATAAGTTCGTTTTGCACATCAATATAAGCCTGATATTGCGTATCAACGTCATTTTGAACTGAAATCACGTGGTCTCGGGTAAATTCCATGGGGCCCAGTGTTTCAAATTCTCTCAATACTTTTTCGGGTAAATGGCTCTCATTCCTTTCGTTCAATATGAACTCCTTTGCTTTTTCTTTCAAATCACGGATATCCCATCCTTCTTCACCTTGAACCAACAGTTGATTTAAGCTATTGATTTTTACCACAAAAAGATTCCGTTTTTTAATGTCAACATCTTGTGGTTGATGGTCAGGTGGCAGCGGCTCAGGAAGACGCCTTTGCAACCCCATACTGGTGTTCATAGACGTTGTAACAAGAAAGAAAATTAACAGGAGGAACGATATGTCAGCCATCGAACTCGCATTAATATCTTCTACTTTTCTTGAAATTTTAGACATTCTTTTATGATATTTATTTTTTTCTACTTAAGTGCAGTATAAATTTTAGATCCGACAATTGATAAAATTATCAGAACAAGCAAGGTGTATGTTGTATAAATAAACATATCAGTTACCTGTGCCCAAATGCCCTCATTCTGAGTTCCTTCATATCCTATGATTTCCATTCTTTCACCACTTCCCATAAAGAAAGAAACGACGAAAATTCCAACAAAAAGCAGAAGAGGAATCACAGCCCTGAGAGCAGACCTGGGATTGCTGATGGACGATTTTATAAACTTATACACAGCAGCGGCAAAGGCTGCTACTATTGCTGCGGCAAACAATATATATGTCCACAAGAAAACCGCGTCTGTTAAGAGAGGAACATGCATTGCTTCCCCCGCAGTACTATCTATGGTACCTGCTCCCAACCCCAATGTTGCAAAAAACGCAATCAACAGCAAGAAGGAAATAACTACTATAGATATTCCAAATATTTTGACTGTTTTCAACATAATTTATTTTATTTAGAACGTTCAACCACAATGTCCATCAATGAAATTGAAGCATCTTCCATATCGTTGGTAAGTCCTTCAATGAGTGTCAATATATAGTTATAAAATATTTGCAGAATCATGGCTACAATCAAACCGAATACCGTTGTGAGAAGAGCAACCTTGATACCTCCTGCAACAATCGTTGCTGAAATATCACCCACCTGCTGGATTTTATCAAAAGCCTGGATCATCCCGATAACCGTACCCAAGAATCCCAAAGAAGGAGAAATTGCGATAAACAAGGAAATCCATGTTAAGTTCTTTTCCAACAAGCCTAACTGAACACCGCCATAAGAAGCTATTGATTTCTCAACCACCTCAATGCCTTCATTGTAACGGGCAAGACCCTGATAGAAAATAGACGCTACCGGCCCACGCGTATTGCGACATACTTCCATAGCTGCTTCAATACCATCTGTTTCCCAGCTTTCGCTAACGCTTTTCAACAGTTTTTCTGTGTTGGTTGCAGACAAACTTAAATAAATGATCCTCTCGATGCATAAAGCCAAACCTAAAATCAAACAAAATGCAATAGGAGCCATCCACAAAGCATCTCCTTCAATAAACTTTTGTTTCAATGCCTTATGCATCCCCATCTCTTCTACAACCTCCGGAGCGGTTGTTTCGACAACTTCAGTAACTGTCGTATCCGTTGCTTCTGCCTGAATACTGTCTTCCTGAGCAATCACTTGTAGTGTTATACCAAAAGTGAAAAGTGTCACCATTGAAAAAATTGCAAATACCTTTTTCATTTTACTTTCTGTTTTGAATTTGTGTTTTATTTGTGATTATTTTAGTGATTATATATCTCGAATTGTGTCTGTATCATCATTATTCGGCGCGGAGAGGAAGAGATTCGAACTCTCGATACGTTTCCGTATATACGCTTTCCAGGCGCACCTCTTCAACCACTCGAGCACCTCTCCTATTTAGCGGCGCAAGTTAGTAAAAATTTATGATATACAAATAAAAAAAAGAAAAAATTATAACTCAAATGATGTTTTTTGTGAAAAACTCATACAAAATTTATTCGAAAATTCTAAAAATTAAACAAACCAAAAGCATTATCTGTCATTTGTTTCACTACTTCATCATAAGAGATTGAATACAAACCAGCTAAAAATTCTGCCGTATGTTTTAAGTATGCACTTTCATTTCTTTTGCCCCTGAACGGAACCGGAGTCAGATAGGGAGCATCCGTTTCCAACACAATATGTTTGACGTCTATCTGGCGCAACACCTCACTTAATCCTGAGTTTTTAAAAGTCACTATGCCGTTAATTCCCAACAGGAAACCTCCAAATGACAGAATTTCACGTGCTTCTTCCAAGCTACCTCCGAAACTGTGAAACACCCCTTTCAAACCGCTGTTTTTATAGGGTGACAATGCTTCCATTGTTTCACGATGCGATTCTCTGACGTGAATAATAACCGGTTTATTGTATGCCAACGACCACTCGATCTGCTGCCTGAAAGCTTTGATTTGCTCCTCTTTATAAGTAACATCCCAATATAGATCAATACCAATTTCTCCTATGGCTGTGTAATCTCTGTTCTGTAATCCGGCATGCACAACCGACAGTTCATCCTTGTAATCAGCTTTCACACTTGTAGGATGCAAACCAATGGAAGCATAGCAAAAATCGGGATAGGCCGCCTCCAGATCATGCATGGCTTGTATGGTGTTGCTGTCTATATTGGGAAGAATGATTTTCCGGATACCGGCATCTTCGGCCCGCTGAATGACTTCCCTGCGGTCGGGATCAAAATCTTCAAGGTATATGTGCGCATGCGTATCTATCATTTATCACTCTCTGTTGCCGGATCCTTATTCCCACTCAATGGTTGCCGGAGGCTTCGAACTGATGTCGTAGACAACCCTGTTGATTCCTTCCACTTGCTGGATAATATCGTTGGAGATTTTTGCCAAAAAATCATAAGGAAGCTGTACCCAATCTGCCGTCATGGCATCAACGGAACTAACAGCCCGTAATGCAACAGCATTTTCGTAAGTTCTGTTACTATCTTTCACGCCTACCGATTGTACGGGGAGCAGAATAGCGCCGGCTTGCCACACTTTATGGTACAAATTCCACTCTCGCAATCCATTGATAAAGATATGGTCTGCTTCCTGAAGCAGCTTTACTTTTTCCGGCGTGATATCACCAAGGATACGAACTGCCAATCCCGGACCCGGAAACGGATGTCGCTTGATCAAATGGCTCATCATACCCAGCTCCTTCCCTACCTTACGAACCTCATCTTTAAAAAGCAAACGCAAAGGTTCGCAAAGTTTCAGATTCATTTTTTCGGGCAATCCGCCCACATTATGATGTGATTTTACACCTTTGCCGGTCACAGAAAGGGATTCAATAATATCAGGATAAATGGTGCCTTGTGCCAGCCACTTCACCCCATCAATTTTATGTGCCTCTTGCTCAAATATATCGATGAATGCTGCACCTATGATCTTGCGTTTTTGTTCCGGATCGCTTACACCTTTCAGCAACCTGTAAAAATACGCTTTCGCATCTACCCCAATTACATTCAGACCAAGATGCTTATAATCTTCCAATACTTGCTCAAATTCATTTTTACGAAGTAGTCCGTGATCAACAAAAATACAGCTTAAATTTGGACCGATAGCTTTATGCAGAAGTACGGCAGTCACAGAAGAATCAACGCCGCCCGATAAGCCCAACACAACCTTATCATCTCTCAATTGTGTTCTAAGATTCTCAATGGTAGATTGTATAAATGAAGCAGGAGTCCAATTGCATTTGCAACCACAAATATTTAAAAAATTACCTAAAAGCAATGTATCTCCGCTTGTACGCACATCTTCCGGAAGGAACAACACACCCCAGGTTTGCTCACCCTTTATTTTGAAAGCAGCCAATTCATCATCTGCCGTTGTAGCAACCGGCTGAATATTTTTCGGCAATTGCGTGATGGTTTTTCCTTTCGCCATCCAAACCTGCGAACCTGATTGTAAACCCTTCAACAATTTATCTGTTGAATCCGTCGTTGCCAAATTTGTTTGAGCATATGTTCTGAAAGCATCATAGTGTATCCCGGCACCTTCATCAGCAGCCAACAACTGAGCACCGTACCCTATGCCCAACAAAGGAAATTGACCTTTAATTGAGGATAAATCAAATTCAAACACCGACTGATCGGCTATTGCCGGCGCCACATCCGAAAGAATGATCCCCTTTACACCCCTCATTTCCCCGGGAAGTTTGTTAAAAGGTACGATTTCACAATACTCTTTCAGCTCCCGCAGTCTTCTTCCAATAAGTTGCGTGCTAGGAGAACCAAAATCCAAAATAAGTATTTTTTCCTGCATATTATTGTTCAGTTTCTTCTTTACTTTCTTGTTCTTTGTCGTTTTCTCGTTCTTTTTCTAATTGTTCAATTCTTAACTGCTCTTTTTCTGATCGTTCGATTTCCAGTTGTTCCATAGACACCCGACTGTCCATTTCTTCTTGTGTCTTGACCCTTAGTCCGGGATTTTCCCGGATCATTTGCCGCAAATAGGATTCAGGATAACCGGGACGTATCACTTCCAACGGAATTTTCTTTTCGTTCTGTGCAAATTTACCGTTATTTTCTTTTTTGATCACCCCGTCTAAATATTTGATCAGCAGAAACTCATCCAACTTCTTCCAGGATGCAATCACATTTGCAGCCTGGGTATGACTGAAGTTTGTCAAAAACCTGCGGGCATCTTCTACCGGCATACCGATTACAGCTTTATCGATGCTGGGTATCAGGGTATGAAAATTTGTTTCCCAATATTCCTGCACCTTTTTGATATCAGGCATAACCATAGAATATCTTGGATAAGCAAAATTTGAAACGCGGTTGAAAACCCAAAATGCTGAAGTTGACGAATATTCCAACAGACTACCATTGTCTTCATCAAAACATTCCGGAACACTATTGATGCCACTGTACATAGGGATATACACAGAAGAAGCAGCATCATCCACGCTGAACCACAAAATACCTCCTACATGGGGTGGCAACCAATTACGCATTTGGGCAACAAAGGAAAAACCTGTTTGTTGAGTAGCAATAGGTCGTTCGTGATAATATTCTACCCCGTCAACCTTAAAACTGAGCGGACTCACCCTTAATTTTGAACCATAAATGCCTGCTCCGAACCCTTTGGTAATATCTAATTCAGTACCTTCATACTGGTCGCGCATAAAAGCCTGCATATCTTGTATGCTTATTTTTTTTACAGGTTTGATCCACAAGGGCATGCGATCCAGGGTTTCACCCTTGATATATGTAATGTACTTATCCATTTCAGGGTTGTTTCGGCGAAAAAAGCTCCACACCCTTGCTTCACAGGCTCTCAGTGCGCCGTAATCAAGCGGGGCATAGCTGTCGGAAAAACTAAAATCTTTATTTCTGCCTCTAAAGTAGCCCTTTTCCCGAGCAAATGCGATGACATCCACCGAATACAAACAATTGGTCCTGTCATCAAGGGGAAATGTAGTGATACGCGCCTGATTGGCATGCGCCGTGATGCAATCATCCGGAATTCGTTGAGCCACCCAAACCGCTCCCTTGTTTTTAGGTCCTTTTCCAATCATTTCCATTACCCACACCTCATTGGGATCAGCTATGGAAAAAGATTCTCCGGTACTGTAATATCCATATTCTTCTACCAAAGAAGTCATGACGCGAATGGCTTCCCGGGCTGAACGGGCACGCTGCAAAGTGATGTACATTAAATTACCGTAATCGAGAATGCCGGTGCTGTCCCGCAGTTCTTCCCTTCCTCCGAACGTACTTTCTGCAATGGAAACCTGATGCTCATTCATGTTGCCGATCACGGCATAGGTTTTTTCAACCTGTTTGATCTTTCCAAGATATTCACCTGTATCCCATTCGTAAATATCCAACATGGATCCGGGAGGATAAGTACGGGCAGGATAGTGGTATAATGCACCATATAACATGTAGGAATCTGCCGCATAGGTGATCATAGTCGAACCGTCAGTGGTGGCTGATTTACCTGCCAGCAAATTGGTACAGGCAAAAACCCGGAAAAAGGAAAATATAAGGATGAAAAAAGTAACGAAAAATCTCATACAGATCAGTAACGTTGTGGACTACTTGACAAACGGCGAACAAAGGTAATATAAAGTTTTATTTTTGGAAAATTATTGTTTACGAAAGAAATTTACACCACCCATATCATTCTTTTTTAATATAAATACCTAACTTTGCAAATTGTTCAATATCAAAAATCAAATGTTTAAAAATACAAATCTGACTATTTTCACTTTACTCTTATCCTTTACCATTCAACTTCAGTTGCATGGTCAGGGTAATAGAATTAGTTCGTCAGATTCATTGATGCACAAACAGATATCGGAGGTAACCGTTACCGGATTATTAAGCGATAAACTCAATCTTACCTATTTGGTGGTTGAGGGGAAAAAAGCTTTAGATGACGGGGATATAACACCGGGTGATTTATTGGATGGTCTGCCCGGTATTTCCGTTGAGAGGGATGGACCATGGGCTACTACAGTTAATATTCGTGGATTTAGCGAATCCAAATTACTTTTTTTGTCAGATGGAGATCGCATGTTGACAGCAACGGATGTTGCGGGGGCACTGTCTACTGTTAACATAGGCAATCTTGAAAAGGTAGAAGTTATCAAAGGAGCAGGCTCAGTGATTTACGGAACCGGTGCCATGGGCGGGATCGTCAATTTTGTAAGTAAACGTCCGGAATATTCTGATAATCTCAGCAGTTCCGGTTGTTTGTCATCAGGTTTTCACACTGTTAATAAACTTTGGGAAAACAACCTGAATGTAAATCTCACCAATCAGAACTGGTACCTGGCTTTGGACGGCAGTTACCGAACAGCGCAAAATACCATGACTCCAATTGGAGTCCAGACAAACAGCCAGTTCAACGATGCTTCGTGGGGTGTGAAAGGCGGTATGCGCAATGGCGAAAATCAAGAGTTTTTAGTCAATTATAATCATTTTGAAGCCCGGGATGTGGGATTGCCCGGAGGTAGTGCATTTCCGGCTAATGCCGTGGTTCGTTACCTGGAATTTAAACGCAACCAGTTGAGCGGCGAATATATATTCAGGGATTTGACCGATGTGATCAAGTCTCTGAACGTCAAGGTTTACACACAAAACATCAAAAGAAAAGTAGAAAATATCGTTCCTGCAAAAAAAGTGGCTATCTACCCGGGTAGCTTAAATGTGACCACCGGTGCTAAAGCCACGGCTGACCTGTATTTCAACGATTATGAAACTATGACGGTCGGCATAGACGGATGGCACAGAGACCAGGAAACATCACGATTGAAAATTAAACATCAGACTTCTGATACGATTTATATAAAAGAATTACCTACACCCAAGGCACAAGTGTTGGATGTCGGTATTTTTGCACAGCATAAATGGGTGATCGACCCGAAGCATTGGACCATGAGCACGGGGGTGAGACTGGATTTTCTACGGACTACCAATGATACGGCTTTCACTGAAATAGCCAGGTACAAATACGTGGATGGAAAGAAAGTATCCATACCTTTCAATAAGAACGCAAGATTTCTCGCGGATGCAAAAAATGAGTTTGCCTATGCCGCTCATATCGATTTCAGCTATAAACCGTTTGAAAGTCACCAATTTATTCTCTCTTTGGCAAATGCTTATCGGGTAGCTTCTTTGGAAGAAAGATTTAAATACATAGACCAAAGTGGTACACCTATGATTGGTAATCCCGATCTAAAACCTGAGAAGGGATTATTTTCCAATCTGAGCTACAAACTTACGAAGAATAAATTCAGCCTGAACACCAATATCTTCGCAAACTATGTTTTCGACTTAATAGGTGTAGAGGAAGGTCCTTACCAGGGTGTTGACGGATCTGTCTTCAATGCTTTGGTTAATACCAATGTGGATCGTGCCATGTATTTGGGAGGTGAATTGGATTTCAGATGGTTGATCATTTCCGATGTAACATTGGAAGGTAATGTAGCTTATGTGTATGGAGCTGATGCCATTACAAAAAAAGAACTCCCTTTGATGCCTCCTCTGCATGGGATATTACGAATCAATTACACATTGCCCGCCATTTTTACACTTTATGCTGAAACGGAATGGGACTATGATTTTTCCAGTGACGTTCCTTCGGATGATCAGAACTTTATAATACTGAATGCTGGCTTTTACACAGATGTCTTTTCACTGGGAAAACTTATTCAGTTGCAATTCGTCGGAGGGGTACAAAACATCTTTAATACAGCCTATGAGGAGCAAATGGCGGTGGCAAGGGGAATCAATCGGTTGGAACCCGGCAGGAATTTATTCGTGAGAGCAAAGTTGAGGTGGTGACGAGGGGTAGTTGGTAGATAGTAGTTGGTAGTCAGTAGTTAAAGAAGTTAGGGAAGTTATAGAAGTTAGGAAGTTAGTGGGTGGTGGGGTTAAGAAGTAAATAATCAATAATTAAATTAATAAATAATTCATATGAAACGAACATGAACTAAATCAATTAATTATTGTGTTTATGCTCAAGATTAAATTAGTTCATCGAGTTCCATATGACAACTTAAAATAAACTATAATCGTATGAAATCCATCAAATTATTTATCGCGTTTTTATTTTTATCCTTCGGTTTATTTGCACAACAAATGCCTGATGTTCCTATTGATCCAAAGGTACGTTATGGCAAACTGGACAACGGATTGACCTATTACATCCGTCACAATGAGAAACCGAAAGAAAGGGCTGAATTTTATATTGCCCAAAATGTAGGTGCTATTTTAGAAAATGACGACCAGAACGGATTGGCGCATTTTCTTGAACATATGGCATTTAATGGCACAAAGAACTTTCCCGGTAAATTGATCATTGAGTATTTTGAATCCATAGGTGTTAAATTCGGTGCCAACATCAATGCTTATACTTCATTGGACGAAACCGTTTATAATCTTTCAAATGTGCCGACCATCCGTGAAGGTATTGTGGATAGTGCCTTGCTGGTGCTGCACGATTGGTCGGGTTTTATTTCTCTGCACGGAGAAGAAATCGATGCTGAGCGTGGTGTGATCCGTGAAGAATGGCGTACGGGTGCCGGTCCGGAAAGACGAATGTGGAAAGCTGCCAACTACCTGAAATACCCTGACTCACAATATGCCAAGCGCGATGTGATCGGTGATACGGCTGTTATCAATAATTTTGACCACGAAGTTTTGCGTGCCTTTTATCGTAAATGGTATCGTCCTGACCTGCAAGCCATAGCCGTTGTTGGAGATATAGATGTTGATCAGATAGAGGCAAAGATCAAAACCATATTTGCAGATATTCCTGCCAAAGAAAATGCAGGTGAACGTCCGATTTATCCCATCCATGATAATGCAGAACCCATCATTTCCATTGTGAAAGACAAGGAGGCGCGTTACACCCGCATTGAGTTGGAGTACAAGCATGACGTGATGCCGGATGAAGTAAAAAAATCCCTTGCCGGATATATGTTCAACGTTATGAACAACATCATATCAACCGTGATGGGTTATCGCTTTGACGAAATCACCCAACAGGCAGACGCACCCTTCGTGAATGGCGGAGCTTTTTACGGCAATCTGGTCAAATCAAAAGATGCTTTCAATTTAATTGCTATCCCCAAAGAAGGTCAGGAAGCAGAAGGTTTGAAAGCTTTGATGCTTGAAGCTGAAAGGATCAAACGCTTTGGATTGACCAACTCAGAAATTGAACGCGCCAAAATTGATTTGTTAACATTCTTAGAGAATGCTTATAACGACAGGGATAATCAATCTAACCGCGACCTGGTTCGGGAATATGTTCGCCATTATTTGGACGGGGGAGTTATTCCCGGTATTGAATGGGAATTTGAAAATGCTAAAATAATAATGCCTTATCTTACAGCAGAAACGGTGAATGCAATCCTTAAGAATTTCATTACAGATGAAAATCTGATCATTTCTTTTATGGCACCTGACAAACCAACGGTTCTCATCCCTTCGGAAGAAGAAATCTTACAAATTTTAGCGGAGGCAAAAGCAACCGAACTTACTGCTAAAGAAGAAGAAGATTTAAACAAGCCGCTTATTGAAAAAGCCCCCAAGGCCGGTAAGATCAAAAAGGCTTCTTATGATGAAATCTTTGAAACCACACAATGGCAGCTGTCCAATGGTGTGAAGGTGATATTCAAGAAAACCGATTTTAAAAATGATGAAATATTGATGAGTGCTTTCAGTGAGGGCGGTTTGTCAAAAGTAAAAAACACGGAGGATTTGGTTTCAGGAAACTTAGCCGCATCCGTGGTTGCCAACAACGGTTTGGGTGAATTCTCTTCAGTGGAATTGAACAAGGCACTGACGGGGAAAATTGCATCTGTAAGCCCCAGTATTAGCGGCTATTATGAAGGGTTCTCCGGGAGTTCGTCTGTAACTGATTTTGAAACCATGTTGCAGCTGGTATATTTATATTATACTGCACCCCGCAAAGACGACAATGCCTACGGAGCTTTGGTCAATATGTACAAAGCAGCTTTAGCCAACAAAGAAAGCGATCCTCGTCAGGCTTTTTCCGACTCTGTAAATCTGATGATTGACGATCATCATCCCAGAAGTATTGTGTTAAACTTGCAAACGCTTGAACAACTTGACCAGGATAAGGCATTGGCAATTTTCAAGGACAGGTTTGCGCTTCCGGCAGATTTCACCTTTATCTTCACAGGAAACATAGATGTGGAAGATGAAGCAGTTAAACAGGCGGTATTGACTTATTTGGGCGGACTGAAATCCAAAAAGAAAAAGGAAAATTTTGTTGACAACAACATACGGAAACCCAAAGGTGTAGTCAATAATTATTTCACCCGCTCGATGGAGATCAATAAAGCTTCCAATTTTATCACCTATTCCGGCACTATACCATTCAACATGCAGAATGCTGTGACAATGACAGCTATTGGCAATATCCTAAATATTCGCTATCTTGAAAGCATTCGTGAAAAAGAAGGTGGTTCTTATGGTGTAGGCGTGCGCGGCTCGTTAGGAAACACACCCATCGAAGAAGCTATCTTGATGATGCAGTTTGATACTGATCCCGAAAAACAAGCTTATTTGATGAGCATCATCCATAAAGAAGTTGACGAAATTGTAACCAACGGACCCAGGCAAGACGATTTGCAAAAGGTCAAAGAAAACATGCTGAAGAAGTACAAGGAAGATTTAAGAGAAAACCAATGGTGGTTAAGTACTCTTACAAGATATTATCGGGATAATCTGAACTATATAACCGATTATACCCAAGCCGTTAACAATCTTTCAGAAGACCTTATTCAGGCGAAGTTAAAAGAATTGGTTGATCAAGGAAACATAATGGAAGTGGTGATGATGCCCGGGGAGTAAACCATCGCTTATACCACTGCAAATAAAAATAAAACAACAAAAATTTGGTTTGTACCAGATTGTTTTTGTTATTTTGCGCCACGATTTTGGGAAAAACAACTTAAAACGCTGATCAATATATATGTCTAAGAATCTTGTTATTGTAGAGTCTCCTGCAAAAGCCAAAACCATTGAAAAATTTCTCGGACCTGATTTTAAAGTCATGTCAAGTTTCGGACACATCCGCGACCTGGCAGAAAAAGGTATTGGTATTGATTTCGAAAATCAATATCAGCCTGTTTACGTAGTATCATCCGACAAGAAAAAAGTTGTTGCCGAATTAAAAAAGGCGGTCAAAGAAGTTGATACTGTATGGTTGGCATCTGATGAAGACCGCGAAGGAGAAGCTATTGCCTGGCATCTTTTTGAAGAGCTGAAATTGAAAAAAGACAATACCAGGAGAATCGTTTTTCACGAGATCACGAAAGATGCCATATTGAAAGCCATTGAGAATCCCCGTGATATTGATGCCAATCTGGTAGATGCCCAACAGGCCCGCAGGGTACTTGACCGTATTGTTGGTTTCGAACTGTCGCCTATATTATGGAGAAAAGTTAAACCTTCATTATCTGCCGGTCGCGTACAGTCAGTGGCCGTTCGCCTGATTGTGGAACGGGAACGGGAGATCAATCAGTTTAAGGCGGAATCGTACTTCAGGGTACAAGCTGTTTTCCAAACTACCGACATTCATGGTAAGCCCTGTTTGCTAAAAGCAGAGCTGCAACATCGCTTTGATAGAAAAGAAGAAGCGCTCGATTTTTTGGAACAAAGCAAAGATGCCACTTTCAATATACGTGACATCGTAACCAGACCGGCCAGGAAATCTCCGGCACCGCCGTTCACCACTTCTACCTTGCAACAGGAAGCTTCCCGTAAATTGGGATTTTCAGTTTCACAAACCATGCGCGTTGCTCAAGCCTTGTACGAAGCCGGAAAAATCACTTATATGAGAACCGACTCCGTCAATCTGTCTTCTTTGGCAATCAATACATCCAAGACTGAAATCATCACGATGGCAGGTGAGAAATACGTAAAAATCCGAAAGTTTACCACCAGGACAAAGGGCGCACAAGAAGCACATGAGGCCATTCGTCCTACCTTTATGAATACGCATACAATTGACGGTACGGCGCAAGAGAAAAAATTATACGAATTGATCTGGAAGCGCACCATTGCATCACAAATGGCTGACGCCGAATTGGAAAGGACAACGATATATATTGACAGCTCGTCATCTGACTATCAATATATTGCAACAGGCGAAGTGATCAAATTTGACGGTTTCCTGAAGGTTTATCTGGAATCGAAAGAAGATGAAGACGAAGAGACCACGGATATATTGCCTGCCGTATTTAAGAGCCAATCGCTCAATTTAGATGAGTTGGTTGCACAACAGCGTTTCACACAAAGGCCGGCACGATACAGTGAGGCATCTTTGGTACGTAAATTAGAAGAATTGGGCATCGGCCGTCCTTCAACTTATGCTCCAACCATTACCACAATCCAAAGCAGAAATTACGTGGAAAAGGGAAACCGGCCCGGCGAAAAGAGAGCATATGTATTGCTGCAACTGAAAAATGGAAAAATAACAGACCAGACAAAAACGGAAACTACCGGTGCCGAGAAAGCCAGGCTATTCCCTACAGATATCGGCATGGTCGTCAATGATTTTTTGGTAGAACATTTTCCAAACATCCTGAATTACAATTTTACGGCACAGATTGAAAAAGAATTTGACAGCATTGCTGCCGGAGAAGCTGATTGGGTAGAATCTATTGACAAGTTTTATAAAAGATTTCATCCTGTTGTGGAAAACACCCTACAACATTCCGAACGTCAGTCCGGAGAAAGAATTCTGGGAACAGATCCCAAAACGGGGCGTCAGGTATCTGTCAAAATTGGACGTTTCGGTCCGATTGCACAAATAGGTACTGCCGAGGAGGAAGAAAAGCCGGTTTTTGCACCTCTTCGGAAAGAGCAATCCATTGAAACTATCAGTCTGGAAGAAACACTTGAATTGTTTAAGTTGCCACGTAAAATTGGTGAGTTTGAAGGCAAAGAAATGATTGTTGCAGTAGGACGTTTTGGACCCTACGTGAGGCACGACGGCAGCTTTTATTCTTTGCAGAAAGAAGATGACCCGATGAGTATTACTGCAGAAAGAGGCATAGAACTTATCACCCTGAAACGTGAAGCCGATAAAAATAAACTGATCGCTGTATTGGGGGACAAAGAAGAATACAAAGTGCTGAACGGAAGATACGGGCCATATTTTACTTTTGAAAAGAAGAATTACAAAATACCCAAGAGTATCGACCCTCAAACGTTGACGGCAGAACAGTGTAAAGAATTGGTTGAAAAACAAGGAAAAACGAAAACGAGGACAAAAAGGACGAAGGGTAAATAGCAGGAGTTTTTAGTAACTTTGTAAACTGATAAACTACACAACATAGTTCATACAACAATTTGAAAACAAATTATAATGAAAAAGATACTACCTGTCATAGCATTATTTTTAGGTGTGCTGACTGTTCAATCCCAGTCGGATTTTGCCTTAAAGAGTGATGTACCTTCACATGTGTACGCTTTGCCCAAGACGGGACTTTGCTTTGAAATTGAAGTCGAGACCATCACAGAGAAACCCGGTATTTTTTATCTTTATTCGCAAAGATATCTCGCTACAAATGAGGTTATCATGGAAGAAAAGATCAGTTCTTCAATCACAGATATCAAGGTAAGCATTTTGACTGCGCCGGATATGGACCGTCAATTTACCATAGAATATCTCCCGAAATCTCCCGCTGCTTTCGGAGTGGCAGTTAACGAGCAGGGTATTTTGTGTGGAGTCAATGTTCCTGCTGTTTCTACCGGGAAGAAATGTGAAATGAAGGCGAATGTCCCGATAAAAAATGAACAACAACTATCATATCAGGATTTGCTGCCGCTTACTCAAGAACATATGATGGCCGGCTCTGCTGCCAAGATGGCGGAAGGTGCTGCAAAACAAATTTACACCATTCGGGAAAGTCGCTTAAACCTGCTGACGGGTGAGGTAGATCATATGCCGGAAGGAGAAGCCTTGAAAATCATACTGCAGGAATTGGATGCAAAGGAGAAGAAATTGAGTGAACTTTTTATTGGCTCGGTGGAAAAGGAAATCAGCAAATATACCATAACCTTATTTCCGGAAGAAGCTTTATCAGAAGAGGTTTTCTTCAGATTGTCGGCTAAGCGCGGTATTATTTCGAAAGAAGACCTGAGTGGCGAACCTTATTACATAAGTATCACTCCTGAAACAATCGGTAAAAAGGTAGAAAACACAAAATCCAAATCTAAAAAATCAGAAAAAGTCGGACTCTACACCGTTTTGCCGGCTACAACCACTGTTACCATTAGTGACGGTGTAAACACTCTTTTCCAGCGTGATGTAGCCATGCCTCAGTTCGGCGAGCTTATTCCGCTGCCGGAATCGCTGGTACTTACACCCAACATCAAAATCAGCATTGATCCGCAAAGCGGCAGGTTGCTGAAGATTGAAAAGTAAGTTCGGAAAGGGGGCAAACTATACATTAAACCTAAAGTATATCACATCCCCATCCTGTACCAAATATTCTTTGCCTTCTACGCTCATTTTACCGGCTTCCTTGCAGGCTGCTTCGGAGCCAAGTGCAGCAAAGTCATCGTACTTGATGACTTCTGCACGGATGAAGCCCTTTTCAAAGTCGGAATGAATGATGCCGGCGCATTGTGGAGCTTTCCAACCTTTCCTGAAGGTCCAGGCTCTGACTTCCTGCGGACCGGTAGTGAAGAATGTTTGCAGATCCAATAATCGATAGGCTGATTTTATCAGGCGAGAAACACCGGATTCTTTCAAACCAATTTCTTCCAAAAACATCTGACGTTCCTCATAACTATCCAATTCGGCGATCTCGGCCTCAGTAGCGGCTGCTACAACCAATATCTCTGCATCTTCATCTTTTACTGCCTCCCTGACTGCATCTACATAGGCGTTGCCATGCACAGCCGAAGCTTCATCCACATTGCAAATGTACATCACCGGCTTGTTGGTCAGCAAAAACAAATCTTTTACATAGGGCTTTTCCACCCTGTCCAATTGCAGACTACGGGCAGATTTCCCTTGCTCCAGAACTTCTTTGTACCGCAATAAAATGTCATAGGTTATCCTGGCATTTTTATCACCACCGGTTATTGCGTGGTTGCGTATCTTGTCAATGCGGTTTTCTATGGTTTCCAAATCTTTTATCTGAAGTTCGGTATCGATGATCTCTTTGTCCCTGACCGGGTTTATGCTACCATCCACATGCGCAATATTGTCGTCGTCAAAACAGCGCAAAATATGCAGAATGGCATCCGTTTGACGAATATTGGCCAGGAATTTATTACCTAAACCCTCACCCCTACTCGCACCCTTTACCAAACCGGCAATATCTACAATTTCAACAGTAGTAGGAACCATGCGTTGCGGTTTTACCAATTCAGCCAATTTATTCAGACGTTCATCCGGCACCGTGATCACACCCAGATTGGGTTCAATGGTGCAAAAAGGAAAATTGGCTGCTTGTGCCTTTGCATTCGACAAGCAATTGAAAAGTGTCGATTTTCCTACATTCGGAAGTCCGACTATACCACATTGTAAAGACATTTGTATCGAATTAAAAAAATGAATAAAATTTCGGGCTACAAAGGTAGTATAAAAAAATGAGTTTGCGGGTTCCGGGGTACGGGTTCCGGGTTCCTGGGCGCGGGGTTGCGGGTGATAAGAACCTAAGTGCTTGTTTTGATTTTTAAAATCCTGCCGGAATGAGCAGGTATAGTAAGCTTGATCTGATTGTCAGCGGATAAGGTTGTAGACAACTGATACTGTTTATCCACTAAGTCTTGTATCTCTACTTCTGATGAAGAAGCCAAAGCCAGGTATTCAAAAGCATCTTGAGGAATATTGACTGAAATATCAACTGCTGAGTTAGCAAAATTAACTGCAATCAACAACAGGTCTTTATCATATTGACGAATATATGCAAATTGCCTGTTGGCATCATAATTCGGATTGTTGAAATTTGCATACTGCAAATCATACATTTTACCTTTTGCAATAGCCGGTTCTGTCAAAGACAGATTTAAAAGCTTTTTGTATAAAGCTCTTAATTCTTTCTTTTCATCGGATAATAACTTACCATCAAATTTGCCTTTATTCGACCAATCCTGCAGACTCTGCACTCCCCAATAATCAAAAATGGTTGTACGACCGTCCAACCCACTAAAACCCTCTGCATCCATGCCTCTCTCGCCCAACTCTTGTCCTGCATACAACATAAAAGGTGCTTTGGTCAGCGTGGCCGAGACAATCAGTGCCGGGATGATGGTCCATGCATTTCCTGCAAAAAAATCCGATGCAACGCGCTGTTCATCATGATTTTCTAAAAAGTGCAGCATATGATGTTCTATGCCCGATAAGGCCTGCCAGGCTTGCGTGATTTGAGATGCTGCATCTTGATGACAAATAATATTACGCAACAAATCATACATTCCCACCTTATCATACAGATAATCAAAACCTCCGGTAAAGATGTAATTGCGATATTCATGCGGATTGTATACTTCAGCAACAAAAATAATGGCCGGATACTGTTTTTTCACACGGGCAATTGCCCATTGCCAAAATTCAACCGGCACCATCTCTGCCATATCACACCTGAACCCATCTATCCTTTTTTCAGCCCAAAACAACAGAATATCCAGCATTTTATGCCAGGTATCGGGCACGGGGTCGAAATGTTGTTGTCTGCCATTTAGGTAATCAACTCCGTAATTGAGCTTCACAGTTTCATACCAGTCATTGATGCCCGGAGATGCCGTAAACCGGTCATTGCCCGTTACTTTGGCGGGATATTCTTCATAATCCTGAATGTCAAATAAAGGCTTGAATTTTTGACGCGGTAAATAGTAAAAATTGTTGTTTCGCGCAAAACTTTTATCTTCTGCGTCCCCTTCTCCTAAGTTCTGTACACCTTCGGGACGAGCATCAGAGCAATATTCTCTTGCCACATGATTGGGTACAAAGTCAATGATCACCTTCATACCTGCTTTGTGCGTTCGTGCAACCAATGCTTCAAACTCCCCCATCCTATCGGCTACATCCACAGCCAAATCCGGATCTACATCATAATAATCCTTGATAGCATAGGGAGACCCGGCCTTTCCTTTTACCACTGCAGGATGATCTTTGCGAATACCATAGGCAGAATAATCAGTTTGTGTGGCATGTTCAATGATACCCGTGTACCATATATGCGTGGCACCTAAGGCTTTTATTTCCTTTAAAGCTTTTAACGTAAAATCATTGAACTTCCCGCAACCGTTCTCCTCAACACTGCCATGAGGTTTGTTGGTAGTGTTGTTATTTCCGAATAAACGAGGGAGTACCTGGTAAATGATGAACTTGGACATGAAAGTGTTTGATGATTGGTGGTTGGTGGTTAGTGATTGGTGTTTGGTGAAAAGAATATTACAGATTTTCTTTACCTCTCAAGAGATTGATGTCGCCTTTTAACTTATACTCAATGCCATCAGCGCCTTTGGCACGAATGACGTAAAAATAAGCACCTTCAGAAGCTGGTCTTCCTTTAACGGTACCATCCCAGCCTTTTTGAGGATCGGTCCAATGATAAACCTCTTGTCCCCAACGATTATAAACCCAACAGTCAAATTCGATGATGGATTTGTAGGCAACCCTGAATTCATCGTTAATTCCATCCCCATTAGGTGTAAAAACATTGGGAGCATAAACAGCAGACTCAGAGACTTTCACCACAACAGAATCTGCATCAGTGCAATAATTATTGCTCGCTATCAGTTTCACCGTGAATGTTCCGGCTTCTTTGAAAGAATAATTATGCGAAGTTCCGGTCCTGACAATAAATGGTTCTTGTCCGTCTGCATTGATTTCCCATCGAAAAAAATTGGCCACCGGCTCGTTGGACAAAGAAGTAAAATTAATATCCAACGGAGCAGAGCCCGAGAGAACAGTAATTTCATCCGGGCGATCTCCTTCATTTTTCTCTTCACGTACTTCTGTTTCTGTTTTGATATGAGCTGACACACGGATGGCCTGATACAGACTGCTTCGTATTTCATATGGTTCTAAACCCAGATCCCGGGCAAACTGGTCACCTTTCAGTGTGAAATACGTATCTTTAAAGGGTGGCTCACTGATTTCTACGGTATTATCCGTTATGAGCACCGGCATTTCCATTGGTAAGTCACGCCATTCACCATCTTCAAACTCCAAACTTTCATACTGTAAATTAAACTCCCTGTCGATAGAGTATTGTTGTTGATTAGGTGCTTTGTAAAACATAGCAGGAATTTGTCCTTCTACACTTAAACTCAGTTGGTTACAACCAGTCGAGGCAGGATCAGGAAATTTCAAGGCAGTCAAGGCAGGTTCATACAATTTATAATCTATCACCCATATGCTCATTTCCTTATTGTAAACTTGTCCATTTAAAGTACCCTCTATCTTGAGTAAATAACCCGTGTTATCGTCGGGATTGATAAAGTTTTGATTGCTTATTTCAAAATTACCGGGATATCGAAACCATTTGACTGTCAGCGTGCTTGCCGGCAGAATCACAGAAATTTCAGCTGCAGCATCAATATCATACATCATAACCAGGTAGTCAACCCCAATATACTGATCATATATTTTCCCTTTCCCGGAAGAAATTCTGATCTGTTGAGCTGAAACAGTTGTCATGATTGACAAAAAAACCAGTATAAAAAAGATTTTCTTCCTCAAAATATAGCCGTGACACTGTTTGTTAAAAATCATATTAAATCAAGTTGGATAGCGTATGTTTAATGAACGAGTGCAAAAGTAAGTTTTTCAATTTAATAACAAAAAATTGTTTGATTTATTACCCACTTACTACTTTAGTACCATTATTTTTGTAAATTTGCGTTTCAATACCATCATATTAAACCGAAAGATTATAGAAAATGCAGGAACAATTGGTACATCACACACAGAAAGCTCATCACTCTGCTTGCCTGTTATTCATCACCATTTTTTTCTTTTTTCAATTTTACTCATTGTCTGCGCAAGTCCCGTCCTATCCCATCAAAATGGTCGATGGAGTTGAGTGCATTGTATACAAAGTAAAACCAGCCGAAGGTTTTTACAGAATTAGTAAAAACTTCAATACTACGGAAGATATCATTCGGGCTTATAATCCCCATGCAGCCGATGGTTTAAAAGCCGGTATGGAGATTTACATTCCGGTTCACAAGGAGAAACCTGAAGAAAAAAACTACATAGAGCACGTGGTTGAAAGGCAACAGACTCTATATAGAATTTCCAAAATATACGACATTACCCAGGAAGAGTTGCTTGCGGCCAATCCACAAATAACCGGCAGAGCAATTCAGACGGGCGAAGTGTTAAGGATTCCCGGAAAAAGAGGAGATAAGGTTGAAGAAGTAGCTGAGGAAGTAAAAAAAGATACAGAGCCTTCAGAAAAAGGGATTCAGCAACAAGTTGATGAGATTTTCAGCGGACAAGATTTAAAGGTAGACCGATTGGCAACAAGAAAGCCGCAAAACGTAAAAATTGCTTTTTTGCTGCCCTTTTTGCTAGATCAAAGTCAAGATGCAGTTGACAGACGTTTCATAGAATTTTATGCCGGGGCCCTGGCAGCAATAGATCAGGGTAAGCAAGAGGGAATATCATTTAACATCTATACTTTTGACACTGAAAAGTCCGATATCAAAATAATGGAAGTGCTGAAAGACAGCTTGCCATGGAATATTGATTTAATCATAGGACCTGCCTATTCCAACCAAATATCCATTGTAAGCGATTATGCCCGCAACAACAAAATCAAAACCCTGATCCCTTTTTCGTCCAGGATATACGACATCGAGTCAAATCCCTATATCTACCAGTTCAATCCGGGACAAGAAATTGAATTGCAAAAAATACTTGAAATCCTCCGTACTGAAGGTGCTCAAAATCACATAGTATTTGCTGAATTGCCTCAGGTAAGTGCCAATGATGATGGGTCGACGCTGACCAACATGCTCAAACATCACTTAAATGCATCCGAAACCCCTTACAAAACCATTCAACTTTACCCCGATTCATTAGAATATCTCTGGAACGGGTTAGACCCCTGGAAAGAAAACATCATTTTCTTCAACACGACCAGAATCAATAGTCTAAACGTGTATCTGCGTGAGTTCAATCGCTTGTCGGCTTTTGTAAATATGAAAATTTACGAACCGTATTCCTGGAGAAACTCTAAGTTAGAGAAACCACATTCCTTTTACCTTTCCGCTTTTAAAAATGAGTTTCCTAATGAACAATATGATCATTACACCAGCAGTTTTGCGGATTTATTCGACTGGTCACCTTCAGGAGGATTGCCCCGTTATGATCTGTTAGGCTACGATTTGCTGAGTTATTTTATCAAATACGTTCTTCCAAAAAACGAAGCACAAGTCGATTATTATCCTTTTTCAGAAGGAATACAGTCAGATATGCAATATGAAAAAGTTTCGCCTCGCGGAGGTTATCTGAACCGTTTGTTAATTCATTACGAATAATGAAAAACTTACATTGGGCCAAAATAGCTGTTTTGAGTCTTTTTTCTGTTTTGTTTTTACCTTTTACCATAGGGCAAAATAACAATTTTCGGAAAGAGACTTATGTGGGCTTATCGGGTGGAGCGACCGGGTCCATGGTCTATTTCAAACCCATAGTTGAGCAAAGCTATCTCCTGGCATATCAGGGTGGATTCGTGTTCAGGTACATCTCTGAGAAACATTTAGGCGTTCAAGCTGAATTAAATTATATACAAAGAGGCTGGAGTGAGAGTGGCAAAACATTCAGCAAAAGATTGGATTATATTGAATTACCTTTTCTTACGCATATTTATTTCGGAAAAAACGCACGTTTTTTTCTGAACCTGGGACCGGAAATCGGATATCTTATCAACGAGACGATATTACAAAACAGCAATCCAGGCTCAACAGCCGAACAACATATACGTGCCATTCAGAATAAATTTAAATACGGTCTGACTGCAGGGTTGGGGTTTTCATTCCACATCAAAAGACAGGTGCTGCAGCTTGAGGCTAGGGGAAATTTCAGCGCAAGTGATATATACTCCAACGACAGGAGAGATTATTTCGATAATTCAAACCTTATAACCGCCTCAGCAACCCTAAGTTGGCTTATTCGGGTTAATAAATAAAAATTTTGATCATGAAGCAAAAAGTCATTGAAACCATCGTCAATATTTATCGTTTCACAGAATTAGAGCCTGAAATACAAGTACTGATCACCAAAGCAAAGGAACAAACCAAAAACTCCTATGCTCCTTATTCTAAATTCCACGTTGGAGCTGCTGTTTTACTTGAAAATGGAGCCTTATTTTTAGGTAGTAATCAGGAAAATGCTGCATTCCCTGCCGGCATTTGTGCTGAAAGGGTTGCACTTTCCTATGCCAACTCAGAATACCCGAATGAACCCGTAAAGGCTATTGCCATCGCTGCTTATGCACAGCAGGAATTTTCCGCACAACCTGTTGCTCCGTGTGGCATCTGTCGCCAATCATTATTAGAAGTGGAAAGACGATTCCAATCACCTATCAGCATATACCTGTTCGGCACAGAATACATTTACCATATATCAAGTGCAGAAAAATTGTTGCCGATGGCATTCAGTTTAGATAAAAACGAGGCCTAATTATTCTTTGTTGAAATCCTCCAAAGTGAATCCCTTTACATCGCTTGGCATCTTCCAATCACCCCTTGGGGACAAACTAACCGAGCAGATTTTTGGTCCGTCGGGCATGCAGGAACGCTTGAATTGCTGCGAGAAAAACCTTTTAAGAAAGAGTTTCAGCCATTTTGTGATTTCCTCGAACGAGTAAGCTCCTTTAAAAGCCTGTAAGGCTAAAAATCTGATCTTTTCAGGCGTAAAACCATAACGAACAAAATAATAGAGGAAGAAATCATGCAGTTCGTAGGGGCCGACTGCATCTTCTGTTTTCTGAGATGTTGTACCATCATGGGCAGGAGGCAGTAATTCAGGACTGATGGGCGAATCAATGATGTCTTGTAAAACAGACTGCACCTTAGTGTCAAACTGATTCGACATCCAAGCCAGCAAATGCCTGATCAGAGTTTTGGGAACTCCGCTGTTAATGGCATACATGGACATGTGATCGCCGTTGTAAGTTGACCAGCCCAAAGCCGACTCAGACAAGTCTCCTGTACCTATCACCAGCCCGTTCAACTTGTTAGCCATATCCATCAATATTTGTGTACGCTCCCGTGCCTGGACATTTTCAAAAGTGATATCGTGCGTATCTTTATCATGCCCGATATCTTTAAAATGCTGCAAACAAGCTTCCTCAATGGATACTTCGTAGCTCGTAATTTCCAAAGATGCTATCAGTTTGCTTGCATTCTGCCGACTGCGATCCGTGGTACCAAAACCCGGCATGCTTATACCGATGATTCGTTTTCGGTCATAGCCAAGCTTTTCTGCTGTCTTTAAACATACCAACAGGGCTAAGGTGGAATCTAACCCTCCTGACACTCCAAGCAGCAAGGTTTCAGCCTGCGTGTGTGTCCAACGTTGCGCCAGAGCTTGAGTCTGAATGGAAAGAATTTCCTCAAAGTAGCTGTTTTTATTGGGTTCTGATGGGATGAACGGATGTCGTTTGATAGTCCTCCGCAAACTGTCAAATTTGTAATTTGACGATTTGCATGGGATAATTTGATAATTTGCATCAGATTTTGCCTGAAAGAAATTGGGATCTTTGAGTTTTTCTGACCGCAGCTTTTCAGTGTCAATTTCCGTGACAATCAATTGAGGCTCCATGGAAAATCTTGTCGCATTGGATGCTATGATTTTTCCATTTTCAGCAATCAGGCTGCTGCCTCCAAAAACTATGTCTGTAGTAGATTCTCCAAACCCGGAAGAAGCATAAATATAAGCAGATTTACATTTTGCAGAATGCACTTCAACGAGTTTGCAACGATAAGGATGCTTGCCAACCAATTCATTACTCGCCGACAGATTAAATATCATATCAGCACCATGCATGCAATGCTGCATGGAAGGAGGAACAGGCACGCATAGATCTTTAGGAATTTCAATACCAAAAAGGGAATCCTGATAATTAAACAACAAGTTGGTTCCAAATAACACTTCTTCCCCATTAAAATTCAGGGTTTTAATTTCATCAGACATACCGGATGTGAACCACCTGTATTCAAAAAATTCATTGTTGTTAGGCAGATAGGATTTGGGTACAATGCCCAACACCTTACCGGATTGAACCACAACGGCTACATTATACAAACGACTCTGCACCCGCAGGGGCATCCCTACAATGGCTATAATATTCAGCGAATAGGTTTTAAGCAATAAATCACGCAGGGCTCTTTCTGCATCCGCCAACAATTGTTGCTGGAAGAACAAATCAGCACAGGTATAGCCCGTTAAGGAAAGTTCAGGAAAAGAAATAATTTCAACCTTCTCTTTTTCTGCCTGTTCCATTAATAGTGAAATCTGCAAACTGTTGAACGAACAATCTGCAATTTTCACTGTAGGAACCGCTGCAGCAACACGAACGAAACCGTAATTCATAATAATCGCATTTTTAGTCATTAAATCAACATTTTAAGCATTATTACTGACAATCAATTTCCATATCGCTCAAATGTATCTCCAGGGATTTCACAGAAATTTGTATTTCCCATACCGACAATCCTAATGAAACAATGAGCAGTAGCAAAGCAACCCCAAATACGTAAGCAGAAATAATTTGAAAACCTATATAAATCAAAAACATAGTTGCGACACAAAGCAATAAGCTCATCACACCCATCAATTGCATGAATTTCGTCAATTTCAACCTTTTGCGCAGGTTCATAATTTGCGCTTTGGTCACAGCAGAACGATGCTCCATATAATTATCCTTCAGATTTCTGACCAGCTGTGCATAAGATAAAAACCGATTCGTATAAGCTAACAAAATCAGTGAAACAGCCGAAAAAAGGAAAGTGGGTGTTATAAGTGTTAATTCTTGCATGAAACTACATTAATTTGTTTGTTGGATTTTTATGCTTGCACAAAGATATTAATTTTTTACAAGAACAGTATAAGACTGCCTCAAAACGAGGCAGCTCTTTTTTATCACGAGACTTCGTGATTTTATCATGTTCCTTCATTTTTTGGCTTGAACCAAAAAACGAAGCAAAAAAGTTCAAGACTGCGCCTGCTTCACTCGAAAAATTAGCGCTCGAACAACTAAATCGTCCAAACTCGCTCGTTCCTCGCTCAAACATGGACGATTATTAACGTTGTTCTCACTTATTTTTCGGTTCACCAGCCGAGGTCAGTCACGCCATCAAGCATATAGCACAACCCGGGTGCTTGTGAGATACCGCCTCATAGCTTTTCTAAAAATATGATTTATCAGGGTTTATTTTGTATTTTTGCACTTCGTTTAAGATTAAAGACTTGAGAATGGAATATCATTTACATACGTTACCAAATGGCTTGAGGTTAATTTATAAGCCGGACAATATGCCGGTAACTTATTGTGGTATGGTAATCAATGCGGGATCACGCGATGAACAGGAAAACCAGCAAGGATTGGCTCATTTTGTTGAACATCTGCTTTTCAAAGGGACCAGCAAGAGGCGCTCCGGGCACATCATCAACAGACTTGAAAGCGTTGGAGGAGAGCTGAATGCTTTCACTGCAAAAGAGGAAACCGTGATCTATGCCGCTATCTTAAACGAACACGCTGAAAAAGCTGTGGAATTGATTGGGGATATCGTTTTTCATTCCACTTTTCCTCAAAAGGAAATAGACAAAGAAAAAACAGTTATTTTGGATGAAATTCAATCCTATAACGACAGTCCTTCTGAATTGATTTATGATGATTTTGAAGATATAGTTTTTGATTATCCCATCGGACACAATATTTTAGGTAAACCTGAATTATTGGAAAAATATCAATCGGAAGACATCAGGCAATTTGTACAAAAGTTCTATCTCCCGCAGGAAATGGTCTTTTTTGTCTTGGGAAATGTCAAAGAAACCAAGCTGATAAAATGGGCAGAGAAATACTTTATGGATGCCGAAAATCGTAAAAATGGCTACGTCAGATCGTCTCCATCTGTGTATATTCCCAAACACAAATCTTTTAGCAAGGATACCCATCAGTTGCACCACATGCTTGGCAACAGGGTTTACGATATTCACCATCCGGACAGGATAGGGCTGTACCTGTTGAATAATATTGTAGGCGGTCCCTGCATGAGCAGCCTGTTGAATCTTTCTTTGCGGGAAAAACACGGCCTGGCCTATAATGTTGATTCTGTATATCAGCCTCTGACGGATACCGGAATATGGTCTGTTTACTTTGGTTGTGATGAAGAAAACTTCAAAAAATGTGATAGGCTTGTGAAACAAGTACTTCGGAAACTCAGGGATGAAAAAATTTCCGAGCATCAACTGAAAAAATATAAAGTCCAGATTATCGGACAGTTGGCGATTATGATGGAGCAGAAAGAACATCAAGCCATCAACTTAGGCAAGAGTTTGTTGCGCTACGGAAAAGTGGATGGTCTGGATAAAATCAATGATTCTGTTCAGTCGATCACTGCCGAAAAACTACAAGAAATTGCTTGCGAAGTATTTGATGAAGATAATTTGTCCTCTCTAACCTATTATTAGCACATGAATGTAGAAGATTACATATTGATGCATGGTGATGCAGAGCCGGATTATTTATCAGCCATCAATCGTAAAACTCACCAAAAAATTCTCAATCCGAGGATGTTGTCGGGTCATTTACAAGGACGGGTGTTGGCCATGTTCAGCAAAATGATCCGGCCGGATGTTATCCTTGAAATAGGAACTTTCACCGGCTATTCTGCCCTGTGTTTGGCGGAAGGACTTTCGGAAAAAGGTAAATTACACACCATTGAATGTGATGATGAACTGGAAGATTTTATCCGTAAAAACTTTAAAGAATCCCCATATAATGAGCAAATTGAACTTCATATAGGGGATGCAAAAAATATAATTTACGATTTGCACGATACTTTTGATCTTATTTTTATCGATGCCGATAAAAGAGAGTATCAAACTTATTATGATGCTGTGTTCCCCAAATTGCGGCCAGGTGGATTTATGTTGATTGACAATACTTTATGGAATGACAAAGTGTTGGATGAAGATGGCAGGCGGGATAAACAAACAGCAGCCATTTTGGCATTCAACGAAAACATAGCCCGGGATACACGTATCGAAAAGTTGATATTACCTTTGCGGGACGGCTTAACTTTGATTCGCAAAAAATAATTATGATTTTATGGAATATACTTTTGAAATTGAAATGAAAGTTCGCGATTACGAATGTGACTTACAAGGGATCGTGAACAATTCAGTGTACCAAAACTACCTGGAACATGCCCGTCATGAATTTCTGACAGCCAATCAAATCAGCTTTGCAGAATTGCACAACAGAGGCCTGGATGCGGTAGTGGCACGCGTTGACATAGCATACAAGACTCCTTTGCGCCCCGGTGATGCATTTATTGTCAGACTCAATGTACGTAAGGAAGGTTATAAATATGTTTTTCATCAAAAAATCTTCAGAAAAGAAGACGAGAAACTATGCATCAAGGCAAGAGTTGATACGGTGGTGGTTGACAAAGGAAAACTCATTCCGTCTATTCCTGAATTTGACGCTCTGATATCAACATAAATACAAAGTATTACGTATATTTGTTGTTTTGAAACTGAAACGTAAAACGTACAATATGGAGAATACAAACGAATTCCCGGCTGTTGAAGAGAATATCGTCAAGATGCTCAAGACAGTTTATGATCCTGAGATACCTGTTAATATCTATGATCTGGGATTGATATACAAAATTGACTTACAAGAAAACGGTCATCTGGAAATTGATATGACTTTGACCTCTCCAAACTGCCCTGCTGTTGACTTTATCGTAGAAGATGTACATATGAAAGTAAGCAGCGTAGAAGGCGTAAAAAGCGTGAACATTAAAATTGTATTCGATCCAATTTGGGATAAGAGCATGATGTCGGAAGAGGCACAATTAGAACTTGGATTTTTATGATATATTTTCTTGCTGATGCCCATTTAGGTTCAAGGTTGAACAAAGACCCCCTCTCGCACGAATTGAAATTGGTGAGATGGCTTGATATGGTTAAAAAAGATGCAACATGCATTTACCTGTTGGGCGATATCTTCGATTTTTGGTTCGAATACAGAACGGTGGTCCCCAAAGGATTTGTACGATTATTAGGCAAATTGGCAGAAATCACAGATGCAGGAATTGAAGTACATTTTTTTATCGGCAATCATGATTTGTGGACTTTTGGTTATTTGGAGCAAGAAGTCGGACTGCGGGTACATCGTGAACCACTTATTGTTGAACACCATGGCAAGTGGTTCTTTATAGTACACGGAGATGACTTTGTGGATTCGGGTAAAAGTTTTAGAATTTTAAGGTCAATTTTCCATTCAAAAATTGCCCAACAACTTTTTTCACTGGTACCTCCTTATTTAGGACAACATTTCGGTTATAATTGGTCAAAACGCAATCGTAACCAACTGTACAATGACCGTAAAAAATGTTTTTCCAAACCGAAAATTCAGGAGGAACTTCCATATCTCAGCTTTGCTGAAAATTATCAATCCAATCCACCCATTGATTTTTTTGTGTTTGGACACAGGCACATGGCTGTAAACAGGACATTGTCCAATGGTGCTAATTTAACCATCCTCGGAGATTTTATTAAGATTTTTTCCTACGGGGTATTTGATGGAGAGAAGATGGAGTTGAGGCATTTTTTAGAACAAGGAACAAAGACAAAAGAATAAAGAACAAGGAGAAAAGACAAATTAACTAAGAACGAAGAACTAAGAACTAAGAACTAAAAACTGAACTCGCGACCCCGGACCCCGGAACGCGTTAACTTCCCTAACTTCTTTAAGTTCTTTAACTTCCAAACTACTAACTACTAACTACTAACTACTAACTACTTTCCTTTCATGTTCCATTCCATACTCAAAAAAGAAATATCATCATTTTTCAGTTCCGTAACCGGGTATCTGGTTATTGGGGTTTTCTTGTTGGCCACGGGGTTGATGTTGTGGGTAATACCCGGCACATACAACATCATCGACGGCGGATATGCGCAGTTGAATGGCGTGTTTGAGTTGGCTCCCTGGTTGTTTTTGTTTTTGTGCCCTGCCATCACCATGAAGGCAATTGCTGAAGAAAAAATGGAGCAGACCTGGGATTTGATGATCAGTAAACCGGTTGGAGTCACCAAAATTGTGCTGGCCAAATATACAGCATCGTGGCTGTTGGTTTTAACGGCATTATTACCAACTTTGATTTCTCTGATTTCGGTTTATTATATTGCAGAGCCGGTTGGGAACGTGGATTTAGGTGCATTTTGGGGCTCTTTCACAGGCTTATTGCTGTTGGCTGCGGTTTACCTGGCCATCGGCATCTTTGCTTCTTCTTTATCTAAAAGTCAAGTTTTAGCATTTATTATAGCATTCGGCATGTCATTTTTTATATATTATGGGTTCGATTTAATTGCTATGTTTTTCTATTCAGGCGCCAACATTCATGCTGTTGAAAGCCTGGGAATGCATTTTCATTATAAATCCATCAGCAGAGGCGTATTAGACAGTACCGACCTGCTTTATTTCCTGGTTGTATGTACGCTATTTTTATATCTTACTGTTCGTAAATTAAAAATTAAATAAATTATTATGTCAGAAAAAAGACCGTTGATTTTGATTACCAATGATGATGGCGATGATGCCAAGGGTATTCGTGTTTTAACCAAATTAATGATGCAGTTAGGCGATGTGGTTGTAGTGGCTCCTGACGGTCCCCGCTCGGGACAGTCCAATGCGTTGACAGTTTATAAGCCTATTCGCTACAAAAAACTTGAGGAGAGAGAGGGATTGGCACGTTACTCATCCAACGGAACACCCACAGACTGTGTAAAACTCGCCTTCAATGAGGTGTTAGACAGGAAACCTGATTTATTGGTCTCCGGCATCAATCACGGTTCTAATGCTGCTATCAATGTTATTTACTCCGGTACGATGGGAGCTACTTTGGAAGGTTGTGAATGCTCAGTTCCTTCTATCGGATTCTCACTTTGTAATTTTCTTCCTGATGCCGATTTTTCAGAATTTGAACCCTATATATTAAAAATCGCCAGGCATGTTTTGGAAAACGGCTTGCCGGAAGGCATTTGTTTAAATGTCAATGCTCCCGAATCAAACATTAAAGGTATCAAAGTAGCCCGCCAGTGTAAAGGGTATTGGTCGCAGGAATTTGCACCTGCCGTGGACCCGCGTGGTAAAAACTATTATTGGCTGACCGGATATTTTGTGAACCATGAGCCGGATAGTGAAGATACGGACGAATGGGCATTGGAGAACGGATATATATCAGTGGTACCTACCAAAATTGACCTAACGGCACATGAGTATTTGTCCGAATTTAAAGAACAATTTGATGTAAGTTGATTACTGCCTGTAAAACTCCAAAGCTTCCGGTAAAAACTTTTTGATATTGGCTATCCGTTTTGCACTCGCCGGGTGGGTACTCAGAAATTCAGGAACGGCAGCCGACTCTCCTGCCATCATACGCTCCCAAAAACCAACTGCCGCGTTAGGATCATATCCTGCCATTGCCATAAAGATCAAGCCCAACCTGTCGGCTTCCGATTCGTGGTTGCGGGAATAAGGCAGGATAACACCATATTGTGCACCCAAACCATAAAGCAACTGAACACTTTGGCGCGTTGCATCTGACTTCTGTGTGAGCAGCATGTCTGTGACAGCCGATCCGTATGACAACAACATCTGCTGGCTGATGCGTTCTTTACTGTGCTTGGCGACTGCGTGAGCGACTTCATGTCCCATCACGACGGCAATACCGGTCTCGTTCTCACAAACAGGCAAGATGCCTTCAAAAAAGACCACCTTGCCGCCGGGCATGCAAAACGCATTCGCAGTCTCATCCTGTACCAAATTAAACTCCCAGGCATAATTGTCAATCTCGTCAGTCAAACCATTGTTTTTCATGTAGCTTTCAACAGCGTTGGCTATATTTTCACCTACTTTTTTAACCAGGGCAGTCTGCTGTAAATCAGTGGAAAGGGGCACGGAATCAATAAATTCCTTATAGCTGACAAGACTCATATTTAAGAGCTCCGCATCCGACACCAAAGCAACCTGCTTTCTTCCTGTGATCATAACACGGGAACATGAAAACAAGAATAATATTGCTATAACAAATAGAAAAGTTTTTTTCATAAAAATACATTTAAAAACAAACTCGATATCAGCGACTTAAAACACTTACCGAGTGACTGTCACAGAAGCTGCAAATATATCAATTTTTTGAGGAATTCAATCCATCTTGAGGAGAATTGCACTTCACCCACTATTGCTACACACAAGTTGTGGGGTGTGTTTAGATTTTCGTGTTTATAAATGAAATTTCCTCATAGTTTAAAGAGGCCCCAAAAATTTCAAATCCATTTTTATTTAATAATTCTGTTATTCTTTTGGACTTGATTTCTCCAGGATAAAAACGATCATGAAATTCTACGAGAAGCTGATGGATGGTAACTTTAGTACTTATTAATGTCTCTAACACCTCATATTCAGCACCTTCAATGTCCATTTTAACAACATCAATGTGTTGATGACCAAGTTTTTTCGAAATATCATCAAAACTTTTCATTTCCACCTTAATAAGCTTTTCTTCACTTACAAATTTGCTTAAGGTCAATGAACCAGATACTGCTTTTTCATTTTTAGGTAAAAAGAATTTTTCAATTCCTGTTTGCGTAGAAATACCAAAATCATAAAAAGAAAACAAAGGTTCTTTCGAAAGTGATCTAATGTATTCGATGGATTTCGGAGTGGGATCAAAACCGAACACCTGACATTTATGCTTAGATATAATTTTTCGGTCAAAACTGATATCTTTCCCTATCCCAAATGAATAAACGATAGAATCTTCATTCAGCAAGTCGGGATTAACAAAGAATCCACCGTAACTACTGCCGTACCATCGTTTTTTACAGTTAATAGTTGGCTTAAGGTGATTGACCTTTTTTGGATCAATACACAAACGCAACCTGATCTTTCTCAGGTAAGAGCGAATATTTTGTATCTTTTGATTAGCGAGTTTTTTTAATTGATTAACCGAATACATTAAAGTGTTTTTTTACAAATTGACTTCCGACAAAGGAAGTTATAACATAGAATAATGTTTTTATATTCCATTGTGAACGGGCAAAGTAAAAACGGGCTTTCTGCATATTGCCTGTGAGGTAGTAATACCTTGCGCGACTACCATGTATCTTTTTATAGGCAAGGGCTGTTTCTTTGGGATATAACTTGTCATACCCTTCCAGGGTCAAGAGGGAATAATAAAAATCATATTTTCTATAGGTCTCATTCAGAGATAGATTAGTGTCGTCTAATATTCTTTCGTACAATGGTTTACATACCTCGATAGATGTTTGTTGGTGAAATAGCCGCAAGAGCCAATCAAAATCGACCATGCCGAAATGTTCTTCAAACAAAATATCTTTCAATTGACTGGAGTAAATCATTGAACCCATATAAGTATTTTGTCCATCAGAGGATTTTGTCAGCCTCTTGAGAAAGGTTTCGTTTTTACGATAAAGCATATAATCCTTGGTTGATGACTGAGTTCGCGAGATGGTTTGATTTGTTTTAACATTCACGACTTCATATCCGGAGGTGATGATGGGAGCCAAATTTAAATAAGGAAGCATAGTTTTGATTTTATCTTTTTTCCAGATATCATCCTGATCTGCTATACAGATAAAATCTCCGGTTGCAATGGATAAGCCTTTATTTCTGCCTTTGTTAGGACCTCCTGAATTGACCTCATTCTTCAATACAATGCAGTTGTATTGTCTGATGAGGGAATAAGTGTTGTCTGTTGAGCAATCATCAATCACTATCAGTTCAATTGAGTGATCTATTCCGTTACCTTCTTGACTAATGATTGATTGTATTGTTTTTTCTACCGTTTTCTCACCATTGTAAGTGGTTAAGATCACACTTATTTTTGTCATATTTGTTTGTTTAAATCACGCAACATCCAATTGATTCACGACCCAAATATACTATATTTGTGAATATACAAGGTGTTAGCAAACCTTAATTCTTTATCAACCTCCTGATTGCCTTTTTATTTTCCAAATCGATTGTCAACAAATAAAAGCCCGGCTGAATATCCAAATTCAATTCAAGCTTTTGCGTGTTTTTGTAAGTTGATTGTTTTAACAATTTCCCGCTTACATCTGTTATGCTGACAATAAATTCAGGCAAGGTTTCACCCAAATCAATTATCAAAATGCCATCAGTTGGGTTTGGATAAACAGTTATGTTGTTATCAAAAGTATTTTCCAAAATTCCAACATTTGTAATTTCATAACAATCAGACGTATCCGTGCAATTATTTTGAGTAACTTCAACGGCATAGCTTCCATTTTGAGTTGCGGTAAAGAATTGATTTGTTTCTCCTTCAATCGGAGCATTACCATTGTTACAATCTACCCATTGATAAGCTGCATTTTCCGCATTCGCCTTCAATGTAAATTCATCTGTTTGAGTTACAGAAGCATCAACACTGTTGATTGTTAAATTCAGCGTAACAATGCTGTCGCAGCCATGAATAGTTTGGAAGGTTTCCGTGTATGTGCCGGCAGTTGTCAAATTTTGTGTTCCAAAACTATAAGGCAATTCCGATTCACAAACCGACAAATTGACTTCAGGAAGAAGATTGCTAATGGTGTTAGCAGTATACATGCTTACAT
>MTKW01000788.1_pt1 | contig 51650 bp, 58 predicted proteins | sample 1042761 | NCBI WGS metagenome assembly MTKW01 (sample SAMN06205366, study PRJNA360243) | anaerobic digester metagenome | biome: Wastewater treatment plant; feature: Anaerobic digester sludge; material: sludge; isolation source: anaerobic digester fed with sludge from wastewater treatment plant ... | reverse complement strand
GGCTTGCTAAGAAACGATCCCCTGCTTAGCCGCACCATGCAAACCGTGCGAAGTGGTCTTTACGGGAAGGTATCGGATGTGGTAAGAGGTTTTAGCCATCTTACCGAGATTGGGATTCAGACAGAAAGGTATGTCACTGGCTCCATGGGGGGTAAGTTAGAGATCAATGAGGATCAACTGAGGGATGCCATCCGTAGGGATGTAGATGGGGTCTTGGATCTACTGTTCAAGGAATCACCTAAGGAGGTATCCGATCCCAATGAGAAAAGAGAAAAAACCGGCTTAATCGGCAGGCTATATGGGGATATGGTGGATGGAATGAAGGGGATCATTGTCAAAGCAGGTCCAGGGGAAGATTCCCAGATGTATCGAAGTATCAACCCTACCATGCTTTTAGATTTTGTCACCAAGCATAGCAGTATCAGTATGTTGGATAAAAACATTATGGACTATGATAAGAGGATTTTCGAATTGGAGAGGCGCTTGATAGATAGGGAGAACCAATACTGGGCGAAGTTTTCTGCCATGGAGACTGCCTTGAATAGGATGTACTCCCAGGGTGACTGGTTATACCACCAATTCTCTAATATGTAGTATCTTAGGATATATGTAAAGGCTAGAGGGGGTAGGGGTTTAAATGCAGGAATTATTCATCGAGATCCTAAATCTGTCATCCAAGGAGTTACAGGATGCTAAGCAGATATACAAATACACCAAGGAGATGTCAAGTCATATAGAGCAGGAGGATATGGATGCACTAACCCATGTCATAGCACTGCGACAAAAATGGATGGAGCAGACGGAGGACACTGGTATTCGAGTTCAGGAGAAGTTAAAGGAACTAAAAAGCAAGTACGCTCATTCCTTGGAGGAGATTAATGATAAAAAAGAGGTCCGGGATATACTAGAGAATCGAAGGAAGAGGAAGGAAATTTATAAATCTGCCTATGAGGTTGAACAGGAGAATCAGGCTCTTTTAAGTAAGCTTTTAGAAAAATATAAAGTAAGGATCATGGGAATCCAGCAAGGGAAAGAGGCTTTTCTAAAGTATGGTAAAGGAAATAAGGCTGGACAATCCATAATGATTAATAGCCTTAAATAAGCAGCTTTAGATTGCAACCATGTACTTTGAATAGGGGGGACTTTGTTGATAAGCTTAGAACGGATCGACCCTAATATTATGAAGGAAATAAAGGATCAAACCATTGAACAAATTATCCACGCCAAAAGAGAGGCATCTACCATTAGGGAGAAGGTCATCCAACAAAGGAATCCCTATATCGATAGATACCGGTTAAAAAAGAGGATTAAGCGTGTCAACGGGCTATTAAAGCGGCACCATGTTAAACTCCTCTTAGATTACGAGGAAACCCAGGAGGAATTTCTCCTACGGGTGATCCACAGAGAAAGCAATGAAGTGCTAAGAATATATTACAACGAGGAAGTGGAAGAGATATTGATGAAGTTGGAAGATTTTATGGGCATCTTTGTCGATCAAAGGATATAGCTTAAGGAGGGGAGCGCATGTATCAAAATTCAGCGAATGCCTACCAGATCTACCAGAACAATAATGTAAAAACAGCATCTAAGGAAAAACTTTTATTAATGCTTTTAGATGGGGGTATTAAATTTTTAAGATTATCCATTCGGTCACTGGAGGATGGGGATTATGAGAAGACCAATGGCTATCTTTTGAAGTCTCAGGACATCATCAATGAACTAATGGCAACATTAAACTTTCAGGCAGGGGAGATCGCCCATCAACTATACAGCCTATATGAATATATGAATCATGAGTTGGTACAGGCGAATATCGCCAAGGATGTGGAAGGGATAAGAAATGTGAAGGAGATGTTGGAAGATCTTAGGGATACTTGGTCACAAATCATATAGGGTGCAGCATAGGTCATAGGTATGGAAACTTTCTACAAAATCAAGCATATTTTGACAAAAATATGCTTGATTTTTTTGAACCATGGTATAAATATTTAATATAAATTAAAAATCTAAATAAAATTTGTAAAATAATTGTAAAAAAAAGAGGATATTATTGCAACATGTCGAACTTGTCTTAGAAGATGGTAATTTATGCAACCAATTTAAATTTTAAAAGGGGGGAGAGGGAATTGCCTAATATTTTAGGAACAGATAATACATATCAATTCCTTAAGAGGGCCTTAGATGCTTCCTATATGCGGCAGGAGACCATTGCCAACAATATTGCCAATATAAACACACCCCATTATAAAGCAAGTCGAGTGATCTTTGAGGAAGAATTGAAGAAAGCTTTGTCCCATTCCCAAATTGGTCTGAGAGCAACCCACCCCAGGCACTTTGGTGTGCATGATAATACAGAGAGGCTTCAGCCAAAGATAGTTAAGGACACTTCCACAAGTATGAGAAATGATGGGAACAATGTTGACATTGATTTGGAAATGGCAAATCTTGCTGCCAATCAAATCTACTACAACACCCTTATTCAGCAAACGAACGGAAAGATTAGTAGCCTACGCTATGTAATCCATGAAGGGAGAAGATAAGGATGAAGGCATTTCATACAATGAGGATTAATGCCAGTGGTTTGACAGCCGAGAGGCTTAGAATGGATACCATTTCCTCTAACATTGCCAATGCCACTACAACCCGTACAGAGGAGGGTGGTCCCTATAGGAGAAGGATTGCTATCTTTCAGGAGAATTTAAAGGCAGAGATTAATGCCAGAACCGGAAGGATGGAGCAAAGAAGCAGTGGGGTTCGCGCTGTTGCTATTGTTGAGGATGATAGTCAACTACCAAGGGTATATGATCCTGCCCATCCGGATGCCGATGAAATGGGATATGTATTGATGCCCAATGTCAATATTTTGAACGAGATGGTGGATATGATTGCTGCTACAAGGGCCTATGAGGCAAATGTCACAGCCTTGAACTCCAGTAAAGGCATGATGTTAAAGGCGTTAGAAATAGGCAAAGGATAGGAGGTTAAGTAAATGCGGATTAATCCTGCTATGGAGGCTTTTTTATCCCATAATCAGGGAATAACAAATAGGGATTTGGATTCAAAGGTAAATTTTAGTGAACTCCTTAAGAATGAACTAAACAGGGTCAACGAGTTGCAGATCAGAGCAGATGAAGCCAATAAAGAGCTCATTGCCGGGGAAAGTGAGGATATACATTCGGTTTTATTGGCCGCTGAAGAAGCTCGGTTATCCTTAGAATTAGCTGTACAAGTACGCAATAAGATCATTGAATCATACCAAGAGATTAATAGAATGCAAATATAGTGATGGGAGATAGTACCAATTCCAATAAATAGCTTTTGATGTATTGAGTGGTATTTTATATAAAATTTAATAAAATTTAATAGGATGGAAACATAAAGTACTTAGAAAGGGCAAACTTATCGAAAGGTAAGGACGCAAAGCTACGGGTCTAAGGTGTAAACACACTATGATCGCCGGGTTGCCTCAACTTTCATAAGGTAGTCTTTCTATTGTATGGAGGACTTTTTTGTTTTTTATACATTAAGGGTAAAAGTTGTCACAAAGGAGCGCACTAATAATGGGGAAATTGAAAGAATTAATCGATCGGACGAAAAAAGGTTGGAGTAATCTAAGTCGCAACAAGAAACTGGGCATAGGGATCATTTTGAGCTCAATTATTATCGCCTCACTCATTTATTATTTTACCATCGGTAGAATAAAATATGTCCCTATCTTTACCAATCTTGATATAAAGGACTCCAGTCAAATCGTTCAAAAACTTGACGAGATGAAGATCAGTAATTACAGGATAGACAATGGGGGAAGGACCATTTTAGTCTCGGAGAAAGAGGTGGACAAGCTTCGGCTGGATCTCGCTATCCATGGCATACTTCCAAACAGTGGTGAGGGTTTTGAACTTTTTGATGATACGGGATTCGCTATTACCAATGAGGACCGAAAGATCCTGTATCAACGGGCATTAGAGGGGGAACTCCAGCGATCCATTATGACATTACAGGAAGTGGATTTTGCTAGGGTCCATCTGGCGCTTTCAGAGGAGACCATTTTCACAAAGGAAGTACAGCCTGCCAAGGCATCCGTCATCCTAAATCTTAAGCCTTTTGAGACCCTTTCTCCCGAACAGATCAGAGGTATTATATCCTTAGTATCCGGGGCTGTGAATAACCTTCCCGAGGAAAATGTGAAGGTGGTGGATTCCCAGGCCAATCTACTCAGCGATGGCATCGTGGATCAGGAGGGTTCCTTCCAAGGTGTCCAAAGTGCTAGCAACCGGATGGAAACCGAGGCTCAATTTGAAAAGAATCTCCAGGATGACCTTAAGGATATGCTAGAGCAGGTTTTAGGCATCGGCAAAGTCCTGGTTAAGGTCAATGCGGAATTGGATCTTGATTCCAAAGAAGAGACAGTTATTTCCTATGACAGGGAGGGGGTTATCCGAAGTCAGCAGATTCAAATCAACCGAAATGGTAGTGTCATAGGAGGCATAGGAGATAGCCCCCTAGATAATAACACCAACTACATAGACCCAAATGTTGAGAATATACTGGAGGATGATGACACTCTTTCCTACAGTTCTACCACCAATCAGGAGATTGGTGAAACAACCACCTATACCATTAAAGCACCGGGAGAGGTGAAGCGCATCTCAACCTCGGTGGTATATAATGGGAATCTTACTCCCGAAATGAGAGGTGCCATAGAGAATATCGTTATGGCGGCTACAGGTAGTGATGATGAGCGGGGCGATATTATTAGTGTAGAGGGGATTCCCTTTGACAGCTCCTATCAGGACTCCCTAAAGGAACAGCTTGCCCAAGAACAGGAAAGGTTAGCCCAAGAGGAAGCTGCTCGACAAAGGCTCATGATGTATGTGGGAATTCCTATTGGGGTGTTGCTAGCCATATTGATCATTTATGGAATAATTCGATTCGCTAGAAGAAGGAAGGAGAGGGAGGAAGCCCTCCTAGATGTTACCATAGGTCAAGAGATACCCCAGGCGGAGATTGAGGAGGAGCCTATCATAGATCTTGACCTAAAGGAGAGTACCGAGGAAAGAAGCATCAAGGAGTATGCCCAAAAACATCCTGAAAAAATGGCAGAACTTTTAAGAGCTTGGATTGTTGAGGATGAAAGGTGATGAAGATGGCACAAAGGAAGTTAAGGGGTATAGAGAAGGCAGCTGTACTGATGATTGCACTAGGTCCCGAGATCTCTTCAAATATTATAAAAAGATTGCCAGAAGGCATGATTGAAAAGGTTACCTATGAAATAGCGAACACTACCCAGGTCTCCTCGGAACAGAGAAAAAGCGTATTATCTGAATTTATGGAGATGAGTTTAGCCAAGGACTATATCACAGAGGGTGGATTAGACTATGCAAGGAACATCCTGACCAAGGCATTAGGATCTAAGAGGGCGAAGGAGATCATAGATACCGTTTCTGAGATCACACAGCAGAGAAGACCCTTTGCCATCGCCAGGAAAGCGGATGCCCAACAGCTTTTCAATACCATTTCTAAGGAGCATCCCCAGACCATCGCTTTGATCCTTTGCTATCTACAGCCTGACAAGGCTGCTACTGTTATTTCAGGATTGCCTCAGGAGATGCAAACCGATGTCGCCTATCGGATTGCAACCATGAATAGGACCTCCCCTGTGGTGATAAAGCAAGTAGAGTCGGTTTTAGAGAAAAAACTATCCTCTGTTATAGGAAGCGATTTTGCCACTGTAGGCGGGGTAGAGACCTTGGTGGATATACTGAATTCGGTTGATCGGGGTACTGAAAAAAATATTCTAGAGGAGTTAGAGAAGGATCAACCTGAACTGGCAGAGCAAGTAAGGGAGGGCATGTTTGTCTTTGAGGATATCGTATTATTGGATGGCGCCTCCATTCAGCGCATTCTTCGCGAAGTGGATACCAATGACCTTGCCCTAGCTCTAAAGGGTTCCTCTGAGGATGTTGCCAATGCCATCTATAAGAACCTATCCAAACGTGCCGCTCAGACCCTAAAGGAGGATATAGAGTTTATGGGACCAGTCAGATTAATTGAGGTGGAGCAGGCACAGCAGAGGATCGTAGGTATTGTCAGAAGATTGGATGAAACAGGTGAAATTATACTTTCAAGGGGTGGAGAAGATGCCATCATCCTATAGGGTTATTAAAAACTATCAGGTGGATATGGGGCTGGATGAATTCAAAGTGCCTATCGTACCCGCCCATCATCTAATCAAAACGGGGGAGGAGCCCCTCGAGGAAGATGGAGAAAGGGATGAAATTAGGGACCTAATAAAAAACGCTCAGGCAGAGGCGGAGGAAATTGTTCAGCAAGCCCAGATAAGGGCGGAGCAAATCAAGGAGGACGCCTATAAACAGGGATATCAAGAGGGCCTTATGCAGGGTAGGGAGGAGGGAAAAAGAAGTGCCTATCAAGAGGTGGAGGATGAGGTTGCGACCATAAAAGGGCAAGCCAAAGACCTTCTTCATCAAGCCCATCAAAAAACTAGGGAGTATATAAGGGAGACAAGGGAGGAGATCATCGAGCTATCCGTCACTATAGCAAGAAATATCATCCATCACAATCTTGATGTTCAGGATGAGGCCATAGTGGGGATGATCAACAATGCATTAAAACATGCCGAAGGGAAAAAACAGGTTATAATAAGAAGCTCTCCTCACCATAACCTCCTTTTAGAAACTAATCTATATCAGTTTAAAAAGATTTGTCCCAACGCCAACTTTACCATTCTTGAGGATCGAGGCATGGAAGGGGCTAATTGTATCATTGAAACCGAAGATCAAGTGATCAATCTCAATATCGATCTGCAACTAGTGAACATAGAGAAGGCGCTTTTGGAAATAGGGAGTGAGCAGAAGGATGATTTTTCCCTTTGAAAGAGCAAAGAACTACATTTTAGAGAACGAGTTCTATCTTCAAATGGGCAAGGTGAACCAAGTTATAGGTCTTACCATACTTGCCCAAGGAATTAAGGCATTTGTAGGTGAGGTTTGTGAAATTGTCCTGGATGAGAAGGATAGCAAAGTGCTGGCGGAGGTGGTTGGCTTTAAGGAAGAGCAGGTACTTTTGATGCCTTTAGGGGATTTAAAGGGAGTAGGTCCAGGCTGTAGGGTGATTCCCACTGGGAAGGCTCTTACCATAAAGATAGGGGAAGAGCTGCTGGGCAAGGTCCTGGATGGGCTTGGTAAACCAATGTATAGCGAAGAACACCAATTGCAGGAGAGTTTTGCCATTGATAGGGAGCCTCCTAATCCCTTAAAGAGGAAAAGGATCCAGCATATTATGCCGATTGGGATCAAAGCCATCGATGGCCTCTTAACCTGTGGGGAGGGGCAGAGGGTTGGTATATTTGCTGGAAGTGGTGTCGGGAAAAGTACACTGCTGGGAATGATCAGCCGATACTGTGAGGCAGATGTGAATGTGATTGGATTGATCGGCGAAAGAGGAAGGGAGGTCCTGGACTTTATAGAAAGGGACCTCGGGGAGGATGGCTTAAAAAAATCCATTGTGGTCTGTGCTACATCGGATCAGCCTGCTCTGGTTAGGATAAAGGGTGCTTTTGTAGCTACTGCCATTGCAGAATATTTTAGGGACAAGGGCATGAAAGTCATGTTGATGATGGACTCGGTAACGAGATTTGCCATGGCCCAAAGGGAGGTAGGATTGGCAATAGGGGAACCCCCAACAACCAAGGGCTATACCCCATCAGTTTTTGCTATACTGCCTAAACTCTTAGAAAGGTCTGGCACCTCTGAAAGGGGTTCCATCACAGCCTTTTACACGGTATTGGTAGACGGCGACGATTTTAACGAGCCTATTTCGGATGCGGTCCGTGGTATTCTTGATGGGCACATCGTACTATCCCGAAAGCTTGCCGCCCAGAACCATTTTCCTTCCATCGACATCCAAAACAGTATCAGCCGTCTGATGAAGGAGATCATTACCCCCGAGCAGGATTGGGTCAGCGGGCAAATTAGAAATAACCTTGCCATCTATGAAAAGAACGAGGACCTTATTAATATTGGAGCCTACTCTCCGGGGACAAATCCACAGATCGATCGAGCCATAGAACTTCATGAGCCAATTAATGAATTTTTAAAACAGGATGTCTATGAAAGGGTGGACTTTGACACCACCCGACAATTGATGGATCAAATAATAAATGAGGCTAGGTGAGTGCAATGAAGATCTTTAAGTACTCAATGGAAAGTGTTCTTAGCTATAGGAAGAACATTGAGGAGGAAAAGAAGCAAGAATTCTCAGCGGTTCAAAAAAAATATTTGGATGAACGGAAGGTATTGATTGATTTAAACGATAAGCTGGCAAACATCAATACAAACCTTATCAATAGCCCTCCAAGGGAGACCATTGAGCTAAAAAACTTGGAGCAGTATAAGGAACTTTTAAGAGGAAGGATTGAAAGGCAAGAGCAATTGCTTACAGAGATAGAGGAGGATCTAGAAGAAAAAAGAAGCCAAATGTCTGAAGCCCAGAAGGATAGAAAGATGGTGGAAAAGCATCGAGAGAAGACCTTTTATAAATATCTTTACGATGTTAATAGGCAGGAGCAAAAAATTATCGATGAATTCGCCATATCTTCTTACTTTAGAAAGTAGCAATGGGTGACCATTTGCTATAAATAGTTCATTTTGAAGGGAGGTGAGAATATGAAGGTAGGTACTGAGCGTACACAACAAATTCTGGACAGCCTACAGGAACTAAGCCTTCCTGAATTCCAGGAAAAGGGAGAGGGCTTCCAAGAGATTCTGCTTCAAATGCTATCCCTAATAAGCGAAACACCGTCTAATATTCTGGAAGACTGGAATGAAGAGGAACAACCCTATTCTAGAGGAGGATTGGATCTGAAGCTGATAGAGCCCCATTTGGTATCCAGTATGCCGAAATATGGGTCAGCCGGAACCAAGGATGTAGAAAACAGGAGCTTTTCAAGGGGATCCCTCAGCCTTAAAGAAGTTTATCCCAATCCTGAAAGATCCATGGAGTCCCAGGGAAAGATATCAGAAATTCAGATGGACAGGTTGCTGAAAGCTGAGGAGATGAACTCCCGAGAAGAGGAAGTGGTCCTAGGCCCAATGAAAAAATTAATGAAGGGTATAGAGCACACCCAAACCATCCGAGGGACTGAGAAGGGTTCTACACCTATGGTCAATGATAAAGCTAAAATGGAACTCTTAAGGACACCCTCTGGTGAGGAGCAACATCCTATGATTATGAAGGAAGGGGAACACCAAAGGGAAGGCATGTCAGCAGAGGAAAACCAAGAACGAAAGGAACTTACAAATATAGTGGACCATGGTGATGCTCAAAGGCTAAATGGGCAGTCCAAGCCTTTAGTCCAAGAGGAAATACGAGATCCCAAAGAGGTCCAAAATCTAAAGGAAGTTGCCAACAGAATGGTTAAAGAGATCAGGGAATTAAGGGATGGAGACTCATCAGTGTTGAAGGTCAAGCTGAAGCCCGAGGGGCTGGGAGAGATGGAGATCAGGCTGGAGATGAAGGCGGGTGAACTAATAGGCAAAATTCTGGTGGATACAGTAGCCGCAAAGGATGCACTGGATCAACAGATGGAGCATTTAAGGATGCAGTTGAGGCACCAGAATATTGTCCTTCAAGAGGTAGACATCGATTTGCAAAGCCAGCATCAAGGGAGTCCTAATGAAAGTGGCTATCCATCACCTCAGCAGGATAGGGAATCCCTCAACTTTATAAGTTCCCTTAGGGATCATACCGAAGAGGGAGAGGAGCTTGAAGCCTTCCCAAAAGATATGATTCAAATCCAAGCCTACTACAGCAAAGGTCATTCATCCACTTTAAACCTATTAGCTTAGGAGGAGAAGTATGAATATTTCGAAGGTAAACTACTCAGGTGCAAGCCAGGAGAACCATAGGGTTCCAGAAAGGGAACTGGGCAAAAATGCTTTTTTTCAGATTCTTGCAGCTCAGCTACAATTTCAGGATCCTTTAAGCGGAGGAGACAACACCCAGTATATTGCTCAATTAGCCCAATTTAGTTCTCTGGAGCAAATGCAGAATCTAAACAGTTCCATACAGGCGATGATGCAATTTCAGCATGCCCAGTATGGCAGTCAATTAATTGGAAAGAATGTTAAATTAATCCATGGGGATGAAATAATAGAGGGAATAGTGGATAGGGTAAGATTGACTAATGGAGAGATCAGCATCCTTATAGGGGATCAAGCCTATCAACTAAACCAGATTTTGGAGATTGAGAATGGAAAAATAAGTGAGGAAGAGGGAAATCCCCAAGAGGTCTAGGAAGGAGGAGTTTAATGACCTATAGAATTCATCATGGGTCCATACAGCCATCAAACCATAGCCAACCTAAAAGCAGGATCAATCGCAAACCGCATAATCAAAGAAACTTCCAAAGCATCCTTGAGGAGCAGATAAAGACTCAAAATAGCAGTATCAAGGTTTCTGGTCATGCCCATAGGCGATTGGCTGAAAGGAGCATCCATTTATCCAATCAAGACCTTCAACGGTTAAATGAGGCTATGGAAGAGATAGACAAAAAGGGTGGACGGGAATCGCTGATGTTATACAAAAACACAGCTTTTATAGCAAATATACGGAATCGAACCCTCATTACGGCTATGGATCCACAAAATAGCAATGAAAAGATCTTTACCAATATTGATAGTGCGATCATTGTAGACTAATTGGCTGGCCCTCCTAGAGGAAGCCAAGTTGTCACCGATGGACTGAGGTGGCAAATAATGAAAAGGAGGATGAAATATGTTACGTTCGCTATATTCCGGTGTTAGTGGAATGAGAAGTAATCAAACCAAGATGGATGTCATCGGTAATAATATTGCCAATGTTAATACAACCGCCTTTAAATATGGGCGAGTTAGGTTTCAAGATATGTTAAGCCAAACTATGTCCTATGCTCAATCACCAAGTGTACAAGGCCGAGGCGGCATCAACCCCCAACAAGTAGGTTTGGGCGTCAGTGTGGCTGCTATTGATACGGTTTTCGATGGAGGTGCTCTACAGCCTACAGGCAGAGATCTGGACTTTGCCATTGAGAATGACGGATTCTTCATTGTCTCCGAGGATTCCGACGGTTTATTGAAACGCTATACCAGGGATGGAGCCTTTTTTAAGGACTATCTAGGAAATTTAGTAACAGCTGAGGGTTTAAGGGTATTGGGATATCATCCCAATGATGGTGGAGGTAACACAGTTATAAGCACGCAAAACCCAGATCATATCAATGCTGCCACTGAGATCAATCTAAGACCGTTAAATATTCCGTCCGAGATTGATGCTGGGTTTGCGGAGTATATCAAATACGCAGGAGTTTATGTGGAGAAAATAGGTGAAATAGACGATGTAGATGGTTTCTCTAATATCGACCGAGCCATGCAATCTGCTGAGGAGATCTTTGATTATGCCAATGAAGTGCTAAAGGTTGCCCAGGTGGCACTACAATATTCCAGATCAACTACTTTTCGATTAGAGGTTGAAACAGCAAGGGAGGATTTAGAACAACTTTTAATCGATCTTCGGGATGCAATAGACAGTGGAGTGGTGGATGATATTAAAGAGCTAGCCATAATTACTGATCCAACTAATCCTGATGGCACCTTGCAGCACATAGCACAAACCCTATTACAGGCTATTCAAGATGCTGATGATGAACCCAAGGAACGAGTATCCCTAGAGACTTTTTCCATTGATGGTTCAGGGCTAATCTCTGCTGTGTATAATGACGGCCAGGTATATTACTTAGGTAGAATTGGGATGGCAATGTTCGAAAATCCGGGAGGATTGGAGAAATTGGGTGGAAACACCTATCGGGACAGCCGTAACTCTGGAGTTCCTCAATTTGGAAATCCAAGCCAAGATGGGTTTGGCGTCGTTCGACAGGGGAATCTGGAGATGTCCAATGTGGACTTAGCCAATGAATTTACTGAGATGATCATCACCAGCAGGGCATTCCAGGCAAATTCCAGAACCATCACCACTTCAGATGAAATGCTTCAGGAATTGATTAATTTAAAGAGATAGTTAAAACCAGGGGTAAGGATGGGGGAAGGTGATAACCTTGCCCTATGCCCTATTCCCCCTAATCTATACCTGAATCGAAGGAGATAAAAATGATTAAGTTGACATCCCTAAAAGGAAGTGAATTCTATTTAAATGCTGATTTAATAGAGAGGGTCGAAGAGTTACCAGACACCTTGATTACCCTTATAGGAGGGAAAAAGATCTGGGTGAGTGAAAGGGCAGAAACTGTAGTAGACAGAATTATTTACTATAAAAGGTCGATACATGGTCCCCAAGAGGAGGTGAAGCTATGAAAAAGAATATTGTACCCTTAATCGCACTCATAGGAGGAACGGCTTTAATAATAGTAGCAATCTTTCTAGACAATGGGAACCTCCTTATGTTCTGGAGTGTGACCTCATTATTCATTACCATGTTTGGCTCCTTCGCAGCACTTTTGGTTAGCTACCCAACAAAGTACCTTAAAACAGTACCTTCCTTAATGAAACAAATATTTATCGTCCCTTCGGACTCTAGACTGCAACTGGTAAGCCTGTTTACAAATCTTTCCAGGAAGGCAAGGAAGGAGGGGCTACTATCCTTGGAGGATGATATCGCTGAATATGAGGATCAATTCTTAAAAAGGGGATTGCAGATGGTGGTGGACGGAATTGAACCTGAAACCATTAGGGAGATTCTAGAATTAGAGATAGAAACCACAGAAAATAGACATGGCATAGGGCAGGATATTTTTAGAGCCTGGGGCCAACTGGCTCCAGCCTTCGGGATGATTGGTACCTTAATAGGCTTGATCATCATGTTGAGTGCTTTGGATGATCCATCCAGTATTGGAAAGGGAATGGCAACTGCTTTGATCACCACTTTCTATGGTAGTTTCTTTGCAAACCTGGTTTTAATCCCTATTGCCAATAATCTAAAGGCACAGACCGATGAAGAGCTATTTACTAAGGAAATGATGATTGAGGGGATATTAGCCATCCAATCGGGGATCAACCCAAGAATCGTGGAAGAAAAGTTATTGACCTATCTATCACCTAAGGAAAGAGAGAGGGAAAAAGATATAAGGGAAGAGATGGTGGCAGAGTATGAGTAGAAGGAGATCAAAGGAAAGGTTAGATACTGGAGCACCGGAATGGATGACCACCTTTTCGGATTTAGTGACTTTACTCTTGACATTCTTTATTTTACTGTACTCTTTTTCCACACTGGATGCACAAAAATTTAAAAGCATCGCCCAATCATTGCAAAGTGCCCTAACTGGACAAAGTGGTTTAACAATTTTTGATAACGACTCTCCTCCTGGGGATGTTCCCATTGAAGAGATCGTACCTAGCCCGGACAGTAATGGAGAAATACTATCCGAGGAGATTCAAAATATGTTGGATATCGTCTCTGATTTTGTAGAGAGGGAGGGGCTGGAAGCCGAAGTAACACTTCGCGCCGATCGGCGGGGGGTCATTATCGAGATCAAGGACACCATTCTTTTTGATCCGGGGAAGGCAGAACTAAAGAAAAATAGTAGGGAAATACTGGATAAGATCACCCTGCTCATTCAGGAATTCGAAAATAAAATAATTATAGAGGGACATACCGACAATGTTCCAATAAACACCTATCGCTTCCCTACCAATTGGGAGTTGTCAGCTATTCGTGCTACAACTGTTGTTCGTTACTTTATTGAGGAAAGGGGCGTTGATCCGGAAAGGCTCTCGGTAGCAGGATATGGGGAATATCAACCCATTGCTCCCAATGACAGTCCTGAAAACAGATCGTTAAATAGGAGGGTAAATATATTAATTGTTTCTCTGTGAAATTGAAAATATTCACTTAACCTATAGTGGTATAAGCTTTTATTTCACAAATGGCGTTCGTTACAAACCTATAGAAGGGGGGATAGAGATGGAAGAAGTGATACAGATAAAGAAGAGAAAATTATGGCTTTATTTTCTTTTGACACCTGTCATTATCCTGCTCATTGCATTTTTTGTCTATTCCTTTATGACAAAATCCTTCTTTTTTAAAGAAAAACCTAGACCAACGGATACGGGATATACCTATTCCATAGAGGAGATGGTCATTAATCTAAAGGACAGTCACCATTATTTAAAGACCAAGTTGGTTTTGGGCTATGGGATGGAAAGGGATATCAAGTTGATCCAGGGGAAGGAAGTTCAATTGAGAGATAACATTATCGCCATACTTAGAAGCAAAAGTCGAGAGGATATACTTCCTGTCGAAAATACTGAAAAATTAAAGGTAGAAATTTTGACTCAACTAAATCAACACTTTGAGGAGGATGTAATCACGGATATTTACATCACCGAATTTTTGGTTCAATAGAAAAGGGGTTGTAGGATGTTTAATGATACTGATTTAATTATAAATGCTTTCAAACTAATGCTAGCTTTGCCCATTGTCATCCTACTAGCATATATCAGCTTAAGACTTACCAATAAGTATCTAAATCAAAGGAATCAAGGGAAGTGTATTCAGGTGCTGGAAAGGCTCCCCTTGAATAATAAGAATACTCTTTGTGTCATTAAAATGGGGGAGGAGTATATGGTGGCTAGTGTCACTGAAACCTCCTTTCAAGTGGTAAGGATCCTGGATCCTAAGGAAGTTGAAGCCTATAGGACAGATCCCCAGGATAATGACTTTAATCAAATACTTAGAAGGAATATAAAGAGATATATAAAGGGAAAATCAGAACATGAATAGTAAAAAAAAGGCATTACTTATCATTCTTATACTCATAGTACATTTTTTGATATTGGGGCTTACAACCCATGCAGTAGCCGCTCCCATTACAATTCCTGATATAAACTTAGAGATTGGACAGGGGGAAGGCGAGCCCCAAGAATATGTTAATAATATCAAGCTATTAATACTATTAACCATTTTGACCTTGATTCCGTCCTTTATTATTTTGGTTACATCCTTTACTAGGATCATCGTGGTATTCTCTCTATTGAGGAATGCTTTGGCAACTCAGCAAACGCCTCCAAACCAGATACTAATCGGACTGGCACTGTTCTTGACTATATTTATCATGGCACCAGTTTATGGGCAAGTCACTGAGGAGGCTATTAACCCTTACCTGGATGGGACCATTTCTCAGGAGGAGGCAATAGAGGTTGGAAGCGTTCCTATTAAAGAGTTCCTTCTAAGGCAGACTAGGGAAAAGGACTTAGCACTATTTGTGAATATTTCACAGGATGAACTTCCCGAGGATCGTATGGAGACCCCGTTCTCCGCCCTAATACCTGCCTTTGTGATAAGTGAACTCAAGACGGCATTTCAAATAGGATTCATACTATACATACCCTTTATTGTTATCGATATGGTGGTTGCCAGTATTCTGATGTCCATGGGAATGTTTATGCTTCCACCGGTTACCATATCCTTACCCTTTAAACTACTCCTGTTTATCCTGGTAGATGGGTGGCATTTGGTGGTTAAATCCCTGGTGGAAAGCTTTATATAGATTTGGAGGAATACGATGAGTCAGGCAGTTGTTTTAGATATCATGAGGGATGCCCTTACCACAACCATTTTAGTTGCCCTACCTATTTTGGTCATCGCCCTTGCTGTTGGACTGTTGATCAGCATTTTGCAGGCGACAACTCAAGTACAGGAGCAGACATTGACCTTTGTGCCTAAAATATTAGCAGTATTTTTATCTTTGATAATATTTGGGACATTTATGATAAATACCTTACTAAGCTTTGCCGATCGGATGTTCAATTATATTTCAAATATTATTCATTAGGTGATGGTTGTGAGCGTTTTTTCAATGGAAGAATTCCTAATATTTTTTCTAATACTTGTAAGGATAGCAAGCTTTTTGGTTACATCACCCATATTCAGCGTAAGAGGTGTCCCTAATCTTTTAAAGGTGGGCTTCGCACTGATACTATCCTATCTTTTGTATCTCTCTGTGCCACTAGATCCTATGTTGGAGCATTCCTCACTTCTTGCCTATGGGATTGTGGTGGCAAAGGAAGCCCTCTTTGGGATGGCACTTGGATTTACTGTAAATTTAATATTCTTGAGCTTTCAAATGGCAGGGCAAATGATTGATTTTCAAGTTGGTTTTTCCATGGCATCCTACTATGACCCCCTATCCAATAGCCGGATATCCCTATATGGAAGGATGTATTATTGGCTGGGGATCACATTGTTCTTTGCCTTGAATGGGCATCACTATTTGATCTATACCTTGGCTCAAAGTTTCGAATTAGTGCCATTAAATACACTGATTTTGCAAGACCTAAGTTTGCCCTCTATGGTAAACATATTCTCAGGAAGTTTTTTGATCGCTTTTCAAATTGCGGTATCTATTATTTTTATTATTCTTTTGGTAGATGTGGTGATCGGACTTTTGTCCAGAACAGTACCCCAGCTTAATATTCTGATGTTGGGCCTTCCCCTAAAGGTATTGGTTGGGATGTTATCCACCATCATACTGCTTCCAGCCATAGGGGACTTAATGGTATCCATCATAGAAAGTCTGCCCTATCAGATCAACGATTTTTTACACATCATCCCCTTTGTATTCCTGATGGCAGCGGAAGAGAAAACGGAGCAGCCTACGCCGAAAAAGCTGGAGGATGCCAGAAAAAAAGGCCAGGTGGCAAAGAGTGTTGATCTAAACTCTGCCATCATACTATTGCTCTTGGTGTTGCTGATTGGCATGTTAGGGGACTATATTTTTGGGCACATTCTCCAATATCTTAAGATGTCCCTAGGCGGGGATTATATCCGTCCTATTACTTTGGGTGAGATGCCATCCTTCTTTATGGGGCATATAGGTTTTTATTATAGAATAACCCTACCTTTGCTCGGGGCGATCATGGCTACAGGCGTTATAGCAAACTTTGTACAAGTTGGCTTTTTGCGTTCATTCCATCCATTAAAGCCGGATATAAAAAGGTTAAATCCCATTGAAGGGTTCAAAAGGATTTTTTCTAAAAGGGCCTTAATGGAGTTCTTAAAGAACCTCTTAAAACTTATCGTTGTTGGTTATATTTCCTATCGCTTTATCATCAAACGCTTGGATAGGATATTTTCGGTTTTTAAGATAGGGATTGGTGGTATTTTCCCCCTATTCAAGGAGTTGGCAGTGGACTTAATGCTTCAGATCGGATGGGTTATGCTGGGATTAGCCATTATGGATTACATATATCAAAGGTATGAATTTAGAAAGAGTTTAAGGATGACAAAGCATGAGGTCAAAGAAGAATTAAAACAGATGGAGGGAGATCCCCAGGTTAAATCTGTAATTAGGCAGAAGCAAAGACAATTGGCGACTAGAAGAATGATGGCTGAAATTCCAAATGCGACGGTGGTTATTACAAACCCAAGCCATTTTGCAGTTGCCATTAAGTATGACGAGGAGACCACTGGCGCTCCTAAGGTTGTTGCAAAAGGTGTCGACTACCTAGCCCAAAAGATTAAAGAAATAGCAAAAAAAGAGGATATTCCAATCATTGAAAACAAACCCTTAGCAAGGGTGCTCTATCGAGAGGTTGAAATAGGGGAGGAGATCCCCATTGAACTCTACCAGGCAGTCGCTGAGATCCTTGCTATTGTATATCAAATGGAGAAGCGTTCAAAATTCATCTAGTGAATTGTGGAAAATGACAATAGGAGTGTGTACGATGAATACCGGGATTAAGAATGAAAATGTATTTAATAGAGTGGTAGGCAATATGGATGTAGTAGCTGCCTTTGGGATATTAGGCATTATTGCCATGATTGTTATCCCCATTTCCACAGGATTGTTGGATATATTGCTTACCTTTAATATTACATTTTCTATTATTATTTTATTATTGACTTTGTTTACCACAGATGTATTGCAATTTTCCGTATTCCCTACCCTCCTGTTGGTGACCACTTTATTCCGATTAGGTTTAAATGTCTCCTCTACAAGGCTGATATTAAGCATTGGAGAGGCGGGACGGGTTATATCCGCCTTTGGAGGCTTTGTGACCGGAGATAATTATATTGTGGGTGCCATTATATTTATCATTATTGTTATTATCCAATTTGTGGTCATTGTTAGTGGAGCCGGAAGGGTTGCTGAGGTTTCAGCTAGATTTACATTGGATGCCATGCCCGGAAAACAAATGAGTATCGATGCCGATCTAAATTCAGGCTTGATCAATGAGCAGGAGGCAAGAAGACGAAGGGAAAAGTTGCAGCAGGAAGCGAACTTTTATGGTGCCATGGATGGGGCAAGTAAGTTTGTGAAAGGGGATGCCATCGCCGGGATCATTATAGTTTTCATCAATTTTATAGGCGGGATTGCCATCTTTGTGGGACAAAGAGGTTTAACCTTTTCTGAAGCCCTAGCCAGATTTGGCCTACTAACCATAGGGGATGGTCTGGTCAGTCAGGTTCCTGCACTTCTAGTATCGGTTGCCGCAGGGATTTTGGTAACCCGTTCTGCATCTGAGAAGAACTTTGGAACGGATCTTGGGATTCAGATCCTTACTTTTCCAAAAGTAATTGCCATTGCATCCATAGTAGTACTGATCCTTGGCCTTGTTCCAGGGCTTCCAAGTATTCCCTTCTTCATATTATCCGCTGGCTGTGGTACGGTTGCCTACATCCTGAAGGAGGAAGAAAAGGAGAGTATGAAACGAACCGAATTGGAGTCCTTGGAGGAGAGCAGGCAAGAGCTTAGAGAGCCAGAGGATGTAATGCACTATATACAGGTTGAGCCATTGGAGATCGAAATAGGATATGGCTTAATTCCCCTTGCAGATGAACATTCGGGGGGAGATCTATTAGAGAGGATCGCAGGGGTTCGAAGGCAGTGTGCTCAGGAAATGGGCATTATTGTTCAACCCATAAGAATAAGGGACAATTTGCAGCTGCAAACCAATGAGTATACATTGAAGATCAAAGGGATAGAAGTAGCCAGGGGTCAAGTGGTCCTAGATCATCTAATGGTAATGAATCCTACTAATGAGGAGATCGAGCTTAAGGGGATTAAAACTACAGAACCTGCCTTTGGTCTTCCAGCTCTTTGGATAAAGGAGGAATTAAAGGATCAGGCGGAGATGCTTGGCTATACCATTGTAGATGCAGCCACTGTGATGATCACCCACCTTAGTGAGGTCATAAAGGAGCATAGCTATGAACTTATTGGAAGGAAAGAAGTTAAGGAATTATTGGATGTCCTTAAGGAAAATTATAGTGCAGTTATCGAAGAACTAATCCCGGATTTATTGTCCCTAGGTGAGGTCCAAAAGGTACTTCAGAACTTACTGAGGGAGAGGGTGCCCATCAAGGACTTGGTTACCATCTTGGAAACCTTGGCTGACCATGCAGTAAGCACAAAGGATGTGGAATTGCTCACTGAATATGTGAGACACTCCTTAAGCCGTACTATAGTGAACTCTTATATTGATGAGGAGAAGGTGTTGAATGTCATTACCGTGCATCCTCAATTGGAGCAATATATTTATGACAATATTCAAAAATCCTTCCATGGGTCATTTCCGGCAATTGAGCCCAGCATTAACACCAGGATTCTTGAGGATATTCATGAACAGGTAGAAAGGCTGTCCCTACAGCAAATTCGTCCTGTCATCCTTGCATCTCCAAGAATACGAGCACCCTTTAAGAGGATGATTGAACTGGCGTTTCCACAGATCGCGGTATTATCCTTAAACGAGATTCCAAATTCCATAGAGATCAATGCAGTAGGGATGGTGAGTATCGATGATCATTAAAAGATACCTGGTAAAGGACATGAATGAAGCGATGGCAAAAATTCGCTACGAGTTAGGAAAGGATGCCATTATTGTCAGCAATCGCTGGATACGACAAAGAGGGATCACCAATTTTTTTAAGAGGAAGGTATTGGAGGTTACGGCGGCTGTTGATCGAAAAAAGCCCGAGGAGCCCCTCCTAAGGGAGTCCAGGGAAATGGGCGTAGTAAAGGAAGAGGCGGCTCGATATGAATACCATCATGTGGATAAGTATCAGAAGGAATTAGATGAGTTAAAGGCATTGGTCTACCAATTATTAGAGGATAAACAAGAGATCTCTACCCAAAGTATTAATGCGGGTGAAGGGTTAAGAGAAGAACGCCAAAAAAATTATGGTGGCATATCTAAAGAAAAAAGTAGCGAGGGGTCCATCACTCAACTATTTGAAAGCCTAGAAATTGATGAGGAAGTGATTGAAGGATTCACCGCCTATTGCATGGAAAATAAAATTTTCACCAATATCAATTCCGAGGTGTTTAAGTGCTATATTGAGGATTTTATAGAAAACATTGGAATAGGAAATGTAAATATTGGACGGGGAATACTGGCGTTTATTGGACCTACAGGTGTAGGGAAAACTACCACCATTGCAAAAATAGCTGCGAGAGAATCTATAAATCATGGGAAGAAGGTTGGGCTTATTACCTTGGATACCTATCGTATTGGTGCTGTTGAGCAATTAAAGACCTATGCAAACATTCTAAATATACCTATAGAAACCGTATTAACCAAATCCGACCTTAAGCTGGCCATAGAGAAGTTGTCCTATTGCGATATCATCCTTATTGACTCTACAGGACGGAGCTCTTACAATACCGAGCAACTAAGGGAGACAAAGGAATTATTGGATGGTATAGAGGAGAAAAAGAACATTTTAGTGGTGGGTACTAATGTTCGGAGGAAGGATCTAAAATCCATTATCCATCATTATAGGGAAGTTGGATTTGACTATATCATTATGACTAAGGTGGATGAAACAGAGTGCCATGGAAATATTTTAAATGTTTCCTATTATGCTAAAAAGCCCCTCTTGTACATTACAACAGGTCAGAATGTACCCGATGATATCCTTGTCGCTTCAAAGGAGAATATTCTAGATTATCTATTTAAAGAAGGGGAATACCAATGGATCAAGCGGAAAGTCTAAGGAGAATGATGCGAAATCAAAGGAGGATGACCTCCCCTACTAATACCACAAAAGGGATCCAGATTTTTGCTATTGCAAGCGGCAAGGGGGGAGTGGGAAAGACAAATTTTGTGGTTAATTTAGCCATTGGTCTTCAGCGAAGGGGAAAAAGGGTGCTGATCATCGATGCGGATTTAGGTATGGCAAATATCGATGTGGCATTAGGAATTCGACCCCAATACACCCTCCATGATGTTCTGTTTTATGGTAAGAGTTTGAAAGAAACATTGGTTGTAGGACCAGAGGGCATCCAGGTTCTTCCTGGAGGTTCTGGAATCATGGAGATGGCAACTTTGGATGTCAGAAAACAGGAGGCATTGGCAGAGGAGTTCACTTCCCTAGAGGATGTGGACATCATCCTTATCGATACAGGAGCAGGAATTTCAAAGAATCTTTTGTCCTTTATCACCTTTTCCCAAGAGCTTATTATTATTACAACACCTGAGCCAACCGCACTAACTGATGCCTATAGTCTTATGAAGGTATTATCCCAATACCGGTTAAAGAAGAACATAAGGGTGGTGATTAATCGCTGCCTGAATGAAGGGGTGGCGCAGAATTCTTTTATTAAGCTATTAAGGACATCCAATACCTTTTTAAATATAGAGTTGGAAAACCTAGGATATATATTAGAGGATCAAAGGGTGGCGCAGTCCATCATGGAGCAGGTGCCCTTTATTATAAAGTATCCTAAATGTCCTGCGAGCAAATGCATGGATAGTATTACAGAAAGATTTTTAGGTTTTAATAGCAATAGAAAAATCCGTTCTATACAGCAAGTATATCAGCGCTTGATGAAAGTATTTGGATAAATGGGGAGATATGGATGAAAAAAGTAAAGTTTCAAATAAACAATAAAATTGAATTTTTATTTGAAGATGGACCAGGGGTAAGCCTTATTCAGGATGTGCAAAAGGACTATATTCTAGTCACCATTCCTATGAAGAGAATATCCGTCAAGTATTTATCCAAAGAGGAAGAGATCTATGGGTTTTACTATGATGATAATGATGTCTACATGTTTACTACCTATATGATTGAGCGGGTCTTTGAAAATATTCCACTTTATAAGTTGGCTTTTCCGAAAATCATTAAAAAGGTTCAGCGGAGGAACTATGTTAGAATTCCCATCTCCCTTCCGGTATTATACTTGGAATCCAACGAAAACTTGGAAAGGGAAATCATTGAAAATTGTGCAGAAGATTTGAAAGATCTATATTGGGGTCAGTGGAAAAAGGCAACCACTTTAGATCTCAGCGGTGGAGGCATGAAGCTTAGCTCGAAAAAGCTCCTTAAACTTGATTCGAAATATATATTTTTATTTAAATTAGATGAATTAACCATTGGCGTAAAGGGTAGGGTGGTACGATTCATCCCTACCATCTATAAAAAGCATGTGAATTACCAGGTGGGCATTGAATTTCAAGACATAGCTGAAAACAAAAGGGATCAAATCATAGGCTTTGTTTTTAAGAAACTTAGGGAAGAACGGCAAAAGATGTAAAGGAGGGAGGGCGATGGCATTAGCATATCATTCTAAACCTTCAACCGAGGAAATGGTTGATCAATATCTACCCTTGGTAAGGCAAATCGTCGATCAGATGAATGTAAAAAACAAGCATGAGTTCGATAGGGATGATCTGATCAGTATAGGGATCATCGGATTAATGGATGCCATACAAAAATTTGATTTTGAGAAAAATGTACCATTCGTTCACTATGCAAAATGGCGTATAAGGGGAGCCATCATTGATGAGCTCAGGAGGAATGGAAGGGTATCCAGGGACAAGATTAAAAAGCTTAAGATGGTTAATGAGGCTAGGAATCAATTGCAACAATCTCTATTGAGGGAGCCTAGAGACGAGGAGATATGTGAACTGCTTAAGATCTCCCTACAGGAATTGTATGAAATTGAAAATACCATTCACCATTTGTCCCAATATTCCCTTGAGGAGATCCTATTTGTCGGGGATGAGAGGGAGTTCCAGCTTATGGATATCATAGAGGATACAAAGGTTTTAAGCCCAGAGGAGGATTATATCCAACGGGAAAGGGAATCCAGATTGGCGGAAGCCATTGAAAGATTGAGTGAGAGGGAGAAAATTATCCTCAACCTATACTACAAGGAGGAATTAACCCTAAAAGAGATAGGAGGATTGTTGGATATATCCCTATCCAGGGTCTCACAGATTCATGGGAAAATTTTGCTTAAACTAAGAGAACTGCTAAAGACCATTTAGAAACGGGGAAGGCATAATGATATATATACTTTTATTAATAGGCATATTCCTTATCCTCTATGGATGGACGAGAAGAGGAGTAGAAACATCTAAGAATAGGGACCCCTTTAAGGAAATCATTCATCGTCAAGAAACTGACAAAAGGGAATACATTGAAATTCTTTCTCTAAATCATGAGATAAAGAGTCTTCTGGTCCAAATGGATGAAAAATTAGATAGGATTCAAGCTAAAATCCCAAGTGAGCAAGAGGAAGAAAAGGAACTACAGGATCCCAATACTGAGATCGAGGACTATAATAGGGCGGCAGGAACTATTAAGAAAATGCTCCAAGAAAACAAGTCCATTGATGAAATAGCCGAAAGTCTAAATATGGCAAAGGGGGAGGTATTACTATTAAAGCGATTGTTAAACAAGTAAAAGAGTGGTTTACCGGCGAAATTATATTGGGAATCGGCGTGGGAATTGTAATTACCTGCTTATTAATTCTCCCCTTTTATCAGCGGGATATTAGTCCAAGGGAAGTGGAAATAAGGGCAAAAGAGATGGGGATGATCTATCCCGATGAGGTAAAGGCATTGCCCAATAACGAGGGAGGAGGGAAGGAAAAATGATAAGAGGACTGTATACCAGCGCCATGGGAATGATCCTACAGGAGAAAAGGCAGAGCAACATTTCCAACAACCTATCAAATATAGAAACCAATGCTTTTAAAAAGCAAGAAATTATCGCTAGGGCATTTGACAGAGTAGAAGTTCTAAACAGAGATAATGGCAGTAGGCGGCTTACTCCCATAGGTGGAATGCATTTAGGGGTACAGGTGGATGATCTTTATGGGGATTTTCAGCAGGGACAATTAAAGGAAACAAATGAGACTTTAGATTTTGCCATTGAGGGAACAGGTTTTTTTACCATTCAATTACCCGATGGCAATATCGCCTATACCCGGGATGGGAGCTTTAAAGTCGATGGGAATGGATACCTGGCTACAAAGCAGGGCTATTTGGTCATGGCAAGGAATCCGATTAGCGGAGGATTAGAAAGTATCCCATTGGATAGGGATCAGGTTCAGGTGGATGATATGGGACGCATGACCTTAACCAATGGCCAGGTCTATCTGCTCAATATTGTGGATTTTCCGGACCATCAGCAATTGAGAAGGTTGGGAGAAAATCTCTATGTACTTGATGGAGGTCAACCGATGGTTGCAGTTGACTATAAGATTATGCAGGGATTTTTGGAGAGGTCCAATGTCAATCCCCTTGAGGAAATGGTAAAAATGATTGAGGTTACAAGGAGCTTCGAGTCCAACCAAAAGGCAGTGCAATCCATGGACGAAACTTTAGGCAAGGCAGTAAATGAAGTTGGTAAAGTAGGTTAAGGGGTGATTTAATGTACAGGATCTTACAAACAGGGCGAACTGGGCTGGATGCCCTTCAAAAGAAAATGGATGTGATTTCCAATAATATTGCCAATGTTCAGACTAGCGGTTATAAAAATTTGGAGGTGCAGTTTGAGGACTTGGTTTATGATCAAATTGCCAATAGGGGAGTACCCTTAACGGATGCTGCAAGGGATAAACCTGTTGAAATAGGGACCGGGAGTCGAGTAAAGAGTACAGAAAGAAATTTTACCCAAGGGACTTTGGAGGAGACCGGTGATCCCTTCCACCTTGCCATAGAAGGGGAAGGATTTTTCGGGATTCAGGATGCCAATGGCAACCTATTGTTAACCAGGGATGGGGGGTTTACTCTGGATGCCCAGGGACAACTGGTGGATGCCCGGGGGAATCTTGTTTCTTTGGACCTTTATTCTCCACTATGGCTTTGGAAGGATGGCGGTATCGGGATCGATGAGAGAGGGGTGTTGACCGGTACCAACAACGAAGGGCAGTTGGTAGAGATCGGTCGGGTAAGATTGTACAATGTGCCCGATAGAAGTACGCTGATCAGTATCGGCAACAACTACTTCACAGCCGAAAATTATTATAGCATGGATGATAATTATGAGGAGAGAGGGAAGGTAAGGCAGGGCTACCTCGAAAGGTCCTCTGTGGATATAGGCAAGGAGCTGGTAGACATGCTCATTACCCAGCGAGCCTATCAAATAAATGCAAAAAGCATCCATGCCGCTGATGAGATGTGGGGCATGGTCAATCAATTGAAACGATAGGAAATGGAGGGAGTAGGAGATGAAAGGAATTCCATCCCTAGGAATGTATATGGGTGATAGACAAATTCCAGAGATATCCAAGGATCAAAAGCAGGCGGAGGACCTATTTAAGAAATTACTACTTGAGGAGATGGTAAAACAGATGTACCGAACCACGCGATTGGATGGTCGAGACCCATCCCTTGAGGAGGAATACTACCAAGAACAATTTGTAAGAACCTTGACCGATAAGGTATTGGAAGCCGGCATTTTCAACGCTAACAAGAAAGAGGACTAGAGATGCGAGTCTCTAGTCCTCTTTCTTGTTGGGTTCCCCTTCTACCTGTCCATTCATAGTGCAGTTCCCTTGGAAAATAGCACCTTCATCAATGATTACCTTTTTAACCTCAATATCGCCAATTAATTTTGCCGTAGCGGTTAGCTTCAGCTGATCATCTACCCAGAGGTCGCCTGTTAGCTTCCCCGACATATGAACATTGTTCGCTCTGACTTTGCCCTCTATTACAGCGGTCTCTCCTATTACCAAATCCCCTTGCACATGGATCTCACCCTTTACGGTGCCATCAATTCTTATTGAGCTTTTCGAATTAATATTGCCGTCCACCATGAAGTCTTTTCCGAGTAAAGTTTCAACACTATCGTAGTTGGCTATCTTAGCATCTTGTTTTTTAAACATGCCCAATAATCCCCCTCATTAACAGATATTTTTTATTTTTTATTTTAGCACCTTAACCGGATTTACGGGATTGCCGTTAATATGTACTTCAAAATGAACATGGGGTCCTGTACTAATGCCTGAACTCCCAAGCTTAGCGATCATCTGTCCTTTTTTTACTCGGTCTCCCTCTTGAACCAGTAGGGAGGAATTATGGGCATATAGGGTTCTATAGCCATATCCATGGGATATTATTATGGTACGACCAGTCCCACTTCTCCACCCTGAAAATATCACCCTTCCGCTTCCTGCAGCGTAAACAGGTGAGCCATAGGAGTTGGCAATATCGATGCCCCGATGAAAGGTGGATGCTCCCCCTGTAGGGGATCTTCTATTCCCAAAGGGTGAAGAGATACGACCATTATTGGGCCAAAAATCTGGTTTTGCATCAAGGTAATTCAGCTGGTTGACGACATCTTCCTTTAAGTTGATTAGGTCATCCTTTCCCCTGGAAAGACTGGAATCAATATGTTTTAGCACATTTCCGATTTGCTCTAGATCCTCCCTTTGATCGTAGTGGCTTGTTCGGCGGCTTCTTGAAAAAAAGCTTCCCCTGCTAACTTTCCCTTGATCTTGTCCATCCTGAGTCAGATTACTGGCGGTTAGGCTTTGGTCCTCCTCCTGGGATCCTGGGAGTCCAACTAGATCCTTTACCTCGCTCTCCAATTCTGAGAGACTGTCTAACTTTTCCTGAATGCCTTCGGTAAATTCCTTAAGCTCATTGATTTCTTTTCTTTGTTTTTGATTCACTTCCTCTAAAAGAGCCAGGTCCTCATTATTTTTCACATATTTGACCTTCATGACGATGAAGGATGATATGAAATAGCATGATGTTAAAAATAGTATGAATACAAACAAAGCCATTGCTTTAATGGCATATTTGGGAAAATGAATGGTCTTGACAACCCCATCATCATTAGGTATTAGTTTAAAGGTGTAAACCGACTTAAAGTTATGCTTACCCTTTTCCATAGTATCCTCCCACACAACTTTCTTAACATATTTTACATGAATCAGAAGGGATAGACAAGGGCAGATCATTTTTTTTCCAAATTCAGTGGGGTGATTTAGGAAGAGGTGGGTATTAATAAGGTATATTATTGAAAAAAATGCAATAGTATGGTACTATAAAATCGTTATAGGAACGAAAATATAACGCATAGAGGTGAGAAAATGCTTAAAAAAATAAGGTATAAAAAATTCATTACAGTTCTACTCATTTTAGCAATAATTATAACCCTTACCGCATGTGGGCAGAGTGTTAGTGATGAAGAAGGTTTGTCTCAAGGAAATGGCGAGGAAAATACAGAGATCAAAATCGTTGACCACTTAGGCAGGGAGGTGCTTTTAGAAAAGCCCGCTGAAAGCATTGTGAGTGGGTACTACATAACCACTTCCATGCTCATTGCCTTAGGGTTGGAGGATCATGTAACCGGCATTGAAGCTAAAGCAGATTCAAGACCGATCTATCATTTAGCGGCGCCCCATTTTTTAGAATTGCCCAATGTGGGTACCTTGAAGGAATTTGATCTAGAGGGGGCTGCTGCCCTAAATCCTGACCTAATCATTCTTTCTGTCCGCCTTAAGGATGCCATAGAAAGCTTAGAGAAATTAGGGATAAAGGTTCTGGCTGTGAATCCTGAAAGCACCGAGGAATTGATAGAATCCATAGAAATGATAGGGAAGGCAACTGGGTCAGAGGAAAGAGCAAGGGATCTTGTAGACTACATCCATGATAAGAATTTAGAAGTTAAGGAACTTGTAGAAGGGCAAAAACGGAAAACGGTTTATTTAGGAGGAAATAGCAGTTTATTATCCACAGCAACAGGTAAAATGTATCAACATTCTTTAATTGAGAATGCGGGCGGAGAAAATGTTGCAGGAGATATCGATGATACCTACTGGGCAGAGATATCCTATGAACAGCTGGTCGCCTATGATCCGGACATCATCATTGGTGTTCCAGGAGCTGCATATGGCAAAGAGGATATTTTAAAGGATGGGAACTTACATGGGATCAAGGCTGTAAAAAATGAGGAGATCTATTTTATGCCAGACTCCTTTGAGTTTTGGGATTCACCGGTTCCTTCAGGTATACTGGGAACCATGTGGCTAACAAGTGTTTTACACGAAGACCTCTACCCCTTTGAAGATTTTAAACAGGATGCCTATGACTTCTATAATGAGTTCTACGATATTGAAATTGACAAGGAGCTCATTACAAAATAGGGCCCATGGGAGCAAAGAATATAGATTACCAAAGAAAGGTCTTTATCCTATTTGTAATAGCCGTCATTCTTTTAGTTCTAGCAATGACGGCTTCCATCTCTATTGGAAGATATCCTATACCTCCTAAGGATATCGTGGGGATTCTGAGGGGAAAGAGCGTAAATGCCATGACCGAGCTCGTGTTTCTGAACCTTCGTCTTCCCAGGACCATTATGGTTCTATTGGCTGGTTTTGGACTTAGCATTTCTGGTAGCGTCTATCAAACGATATTTAAAAATCCTTTGGCGACTCCGGATATCATAGGTGTTTCTTCAGGTGCTAATCTAGGAGCTGCTATTGCCATCGCCTTCCTGGTAGGCGGAAGTATCTCTATCGCCCTATTTGCTTTCTTAGGGGGGATAGGTGCTGTGTTTTTTGCCCTGGCACTTACCAGATTATCCAATGAGAGGGGGATCACCAACTTTGTATTAGCTGGAATCGTGATCGGGTCCATTGCACAAGGTTTTATCATGCTGCTAAAAAGTTTTGTAGATCCTGAAAGGCAATTGGCGTCCATAGAATATTGGGCGATGGGAAGTTTTGCCGGAATCACCCTGGATAAACTACTATCTATTCTGCCCTTTTATATTATCGGCCTTTTGGGACTAATCCTATTGAGATGGGAGATCAATATTCTTTCATTAAGCGATGAAGAGGGGATCAGCCTTGGAGTTCGGGTTGCAAAGGTCCGGGTTGCCATTATTTTATCCGCTACCCTGGTGGTTGCCAGCATAGTTTCAGTAAGCGGTCTAATTTCATTCATCGGATTAATAGGACCCCATATTGGAAGGATGCTTACAAAAAGAAATGATTATAGGACTGTGGCCCTCAGTGGGATGGTTGGAGCAATTATCCTTTTGGTAGCAGATTGTTTTGCAAGAAGTCTCACAAGTAGTGAGCTGCCCATCAGCATATTAACAACTTTTATAGGGGCACCATTCTTAGCCTATTTAATGATTCGTATCAGATCATAATTTTCTAAAAATAATAGGGGGACCAAATGAGCTTATTAACGGTAAAAAACATTCATGCAGGATATAGAAATAAAAATATTATCCGTGATATTAATTTTGTGGTGGACAGGGGTGAGATCATCGCTCTTTTAGGGTTGAATGGAACAGGCAAGACCACCCTATTAAAGGTAATTAGCGGTCTAATAAAGCCCCAAGAAGGCGTGTGCTTGATAGGGGATAGGTTGATTAGTCAATTGAAGGAAAGGGAGCGAGCACGAAGGATCAGCTATATCCCGCAGAGAAATAGCATTATCTATGATACCCAGGTATTGGATGTTGTACTTATGGGTATTACGCCCTATTTACGAAGTTTTGAATCCCCCACTAAACTTCATAGAAAGCATGCCTATCAGTCATTACAAGCAGTGGGAATGGAAAGATATGCTAACGATAACTTTCTTACCTTAAGTGAGGGACAAAAACAGCTGGTGTTGATATCGAGGAGCCTGTTGCAAAATGCAGAAATCATGTTATTTGATGAGCCAGATAGCTCCTTGGACTACAAAAACAAGCATATGGTACTGAATATTATAAGGGGGATTATTAGAAAACAAGGTAAAGGGGGAATTATCACCCTTCATGATCCCAATTATGCACTTAGCTATTGCGATCGGATCCTAATCTTGGATGGTGGCAGTATTATCTCTCAATTGGACAATAAAAAAGTGAGGAAAGAGGACCTTTATAGGATCTTCCGGAGGATCTATGGTAATATAGATATCATTCAACATAAAAATAATTATGTGATGGTATGATCTGGGGAGGCTGCCTATGGAAAAAAGGAATGAAAGGAACCTAAACCATATAAAGGAAAGGGTCCTGATGGACTTTCAGAAGAGTGGAAAAAGGCATCTATTGATTACAGGTAGTAAGGGTATCGGGAAAAGTACTCTCCTTAGGCAGATCATAAAGAGCGAAAGCTCCTATGGTGGGATCATCACTAGGTTAATATGTGATTCCAATGGGCATTCAAAACATGTGTTACTTCTGGACGCTCTGGATAGCAGGAGGGTGACAAAGGTTGGTGTTATCAATAGTATTGGAACGGCGATGGATCCTATTATTCAAGGTTTCGAAGGGCTTGGAAGAGAGATTTTATGTTCCTATAGAAGGAGCAATAAAGATCTGATCATTATCGATGAGATTGGCTATATGGAATCCAAGGCTATTAAGTATAGGGAAGAGATCCATCTTTGTTTTGATGAGAAGAGGGTAATAGCGGTTCTACGAAAATCCAGCACTCCTTTCCTCGAAGAGATTAGAAGAATAGAGGATTCATTTCTAGTTGATTTGGATGATTATTATCAGTAGGATATCGGTTTGATTTTTAAAGTTCATAGTGCTAAAATGGGTAAAGGAATGAACTTATAGAGAAGGAGATTGGTTATGGTATTTTATCTTATTCCTTTACTATTCATTGATATATGCCTCTTTTTTGCCGCCTTTCGAAGTTTTATACTTTCCAGCTTGGAAAAAAGTTTATTTTACCGCATTCTAGGGATGCTTGCCATTGGTTTACTTACATTTATTACCTGTGAAGTACTTTTGGATATTATCGAATACTACTATAATTTTCAATTTATTCAGCATCTATCCGTCAATCCACTATATGCCTTAGTAGTGTCCGGCTTAATTATGTGCTTCGTCTATATGAAGGGAACAAAGTGGGTGGAGGCATATTTGATTCAGCTCGAGGAACAGGATCATTGATAGAGGAGGCGAGGGGATGCTATCCCGGGAAAAATTAGAACGGATCAATCAACTTGCAAAAAAGTCTAAAAAACTAGGGCTGACCCCAGAGGAAAAGAAGGAACAGGAAGCTCTTAGGAATGAGTATATCAAAAATTTTAGAAAGGCATTTAAGGCTCAGCTTGATTCTATAAAAATAGCCGATAATTAATAGCCTAGTGCAAAACCCCTAAAGGATGCACTAGGTTTTTTGAGCCGAGCAAGTTGGGGTATCATTATCTTAATATATGGAGAATGATAATAGTAATGATGTTAAGCAGAGAAAGGAAGATGAGTATGGATAAAAAAATCCAGGATTTACAAAAGAGAATACTAAAGAGATGGGATAATGGATGGTGTTCAATAGCGGAGGAGGAACATGAAAGAGTCTTTACCTTTTCGGAAGGCTATAAGCGTTTCTTAGATCGAGGAAAGACCGAAAGGGAAAGTGCCAAGGAGATTATTCGATTGGCTAAGGAGAAGGGGTTCTCCCCTTTAGAGGAGGCTATAGAGAAAAAGGAAAACTTACAGCCAGGACAAAGGCTATATAGTACCTACAAGGATAAAATGATCGCCCTTTTTGTGATCGGTAGTGAGGAAATTACCAATGGGATGAATATCATTGGATCCCATATCGACGCTCCAAGGTTGGACCTGAAACCCAATCCCCTATATGAGGAACAAGAACTTGCTTTCTTTAAAACCCACTACTATGGAGGAGTCAAGAAGTACCAGTGGACAACTATCCCCCTAAGCTTACATGGTGTTCTGGTGAAGAAAAATCAAGACAAGGTTCACATTGTAATAGGGGAGGATCCAGAGGATCCAGTATTCTATATCTCCGATCTGCTTCCTCATCTGGCAAAGGATCAAATGGATAAAAAGATGGGGGAAGGAATCACCGGGGAAGGACTAAACCTTATCGTAGGAAGCATTCCCTTTCGGGAGGAAGAGTTAAAGGAGCCTGTTAAGTTTAATATTATGAGGTTGCTGTATGAGAAATATGGCATCGTGGAGGAGGACTTTTCCTTTGCAGAACTAGAAGTGGTGCCTGCGTTTAAGGCAAGGGATGTAGGCTTTGATCGCAGTTTACTGATTTCCTATGGGCAGGACGATAGGGTTTGTGCCTATACATCTTTACAAGGAATCTTTGAAGTTGAAACACCAAAAAGAACCGCTGTTGTTCTTATGACCGATAAGGAAGAGGTGGGTAGTCAAGGTAATACCGGAATGCACTCGGCTTTTTTTGAAAATATGGTGGCGGAAATTATCCAGCTAACTCATGATCAGCCTTCGAATCTATCAGTAAGGAGAGCTTTGGCAAACTCCAAGGTTCTTTCCGCTGATGTGAATGCCGGCTACGATCCTAATTTTCCTGACACCCACGACAAAAGGAATGCTGCTTACCTAGGAAAGGGCGTAGTACTAACCAAATATACTGGTGCCCGGGGAAAGAGTGGCAGCAACGATGCCCATGCAGAATTTTTAGGCGAAGTAAGGAGGATTTTTGAGGAACATGGTGTAATCTGGCAGATAGGTGAATTAGGAAAGGTGGATCAAGGAGGAGGAGGAACCATCGCCTATATTCTTGCCAACTATGGAATGGATGTGGTGGATTGTGGACCTCCACTATTCAGTATGCATGCTCCCATGGAATTGGCAAGCAAAATGGACATCTATATGGCCTATAAGGCATATAGGGCATTCTACCATCTGACCTAGTACAAAAGCACCCTATTTTTTAGGGTGCTTTTAGATATATAAAAATTCATAAATTTTTAATTAGTTCCGATCCTTTAAAAAGTCCAAAACAAAGCCCTTAAAGGTATCACTTAAGGGGGAGAGTGCCCTATTTTTATTGTAAACGAAATAAAATTCTCTACTCATATTTAAGGACTCGATGGATATGGTTTGGAGCAAGTTGTATCTTTTTTCTACTTGAATGGATTTTTCGGAGACTATGGAAAACCCAATGCCCCTTTTAACGGCTTCCTTAACAGCTTCACTGCTTTGTAAGTAGCAAACCACATTTAAATCATCAAAGGTGTATCCTGCATCCTTTAATATTCTTTCAAATTCTATCCTAGTGCCGGATCCCTTCTCCCTCAGAATAATAGGGAGCTTTATTAATTCTTCCAGGGTTAAATTTTCAAGCTTTTCCCAATGATTGGGGGCGATGATTGCCAATCGTTCCTCTAAAAGGTCCACAAAGGTCAATTTTGGGTGTTGGATCTTGGTTCCAACCATGGCAAATTCCAGTTCATGTTTTGCGATGCTGTCAATGGCCTGCATCGAACTATAATGCATTACATCGAAGATAACATCAGGATATTTTTTTCGAAACTCCAATATTAGCTCAGGCAATACATATTGTTCTGGAATGCTACTTGCGGCAAGGGTTAGTACACCTTTGATTTTACCCCTAAAGGAATCCAATGAAAAAATTGCCTTATCCTTTAAATCCAAAATATTAAGAGCATATTCGTATAGGATCTGCCCCCCTTCAGTTAGTGAGATCTCCTTACTTGAACGATTTAATAGAACCGTTCCCAACTCCTTTTCAAGGGATTGGATATGGCTGGTAATGGTTGGCTGGGTCAGAAATAATTTATCAGCCACCTTCGAAAAACTTTTTAATTGTACAACATGTACAAAGGTATTTAATTGACGAAGTTCCATTTAAACCTCCTTGATTCTCTTTTGATTCACTTATACTTGAATTATATCATACTTTATACTGAGGATTGTAATTATGGAGTCATAGGTTAATGTTTAAATTGCGGATATATGGATATGAACTAATGAAGAATGGGAAGGAGGAATATAAATGAGGATTGTAATCGTAGGTAATGGGATTGCTGGATTATCTGCAGCAGAGGAAATCAGGAAAAGGAATGATCAGGTAGAAATACATATGATTACCCAGGAAAAGTACTATACCTATTTTAGGACCCAATTATCCCGTTTTCTTGCAACCGAATTTAAGGTCGAGGATATCTATTTGCATCCTGAGCAATGGTACAAAGAGAGAAATATTGTAGTTCATTTAGATAGCAGGGTAGAGAGAATAGACCCGGATAGTAAAAGGTTGTTTTTTAATAGGCAGAGCATGGAATACGATCGGTTGTTACTGGCCACCGGAGCACATAGCTTTTTACCTCCTGTTAAGGGGAAGGACAAGGAAGGGGTTTTTACCCTTCGGGATGTTGAGGATCTTTTTAGAATTCAAAGATTTGCTAAAAAGGTACATAAGGGCATGGTTATTGGAGGTGGGCTACTGGGCTTGGAAGCGGCCTATGCTTTGAAAAAACTTGGGCTGGATATTCAAGTGGTAGAAGTTTTTGACCGGTTATTACCTCGCCAGTTGGATGAAGAAGGCTCACAGGTTCTTAGAAAGATAGTTGAAGAACAAGGAGTCGAACTTTTATTGGAATCCAAAGTAGAGGACATTGTAGGGGATTCCATTGTAAAAGGATGTTGCTTAGAAGACCAAGGGGAAGTGGACACCCAGTTAATCCTGTTCTCCGCTGGAGTGCGCTGCAACATGCAATTGGCAAAAGAAATAGGTATAGAAGTGGATAAGGGTATCCTGGTGAATGAAAATATGCAGACCAGCATAAGGGATATCTATGCTGCAGGGGATGCCTGTGAGTATAATAATCGATTCTTTGGGATCTGGCCCATTGCCATGGAGCAGGGTAAGATAGCAGGGGCAAATATGGTGGGTGAAAGGAAAGCTTACAAGGAAATCACCCCTTCTAATATGCTTCAAGTTATGGGGACTAAAGTCTTTTCTATTGGTGATATCGGGGCAGGAGAAGGGGAGTATAGTGTCATAAAGGAAGAGAATCAAGAGAAGAATATGTATAAAAAATTCTTTTTTAATGAGGGCAAGCTGGTAGGCGCCATTTTAATCAACGAGATATCACTATCTGGAAGGCTAAAAAACTTAATGGGTATGGAAAAAACTGATCTCATAAATAGAGGATTGCTATCAGTATAAATGAAAAAGGATTATCCTATTTTTAATGCTTCCCAAATTTAACTTATTGCAATGACGATGTAATTATGCTAATATAAAAAAGTACTCTTTGAAGTGCCGAAGTGGTGGAATTGGCAGACGCGTCGGACTCAAAATCCGATGGTAGCAATACCGTGTGGGTTCGAGTCCCACCTTCGGCACCATTTTTTTATCTAAAATAAGGTGGGCGAGAACCCACGAACAAAGCCCGATTTAGATCATTGAACTATCGGGCAATCCCATAAAAGATGTACAGAGGGCATAAAAGCTGTGTAGAGGTATGCTGGTCGGGCTCCGACTTCGAGTCCCACCTTCGGCACCATTTTTTTATCTAAAAATAAGGTGGGCGAGAACCCACGAACAAAGCCCGATTTAGATCATTGAACTAGCGGGCAATCCCATAAAAGATGTACAGAGGGCATAAAAGCTGTGTAGAGGTATGCCGGTCGGGCTCCGACTTCGAGTCCCACCTTCGGCACCATTTTTTATGCCCATTTTTTATGTCTATTTTTTAAAAATCCTTTGTTATTGGAGAAAACATGTTATAATGGAGAAGACTGATAAGTTTAGGGGGGATTACATGGACCCAATATCCCATGGGATGGTTGGACTCGCCATTGCTTCGGCTACCGGAGAGCCAATTACAGGTGCCGTTAGCATTGGAGCCGCTCTTGGAGCGATGTCACCGGACCTAGATATTGTCATGCAGTTAAAAGGTCATCTTTCTTATTTGAAGCATCATAGGGGGATTTCCCACTCTATTCCATTCTTAGCAGGAATTTCCCTCATCATATCTGGTATTTTAAGCTGGATATTTCCTGATACCCCTTTTGGTCAAATACTATTGTGGACCTTTATGGGGGCCCTATCCCATAGTCTTCTGGATATCTTAAATTCCTACGGGGCACAGTTATTTTGGCCCTTTAGCAAGAAACGATTTTCGGGGAGTTTACTTTTATCCTATGATCCCATGATCATCATTCTATCCCTATACCTACTTTTATCCGGTGAGGCAAAAGGGACAATTGTTTTGAAGGCTGGATTGGTTTTTATAGTATATCTATGTATTCGAATGGTTTTGCGACACAATATCTATGACAGGATGATTCAAAGATTTGGGAAGGATATTCACATAGAGAATGTCAGGCTCTTACCCTGTTTGACTCGCTTTCATAAGTTACATTTTATCATCGAGGCAAAAGAAAAGTTTATCGTTGGTGAAGCAAACATTTTAACTAAAGAGCTTATAGTGTTAAAGGAATTAGAAAAAAGGAAAATTCCGAGCTTTGAGGGTATCATTCAATCTGAGGTCGGAGTATTTTTCAATAATTTTACTCCAATGTACCATATGGATGTTCGTGATGAGGGGGACCACTACTATGTCATCTTTACCGACCTAAGATTTATCTACAAAAATGAATTTGTTTATCATGCTACGGCAAAAATATCCAAGGATTTGAGGACTATTGAAGGGACCTTCCATCCCTATAGCTTTAATCAACAAGTAGCCATAGTTTAGTGACAGTCTATTGCATCGCACCCCAAGGGTCTTAAGAAAGATCTAGGGGTGCTCTTTTTATTCCCTATTTTTAAGGGAGGAAGGATGAACCAATTGGAATATACATATTTCCAAATCTAAAATAATCTAAAATAAAGGATTATTTATGGAAATGAAGAACTTTAATCAGATAGAGAATTACATTGTACTTCTCAAGTATTGCAGTCAATAATAAAAATATAATATGATGACTACACTTCAAAGAAGGTAATGATGGGCTTGTGCTTATGAAGAAGCATCTAACTTGAAGATCATCAGCCTATCGCATCCTATGGAACTTTTTTTAGCTCTGTTACGTCTAAATAGAAAGAGGAGGGAAGTTGATGAATGACATGGAACAAATGCTAATCCAACGCTGCAAAAAAGGGGATATCAATGCATTTGAAATTTTGATTTCGGGTTACGACAAAAAAATATATAATATTGCCTTCGGATTAGTTGGTAATGAAGAGGATGCCAAGGACATCGCCCAGGATGCATTGATAAAAGCATTCATCAATATTAAATATTTCAGAGGGGAAAGCTCTTTTTCAACCTGGATCTATCGAATCGTAATGAATACAGGAAAGGATTTTTTAAGAAGGAGGAGGCAGGAACTATCCTTTGAGGAAAGCCATTCTAAGAAGGAGATGAAGGATGAAAACCCGGGTCCCCTTGAAACATTGGAGAACAGAGAAAGTAGTGATGAAATACATCAAATTTTATTGCATCTAAAGGAGGAGTATCGTAGTGTGATCATTTTAAAAGATCTTCACGGCTTCTCCTATCAGGAGATCGCCGATATACTGGATATTCAATTGGGAACGGTTAAATCCAGAATTAGTAGGGGGCGATACATTTTAAGGAGTATTTTTAAACAGACCAAAGAGTTCAAAGAGTATTGAATACATAGCTTGAAAGGAGGAGCAGTATGAATTGTGAGCAAGTTAGGGACTCAATATCATCCTATATCGACAATGAACTGACCAAGGAAGAAAAAATAAAATTTGAAGCTCATATAAAGGAGTGTAAGGATTGCTATGAGGAATATCGATCCATTTTTGAGGTGGTTGGTAAGTTGAGCAATGTCCGTGAAAAACCAATGCCTGAGGGTTTTAGGTCGGAATTAAAAGGGAAGTTGGAGAATGTGGCTAGGGATCAAAAAAATCAGCATAAGCCAAGAATTCGTAAACCTAAATTTAACAGATGGACTTCGATAGCTGCGATACTCCTGGTTGGCATCGTGATTACTGCTATCCTAAACGGACCCTATTCACCCTTTGGAAAACATACCATGGACTTCAGTGGGGCTGCAACAGAAGAAAGTGGCGAGCCAGAATTTGGTATGTCAACAGCCGGGGATGGGGTTGCAGGAAGAGCCAATGATATGGCTGCAGGAAGAGACCATGATATGGCATATGATATAGATGAACAACTAGAGGCGGAATCTAAGGAGTCTTCATCGGATTCTCGAGAGGGTGACCTAGAGCATTTACCAAACATGCAAGAAAGGATCATCTACTCCGCTAGGTTGGTTATCCAGGTAGACAACCTAGATAGGGTTTTTCAAGACATCATAGATTATACAAAGGATGCCGGCGGCTTTATACAGAACTCCTATACTCGTAGTCCCCAGAATGTTTATAGTGATACAGGTTCAAGTCTTAGGGAAGGATATCTCTACCTGAGAATTCCAAGTGAAAAATTTGATGATGCTATTAAGTCCATAGGTGAAATGGGCAATGTCATAGAGAATCAGAGGAATGGGGAAAACATTACCACTCAGTATAGGGATATAGAAACCGAGTTGAGTAATTTAGAGGTACAGGAAGAAAGAATACTAGAGATCATGAAGAAGGCAGACCAAGTAGAAGATATACTAAACATTGAAAGGGAGCTTAATAGGATCCGTACTGAAATAAATCAAAGGAAGAACATCCTAAAGAATTGGGATCAATTGGTGGACTATTCATCCATTGAGGTATCCCTCCGGGAAGAAAAATTCTCCACATCAGGTATACAGGGTAGCCCCTTTAAGGACCTTGGCGGCAAGATTCAAAAAGGCTTTATACAATCCATCAACTTAATCGTTGCAGGCATTGCCAAGGGAATGATATTCATCGCCCGTGCCATTCCCTTTATAATCCTTCTCATCCTCCTATATATGATATATCGTAGATGGTTTAGGGAAAGACTGTTGAAAAGATTAAAGAAATAATAGCTATAAGTAAATAGGTTTAAGATAAAAGTATAACAGAGGTACCTTTGTTATGCTTTTATTTTTGGTATAATAGATGGAGACCAGGCTCCTTTTGGAACCTTACTAACGAAGAGGTGAAAAACTTGGATAAAAAGAAATGGATTATCATTGATGGCAACAGCTTAATCTACAGGACCTTCTATGCACTGCCGCCATTGACCAATTCTAAGGGGATACATACAAATGCGGTTTATGGTTTTGCCAATATCCTATTAAAGATCATACAGGAAGAAAAGCCCAAGTATATGGGCGTTGCTTTTGATGAAAGGACACCCACTTTTAGGCATAAGGATTTTACCGACTATAAGGCGGGCAGGCTTAGAATGCCGGAGGAGCTTATCTCGCAATTTCCCATTCTTTTTGAAATGCTGGAATCTTTGGGGATCAAGAGAATATCCCTTGAAGGATACGAAGCCGATGACCTTATAGGAACCCTATCCAAGATAGGAGAAGACCTTGGTATGGAGGTAAAAATTCTAACAGGTGATCGGGATGCTTTTCAGTTGGCATCAGAGAAAGTATCCATTTGGTATACAAAAAGGGGGGTATCGGATATCGATGATATTAATCCCCAAGTAATTCTGGAAAGGTATGGGGTGACACCTGGAGAATTAATCGATGTTAAGGCATTTATGGGGGACAAATCCGATAATATACCTGGAATCCCAGGTATCGGCGAAAAAACTGCCCTTAGTCTAATTAAGGAGTACAAAAGCTTAGAAGGGGTTTATAATAATATAGACAAAATCAATAGAAAAACATTAAAGGAGAGATTGCTATCCTACAAGGAGGATGCTGTACTCAGTAAAAAACTAGCTACCATTGTCCGGGATATCCCTTTAGAAATTGATATTGAGGATTTTATACTGGACAATCCATTTAATGAGAGGCTGCTCTCCCTGTTTCGAGATCTTGAGTTTAACTCTCTGCTGGATAGGCTGGCATCCGAAGATGGGCGGATGGATGAGAAGGGAATGGAGGAGCTAAACTTTGAAACTATAGAAGATTTGGAGCAATTAAGGATACTTATCCATCGTATCGGGAAAGAGAAATATGTATATATCCATTGGGCACTAGAGGGAAAGGGCCAAAGAAGAAAAGAACTTCAATGTTTGGTACTTGGATTCAAAAAAGGGGATCTCTGCTATGTGGATTTGGATCGGTTGGATGTTGAACTTGTGCTTGCCGAGCTAAGAGGGATCTTTGAGGAGAGCACCATAGGAAAAGCTGGTCACAATCTCAAGGAACTACTGGTCTTTTTATTCCACCATGACATACAATTAGAGGGGATTGATTTTGACACCTATATTTCCGCCTATATTTTGGAACCATCCGAAAGCAAGTATGACCTACCCCTTTTGACTGCCAAATACTTGGGGGGGAAAATACCCTCGGATGAGGAGATCCTGGGTAAGGGTAAGCAGAAGAAGGCTTACTCCCAGCTTGACTCGGAAGAAAGGACCACTTTTATGATGCATCATTTGAATTCCATTATTAAGCTCCATAATAGGATGCATCAGGATATACTAAAAAATCAAATGGAATCCCTGTACTATGAGATAGAACTTCCCCTCATTTATGTGCTTGCAGAAATGGAATATACGGGATTTCATGTTGAGAAAAGTGAGTTAGAGCGTTTGTCCCAGGAGTTTGGAGAGAGGATTGACAAACTTACCCACGAGATCCATACATTGGCCGGACAGGGATTTAATATAAACTCCCCAAAACAATTGGGGCAGGTGCTTTTTGAGCATTTAAAGTTGCCCATAATAAAAAGGACTAAAACAGGATATTCCACCGATATTGAGGTATTGGAACGCCTAAGGGGCAAGCATCCTATCATTGAGAAGATCATCGAAATAAGGCAGATAACCAAGTTGAAATCCACCTATATAGATGGCTTTATGACTATTATTGATGAGGAAACGGGTAATATCCATTCCAGTTTTAATCAGGCCATTACATCCACCGGCAGAATCAGCAGCTCAGAACCCAACCTACAAAACATCCCTATTAAGATGGAGATGGGTAGAAGGATCCGAAAGGTTTTTGTTCCTAGGAACCCTCAGGATTTTCTGGTGGATGCGGACTATTCACAGATTGAGCTAAGGATTCTTGCTCATTTCTCAGGGGATGAGAAGCTGATAGAGGCTTTCAATAGTGATCAGGATATCCATCAGCAAACAGCTGCCCAAGTTTTTGAGGTAGACTTAAGTGAGGTTACTCCCTTGATGAGGAGTCGAGCAAAAGCGGTTAATTTTGGTATTGTATATGGCATTAGCGACTTTGGATTATCCAGAGACTTAAATATCCCAAGGAAGGAAGCAAAAAGATATATTGACAACTATAAGAAGAAGTACTCTGGCGTGAGTCAATATATGGATGAGATCAAAGAGAAGGCAAAGGAGCAAGGGTATGTAACCACCTTATTTGGCAGAAGAAGATGGTTGCCAGAGATTCAATCTCGAAATTTTAATATTCGCTCCCTTGGGGAAAGGCTGGCATTGAATACCCCTATCCAAGGCACCGCGGCAGATATTATTAAGATTGCCATGATCAATGTTCACAGAAGGTTGAAGAGGGAAAATTTAAAATCAAAGCTTATCCTTCAAGTCCATGACGAACTTATCATAGAAAGCCATTCTGAGGAGCTAGAACAGGTGAAAAGGATTCTGCTTGAAGAGATGGAGAATGCTGCCCAACTAAAGGTAAAGCTAAAGGTGGATATCGACTATGGAAAGAGCTGGTATGAAACCAAATAGAATAAAGAAGTAAGGGTGATAAGGTGAAAATTATCGGATTAACGGGAGGCATTGCCAGCGGAAAGAGCACAGTGTCCGCCATCCTTAAAAGGCTAGGAGCACGGATCATCGATGCAGATGAGGTGGCGCGAAGGGTGCTAGAAAAAGGACAACCGGCATTAAGGAAAATCATCCATCATTTCGGAACAACCATCCTCAATGAGGATGGGTCATTGAACAGAAAAAAGCTGGGTGAAATAGTCTTTAATGATAAAGGGAAGTTAAAAAAGCTAAATGAGATAACTCATCCAGAAATCGAAAAATTAACAAAAAAATTATTTGAAATGGAGAGGAAGAGGGGGACTTCTCGAATAGTCTATGATTGTCCACTATTGATTGAAGGGAACCTTATGGACATGGTGGATGAAATATGGCTGGTCTATGTAGACCAAGAAACCCAAATAGAACGATTGATGGATAGGGATGGTTTTTCTAAGGAAGAAGCGTTGAAGAGGATCACTAGTCAACTGCCACTAGCAGAAAAGATAGAGTATGCGGATATACTAATTAACAATAATGGGAATATGAAGGAGTTGGAAAGGAAGGTAACCCAACTATGGTACCATGGGAGGATATTATGATATTGGGGGTTCTTTTTTGAAGAAAGGCAAATGGATTATATGGACATTACTTCTACTTTTGACCATCTATTTTCTTCACCCGATGGTATTAAATAAACTATTTCCGATTCACTACCAGGAAGAAATTCTAAAATACAGCAGGAAATATAATATTGATCCATACCTAATTGCTGCCATTATAAAGGTAGAGAGCAACTATAATCCCTATGCTCATTCCTTCAAGGATGCTATGGGATTGATGCAGATTATACCAAGTACTGGATTCTGGGGGGCCAAAGAATTAGAAATAGAGGACTTTTATTTGGAGGAGCTCTATGTGGTAGAAAGGAATATAGAGATTGGGACCTGGTATCTGAAGAAGCTCCATCAGCAGTTCAGGGGCGATGTACGATTGGTTTTGGCTGCATATAATGGGGGTAGTGGGAATGTCACAAAATGGCTCTCAGATGAAAGGTATAGCAGTAACGGAAGGGATTTGGATTATATCCCCTTTGCTGAGACGAGGAACTATGTGGAAAAGGTGCTATTCTACCGTAACCTCTATAGCAGACTTAACCAATTTAATACTGGAAAGCATGGTATCCATGCCGCAGATGAATTTGAGGTTTGCCTTTCAGCTAAGATTGCTTTGTATTTAAACGGACATAGTAGGATGACCATATTCTTTTTATGATCTTTTGAAGGATAACCATGCCTTTGATCGTTGTAGAAACTAAAACGAAGGAGGAATTTCACCGATGGGAAAGGGGAAAAGGCAAATCTTCTTTCTTGCTTTGGCACTTTTTACTTTTATTTTTATATCCTGTACCCCCGATCTAGAAGAACCACTGGATGAAATTGAGGAGACACCGTCAGCCCACCGACCTATTCCAGGGGGTACCCTTTCATTTTCCATACACACCTCCGATCATTTAAATCCTATCCTTGAACTACAGGAGGAGGCCTATCAACTATTAAAGTTATTGTTCCAGCCTCTTTTGGAACCGGGGAAGGATCATAAAGCCATGGGAATATTGGCTGAGAGTTGGGAGATAAAGGATAATGGAGAAAGGTATGTATTCCAGTTAAAAAAGGATGTATTTTGGCATGATGGTGAGGAATTCACCGCTGATGATGTAAAATTCACCATTGATGCACTTAAGGATAAAGATGTGACCTCTCCCTATAAGGAATATGTAGAATATATTAGAAGCTGTAAAATAGTAGACAAATATAGCATAGAAATTATTTTTCATGATAGGTTTAAGGGGAATATTGAAGCATTAAGCTTCCCTATACTGCCTAAGCATAGGTTTAAGACTACTAAAGAAGTTATGACAGCAAATAGGTGGAGACCCATTGGAACAGGTCCCTATAAACTTAAATCTATACAAAGGGATAAGGAAATACAGTTAGAGGCCTATGAAGATTATTGGGAAGACCTGCCTTACATTGAAAATATCAGGGTGAAGTTAAAGAATAGGGGTGTAGACATCATTAAATCCTTTGAATCTAAGGATGTAGACTTACTCATTCCAATGAACAATAGCTGGAGTCAATATGGAGAGGATGAACATCTATCCATCTATCCTTACACAACACAGAGGTATCATTTTTTGGCTCTGAATCATGAAAATGAGCTATTCAAGGATGTGAGAGTAAGAGAGGCCATTCAGCTGGCAATTAATCGGGAAGAGATGCTACAGGAAATATTTTTAAACAATGGAACCATTGTGGATGTTCCTCTCTCCCCTGAATCATGGTTATTCGACCATGAGCATAATCCGGTAGAATTCCAACCCGGCCAAGCACGATCACTTTTGAAGGATGCTGGATGGAAGCAATCAAAAAAAGGTTTGCTGTATAAGGAAGTAGGTGACAAAGAGCTAGAGTTCTCCTTTGAACTTATAATAATAAAGGGCAACAAAAAGAGGGAGAAGGAAGCTCAAATGATAAAGGATTACCTTTCTTCCATAGGGATAGAGGTTAAGATCATGAAGCATAGCTCCAAAGAAATTCAAGAGCTTGTAGAAGAAAAGGATTTTGATGCCATTCTGACTGGATGGGGGCTTTCCTATGTACCTGATCTATCCTTTGCCTTTCATTCTAGTGAAATAAAGAAGGGGCGAAACTTTGTTTCTTATAAGAATAGAGAGGTCAATGACCTTTTAGTTCGGGCATCAAAATATCAAGAAGAAACAGAGAGAAAGGACATCTACATCCAATTACAGAGGAAGTTGTGTCAAGAGTATCCATATATCAGCCTATATATTGAAACCACAGGGCTTGTTGTTAATAATAGGATAAAAGGCCCCATTGATCCAACAGATTTTAATGTCTTTAATAATATTCAAAAATGGTATATCGAATATGAGTAGATAGAATCTTCCATTGACATTAGAAGAGAATCTAAATATAATAAGACTTAGTTATAAAAGTGCGAGGGTGGTGGAACTGGCAGACACGCAGGTTTGAGGGACCTGTGGCTACCAAGCTGTGTGGGTTCGAATCCCATCCCTCGCACCATTTTTATTTTTTGCATAAAATTAAATCTACGAAGAAAGCATAAAAACAGCAAAGAAAGATATAGGGATGGGTGAGAACCCACCAATAGCCCGTATAGAAGGGATAGCTTACATAGTATATAGAGACTTGGATCAAGGAGCAGAATAATGATATAGGATAATGATGCCAGTCGGGCCCCGACTTCGAATCCCATCCCTCGCACCATTTTTATTTTTTGCAAAAGTCCAGTAAAACACTCGTATCCAAGAGATTGATTACATACATGGGAGAGTTTAGATTTCAGAAAAATTAAGGAAACTTAATATGAATCGTTGCTTTTTGTTGTTGAATATATTACCAGCATAGTGGATGATTCTCAGGTAATACTAAGGATAATCCATAAAAAAGGAGGCGAAGAAATGGCAACCAATAAATCAGGAAGAAATCAAATTGAAGTTCCTGAAGCTAGAAAGGCTATGGATCAATTTAAGTTAGAAGTGGCAAACGAACTAGGGCTCGCCAATTATGACCAAGTCGACAAAGGGAATTTAACTTCTCGCCAAAATGGCTATGTTGGCGGTACCATGGTAAAGAAAATGATTCAAGCGATAGAAGAGCAAAATTTTAGGTAGATATAAAAATTAGAATGATATACAAAAAAGCTGGAGGGTTTTCCTTCAGCTTTTTATTTTGATTAGTGCTTGTAAGGGTACTTACCGATGTCAAATAGATATTTTAAGGCATCTTCAACCTACTATGTATATTATTAATATTAATAAAGGAGTTTTTTATTTTTAGTAGAAGAATATAATTATATCAATTTGGAATTACTGTGAATATCATCCTGGTGAATAAATATGTGCAAAGGATAAGATCTTATGAGAATGAGCAGGAAAAGGATTCGAAAGAAAAGCTCTAGAACCATAAGAAAGTATTATGTTCTCTTTTTAGTATTACTGCCTATAGCCGCTTTACTGATAGGCTATGGTATCGCTAAACTTATTATCATACCAATATTCTTAGGATAGAGATCTAACTTAAAGGAGAGGTTTTTGTTGGAGGGCAATGGTTCATTAAAGCTTGAATTTAATATTGAGAGAGGAGATTTCGCAGGGGCGGGTGATGCTTCTAGGAAGATAAAAAAAGTGCTACAAAGTATTGGGCTTAATCCGGGGTTAATACGTAAGATCTCTATTGCCACCTATGAGGCGGAGATGAACCTGGTAATCCACTCCTTAGGTGGAAAAATTTTGGTTTCCGTCGAAAAGAATAATATAATAATAGCAATAGAGGATAAGGGACCTGGTATTGAAAATGTAGAATTAGCCATGACCGAAGGCTATTCCACTGCAAGTAATGAGATAAGGGAAATGGGTTTTGGGGCAGGTATGGGATTGCCGAATATAAAAAGATGTTCGGATCGAATGGATATTCATTCAGAATTAGGTTCCGGCACAAAAATTATATTATATTTTAACTTTTAAAAGGAATAAGGGGGGAGAACCTTTGGAAGAGTATTTCCATTCAGTGATTCTCAATGAAGAAAAATGTTTAGGTTGTACAAATTGTGTTAGAAGCTGCCCCACACAGGCGATAAGGGTGAGAAAGGGTAAGGCTGTTATTATAAAGGAAAAATGTATAGACTGTGGTGAATGCATCAAGGTCTGCCCCCATCATGCCAAGGATGGGACAGCAGATACAATGGACCAGGTAAAGGAATATAAGTATAGGGTGGCCGTCGTTGATCCGGCATTCCTGGGACAAATATCAGATCATATAAGCATCAACGCAATTTTATCTGCCATTAAAGAATTAGGGTTTGATGAGGTAAGGGAAGCTGCATATAGCGCAGAGATACTAGGCAGAGTGCTGAATAAAGAGCTTGAACGGGAGGATGCTAAATTACCTCTAATATCCTCGGCATGTCCTGCTATTGTAAGATTAATTCAGGTACGCTTTCCTGAACTGACATCCAATATCGTCCCCCTTGAGTCCCCAATGGAGGTCGAAGCGAGAGTTATTAGGAAGGAATATCAGGAAAAGGGTATTCCATACAAGGATCTAGGAATATTTTTTCTCAGCCCTTGTCCGGCAAAAATTACCAGCATCAAACGATTTAATAGTACTACGGAGACTTCCCTAAATGGGGCTTTAGCTATTAAGGATATCTATATGGATGTACTATCTAATATCAAGAACCTGAGTAAAATGGAGGATCTTCAGAGGGCATCCAGTAAAGGCATTAATTGGGCTAGATCAGGTGGTGAAAGCAGCTTTATATCAGGAGCTTGCTATATCGTTGTGGATGGTATTCAAAGTGTCATTCGAGTTTTGGAGCAAATAGAGCGGGGCAAGTTAGATTATGTCGTTTTTTTTGAAGGGCTTGCTTGTCGCTGTGGATGTGTAGGAGGGGCATTAAACATAGAGAATAATTTTATTGCAAAACAAAGGATCTACCGGAGGACGAGTGTAGAGAAAATGGAAAATAGGATATCCCAGGAGAAATTGGATGAATATTATAATAGCGGTATTCTTCATCAAAAAAATCCCATTCTGCCCAGACCGATGCCCCCTTTGGATCCCAATATTGAGATCGCCATCAAATTAGCCGACCAAATTGAGAATGTCGCTCAAAAATTACCCGGATTGGATTGTAGCGCATGCGGCTCTCCTACTTGCCTTGCCCTTGCTGAGGACATCGTGCTAGGACCTGCAGAAGAGGTAGACTGCATCTTTATATTAAGAGAGGAGATAAAAAACCTAGCGAAAACAATGATTGCACTATCCGAAAAGGTACCGCCGGTCTCTACTGAAAAAAAGCTAAAAAAGGAGGAGGAGGAGAATGAAGGTTAGGGATTTGGCTGACATGGGTGAATTCACTCTGGTAACTGAGGAGGTCAGCCTAGATAAGACCATTACTAGTGGATATTGCGGAGATCTACTGAGTTGGGTTATGGCTAATGCAAAAAAAGGCAACCTATGGATCACAGTTCAAACCCATGTAAATATTATCGCAATTGCAACTCTTCTAGAACTATCCTGTATCATTATCCCAGAAGATATCCATGTAGAGCCTGAAACCATAGAGAGGGCGCAGGAGGAGGATGTCGCTATTTTAAAAAGTCATCTAAATTCCTTTGAGATCGTTCGGCTTTTAATAGAAAGGGGTCTATAGGGAATGGAATGGAGGCAATACGCTTACGATCTTCATATACATTCCTGCCTTTCACCATGCGGACACCGCGATATGACCCCAAATAATATTATTAACATGTCATTGCTAAAGGGACTGGATATTATTTCGGTCACTGACCACAACTCTGCTAAAAATTTGCCAGCAATATTTGAGGCAGCAAAGGGGCATGACATCTTAATTGTGCCAGGTATAGAGGTAAACACAAAGGAAGAGGTTCATCTACTTTGCTACTTCACCTCCCTAGAAAAAACCATGATCTTTGATGCCTTCATTGAAGATTACCTTCCTTGTATAAAAAACAATAGGGAGATATTTGGCGAGCAACTTATCCTAAATGAAAGGGACGAAGTGGTTGGAGAGTATGAGAATCTGCTTCTCAATGCACTACAACTATCCATCGAAGAAATTAACCAACGGGTTCAGGATTTGGAAGGGATCGTTGTACCTGCGCATATCGATAGGAGTTCCTATAGCATTATATCCAACCTAGGCTTCATCTCTACTCATCTTTCAATAAAGGTTTTGGAACTTTCCATGCAAACTAAGGGTCCGAAGGGAAGGTATTGGGAGGAGACCTACAAGAATTTTACCTTAATCCGATCCTCGGATGCACATTCCCTAGAGCAAATTCTTGAAAGAGAATCCTATGTGCGATTAAAAGAGGTCAATATTGATGATCTGTTTCTTCATTTTAGAAAGAGTTTAAAAGTGAAATAATATATTTTTTATAATATTTTGAGTATTATAATAAAATTGAATAATTTTATGCTATAATATTGATAGTTAAATAACTAACGCTTAGAAGGGGGTAATAAAGGATGACTCAGATTTTAAATGCAGTAGATGCAGAACAGCAAGAGAAATTGAAAAAATTGCAAGAAATCATTGAAAAACATAAAGGTGAAAAGGGGGCTTTGATGCCTGTTCTACACGAGGCACAGGAAGTATATGGTTATCTTCCCCTAGAAGTGCAACAACTTATTTCTGATGGTCTGAATATTCCACTTTCAGAGGTATATGGAGTTGCCACCTTTTATTCTCAATTCACTTTGACCCCAAAGGGGAAATATGAGATCGGTGTTTGTCTGGGAACGGCATGCTATGTTAAGGGTGCCCAACAGATCATTGACAGACTCAGTAAGGAGCTGAATATAGAGGTTGGAGGTACCACCGAGGATGGACTATTCACATTAACTGCAACAAGATGTTTGGGATGCTGCGGTCTTGCTCCTGTTTTGATGGTTAATGATGATGTTTATGGAAGGCTAGTGGAGGATGATATTCCTAAAATAATAGAAAAGTATCGCTCATAGGATCCATGAAAGAGCTATCTTTACATATATTGGACATCATTCAGAATTCCATCAAAGCCAAGCCCAGGAAGATTAAATTGATTATCCAGGAGAAAGAGGATGACAATAGATTAACTATAATCGTCGAAGACGATGGAATCGGAATGGATAAGATGTTGTTAGAAAGGGTTTGTGATCCTTTTACCACAACACGAAAAACTAGAAGGGTTGGACTTGGAATTTCCTTACTTAAAGCAGCGGCAGAAAGATGTCAAGGAGATTTTAGCATTTCCTCTGAATTAGGAAAGGGAACCAAGGTTATTGCAAATTTCCAATATGGTCATATCGATCGGGCGCCCTTAGGAAATATTGCCGAGACCATTGTAAGTGTTATATTATCCCTAGACGATATAGATTTCATCTACCAACATGAATATAACCAAAGGATGTTTTTATTGGATACCAGAGAGATTAAAAGGGTATTGGGGGCTGAGGTCTCCATTGTACAGATGGAAGTAATCCAATGGATCAAAGAATATGTTGAGAAGGGTTTGAAAAATTTATATGGGGGTGTGGAAGGTGAAAACCATTAAGGAATTAGAAGAAATCAGAAAAAGGACACTAGAGAACATCAACCTAAGAAAAGGCAGGGAAGGATATAGAATAGTTGTGGGTATGGCAACCTGTGGTATAGCTGCTGGTGCCAGACCAGTACTGACCACCATCATGGATGAAATCAGCAGGTTGGAGATAAAAAATGTTACGGTGGCTCAGACTGGATGTATCGGTGCCTGCCGGTTTGAACCCATTGTTGAGGTATTTTCTCCGGAAGGGGAAAAGGTTACTTACATAAAAATGAATCCAGATAAGGCGAAGGAAATGGTAGAAATCCATATTATGAACGATAGAGTATTAGATGAATATACTATGACGGTGATCGATGGCAAGGTCATCGATCCGGTAGCAAAGGATGAATAGCAGAGTAAATCCAGAAAACAATGTTAGGAGGGGTTTGGGTGAGTTTTTATCGTTCACAAGTTTTGATATGTGGGGGTACCGGCTGTACTTCCTCAGGCTCAAGAGAGTTGGAAAAAAGTTTTAAAAAAGAATTTAAAAAACATGGTATAGAAAAAGAGATTGAATTAATAGTTACTGGATGTTTTGGACTTTGTGAGCTGGGACCAGTGGTCATTGTTTATCCTGAAGGGGTATTCTATAGTAGGGTGGAGAAGGAGGATATCCCTGAATTGGTAGAGGAGCAATTCATTAAAGGTAGAATTCTTAAAAGGTTAGTCTATCATGAAGCAATGGATGAGGACAAAATACGGTCCCTCAATGAGGTGGAATTTTTCAAAAAGCAAGAAAGGGTTGCCCTTCGAAACTGCGGTGTCATCGATCCTGAAGATATAGATGAATATCTTGCCTTTGACGGGTATAAGGCATTGGAAAAGGTATTGTTAGAAATGACGCCGGATGATGTCATCTCTACCATAAAGGAATCCGGTTTAAAGGGAAGAGGGGGCGCAGGTTTCCCCACCGCCATGAAATGGCAATTTGCAAAAAATGCCACAGGTGATCAGAAATTTGTTGTTTGTAATGCGGATGAGGGGGATCCGGGTGCTTTCATGGATCGCAGTATTTTAGAAGGGGATCCCCATTCGGTCATAGAGGCGATGACCATTGCAGGATACGCCATCGGAGCCAACCAGGGTTATATCTATATTCGGGCAGAGTACCCTATCGCTGTCAAGCGATTGAGTATCGCCATCAATCAGGCGAAGGAATACGGTCTACTTGGTAAAAATATCTTTAACAGTGGTTTTAATTTTGATTTGGATATCCGTTTAGGTGCCGGTGCCTTCGTATGCGGGGAAGAGACTGCCCTTTTAAATTCCATTGAAGGGCATAGAGGCACACCAAGACCTAAACCACCATTCCCGGCGAATAAAGGACTTTTCGAGCATCCAACCATTATAAATAATGTGGAGACATTAGCAAATATCCCTAAAATATTAATTGAGGGACCGGAGTGGTTCGCCTCCTTTGGAACCGAACAATCAAAGGGGACAAAGGTTTTTGCTCTGGGAGGAAAGATCAATAATACTGGTCTTTTGGAAATACCGATGGGCACCACCCTGCGGGAAATTATTTACGAAATAGGAGGAGGAATCCCCAACGGCAAAAAATTCAAAGCTGCACAAACCGGAGGCCCCTCAGGTGGATGTATACCTGCAGAACATCTTGACACTCCTATCGATTATGAATCCCTAGCAAAGATCGGATCCATTATGGGTTCTGG
>MTKW01004635.1_pt1 | contig 51821 bp, 46 predicted proteins | sample 1042761 | NCBI WGS metagenome assembly MTKW01 (sample SAMN06205366, study PRJNA360243) | anaerobic digester metagenome | biome: Wastewater treatment plant; feature: Anaerobic digester sludge; material: sludge; isolation source: anaerobic digester fed with sludge from wastewater treatment plant ... | reverse complement strand
TCTCTAGAAGATTGATGGGGCGACCTTGCATTCAACCTATAACACTCCTTCTCGCATCGCAGGTTACTTGACTGTGAAAACGATGAACTATCCTGATGTTCAATAGGTTTGCACTGCCGTCTCTAAAAAACAGTGCATGAACGAGAAGGCCTACGTTGTAACAAACACTACCGCGAATATAGCATGGTCCAACAGGATTTACCTATAAAAAGATGAAAACTTCGCCAAAATCCCTTTGTTACATAAATTATCGTATTTAGTTACGCAATGTTCAACTGTTTGACGAAGAATTCACCCAGAAACGTTGAGAATTACTACAAAAGTCCTAGATCCCGTGGTTATTGTGGACCATATGGATATTAGAGTCCGCCGTACTCCTCTTGAAATCTCTGGACATCATCGGGTTCCAGTCGCTTGAAGAGAATGGGAGGCACTTCAAACTTTCTGCCAGGGTGTAGCGCAGTGAGGTCGAGAGCACCGTCAAGACCGGTTTCTCTTTCCTCAGGGCTCATGTTCAACGCGCTGAACAGAGTCTCTGCCGTGAATGGGATAATTGGTGATGAGGCAACTGCGTAAGTTCGCACTAAGTTTATGCACGTTCTCAGAACCAATGCAGCCTCATCCCGGTCGGTCTTAACAAGATTCCAAGGTGCCCTAGCATCTATATAGACATTGCCGTGAGTCCATAATTGCTTCAGGGCTATCATCGCTTTTCGAAACTCGAAGTTCCGTAAAGCATGCCTATATTCTGATATGCTCTCTCTGCACTTTGCTAGGAGTTCGTCTTCCCAAACTCCCCATGTACCGCCTGCAGGAATTGAGTTACCGAACTTAGAGACTGCAAGTTTCAATGTCCGGTTCACGAAATTACCTAGTGTGCCTGCCAAGTCCTTGTTCACTACCGTGGAAAACAGTTCCCACGTGAAATCCGAATCGTCAGATTCAGGTGCTACGGTCATGAGGAAATAGCGCCAGTAGTCAGCGGGTAGTATCTCCAGAGCTTGGTCCATAAACACACCACGTTTTTGACTTGTAGAGAACTTGCCTCCGTAGTACGTGAGCCAGTTAAATCCTTTTATGTAGTCGGCCATGGTCCATGGTTCCCGTGTTCCCAGGATGGTTGCGGGCCAGACAATGGTGTGAAACGGGAGATTATCTTTTGCCATGAACTGAGCATGATACACATCGTGTGTGTCATACCACCAAGACCTCCAGTCACGCTTATCCGGACATGCGTCAGCCCATTCCTTTGTAGCTCCTACGTACTCGATGGGCGCATCAAACCACACATAGAATACCTTATCTTCGAATCCTTCCTTCGGAACGGAAACTCCCCATGAAAGATCCCTTGTAATGCATCTGGGTTGAAGGCCTTCGTTAAGCCATTTTAGGGCGATGGACTGAGTAAGTCGGGGCCAGTCTCTGTGAGACCTAACCCATTGCTCAACTTCTTGGCTAAGCGCATCGAGTTTTAGAAATAGGTGTCGCGATTTNNCGCGATTTGCGTAGTTCAAGGTTTTGGCTTCCTGATACGGCGGACTTGGGATTGAGAAGATCCGAAGGATCAAGAAGGGTCGCGCAATTCTCGCACTGGTCTCCTCGGGCTTTTTCATAGCCGCAATGCGGGCAAGTCCCTATAACATATCTATCTGGAAGATATCTTTCATCGTCAAAGCAATAGATTTGTTGTATTTCCCTCTCCTCAATGAAACCATTCTTGTCTAGCAAGTTAAAAAAATGCTGAGTGAGTTCATGGTTTTGAGGTGATGAACTACGACCAAAGTAGTCGAAGGACAACCCGAAACGCATGTAAACATCTTTTTGGCGCTGATGCTGAATGTCGCAATAGGTCTGCACATCTAGTCCTTCTTCTAGAGCAGCTATTTCTGCTGGGGTGCCGTGTTCGTCAGTTGCGCATATGTAAAGCACTTCTTCCCCCTCAAGTCGTAGGAATCTAGAGTAGACATCAGCAGGAAGCATGGAACCTACCAGGTTACCAAGATGTTTCATGCCGTTTATGTATGGTAGTGCGCTTGTTACTAGATATCGGGTCATCTCAGAACACCTCTTCTGATTTGCGTCGTGTTTTCACTAATAATATTGGTGATACCGTACGGTGTCAAATCTCAAAGAAGGAAGTGCCCTTGTTATGACTGGTACGGTACAATTGGTTGACATGACTGAATGCTGTCTGTAGGCTGTAAGAAATGAGGGGAAAAGACGTGAACTCAAGTAGTGATTTCAATAGGTGTGTTGATCTTGAAACGCTTAAGGCAAAGTTTCTTGAGGTTTACGGCGAAGGTCCTGGTGATTTCCATGTTTTCTTCGCTCCAGGGCGTGTTAATCTCATCGGTGAGCACACAGATTACAATGGGGGATATGTGCTTCCTGTAGCGCTCTCGATTGGCATATATGCTGCGGTACGGTACTCAGAATCGGTCAATGAAAAATCTGGCAATGTTACCTTGCGAGGAGCCCTGGGGGAAGCGGAGACTGTGCATCTAGCTTCACTTAACGAGCCGGGCAGCATAGCAGTAGATCTATCCAAGCGAGTCGTTTGTGATTCAAGTATGGGTTGGGGTATCTACCCTGTAGGGGTTATTTCAAAACTACAGCAAGTCAGGGCAAGTTACAGCAAGACTGATTACGACCTCAGAGGCTGTCAGGTTCTCTATTGGGGTAATCTTCCTGTTGGAGCGGGACTTTCATCATCCGCGGCACTAGAGGTTCTAACCGCTTACTTTATGCTTTACCCTACTTTAAGAGACAATTTTCACTTTTCGGATAGGGTTTGGATGGCACGCTTGTGTCAACTAGCAGAGAATGATTCTGTGGGCGTTCAGTGCGGTATTATGGATCAATTTGCCGTTGCTATGGGGAAGAAAGACCATGCTATGCTGTTGCATTGCGATGATTTGGACCATTTATATGTTCCTGTGAGGCTCTGCGATTACAGTTTAGTGATTATGGATACTGGAGTGACGCGACGACTAGGCGATTCTAAGTACAACCAGAGGCGAGAGGAATGCCAAGCGGCACTTGCTGTTGTTCGAAGCAATCCGAATTATGCACATGTGGAGAGCCTTGCCCAGGCGACATTGGATCAGATTGAAAACACATTTGATTTGCGCAACCTATGGGATGAGTGTACTGACAGCCACTTGAAAGTAAAGGGATCAGTGTTAGGTAGAAGGGCCCGTCACGTTGTTACTGAAAACCTACGGACGCTTTTGGCAGAACAATTGCTGTCTACCGGGGATGTCAAAGGGTTTGGACGATTGATGATTGAGTCTCACATTTCGCTTAGAGATGATTATGAGGTAACAGGATTTCATCTGGATGCGATGGTGGAGGCTGCGCTTTCGCAAGATTGTTGCGTTGGTGCAAGGATGACCGGGGCAGGATTCGGTGGATGTGCTATCGCACTGGTTAAGAGCGAGCGGCGTGACGAGTTTGTCGCAACGGTCGGTAAGGAGTATTTCGAAAAAACCGGACTTGAAGCGAAGTTTTATGTTTGTCGAATTGATGATGGAGTGCGGTGTGTCGAGTAACCGGGGAGCAAGATTCCAGTCCGTGTAACTCACGTCAATTGAACTTATCTCCTACTAGATGTTATAATCTCAGATGTCGGGGCGTAGCGCAGCTTGGTAGCGCGCATGGTTCGGGACCATGAGGCCGCTGGTTCAAATCCAGTCGCCCCGACCATTTATTCTTCAGAAAGAGCGTTTTGGACTTGTCTTTTGCGGATCCGTAGGTCTTATCCTCTTTATGTCTGCAGTGGGATCATCCATCGCTTTCGACGCGATACCATATGCCGTTAGACCAATGACATTTGACATCGTAATAAGTATAAGGAGTTGCAGCTATCCAGAGGAAGAGGGTGATACGATTGTGCTGTTCCCGGGGGTGCCTAGGAGCGTTGTTGGTTCTTCTTGGCGTGATCTTGCTTCTCAATACGCTGTAAGGCGGAGTTTTATAGGCCGGATCTGCGCTTTGTAAGGATGTGTCCGATCATGAAAATTACGTGGGAGAGTCACACAGAAGTGATGTGTTGATAAAATGGTCTATAGAACTATGCACATTGGCAAACGGGGTGAAGTTGGACATTGCCTGAACTAGTCTGGACTGATAACGCGATTTTGGGAGCGATGTTTTCGGTGCTAGCAGGGATTGTCTCCTCGATAAATCCCTGTGCTCTGGCTGGCGTACCTATCGTAGTCGCGCACGCAGCGGCAGTTGAGAAGTATAGAAGGAAAACATATGTTCTTATGTTTGTACTTGGCATGGTCTCGGCCCTGTCAGTTGTAGGAATATTCGTAGGTTTGATAGGTAAGTCTATCCTTTTTGCGGCTCCTTGGCTGAGGTGGATTGCAGGGATTGCGTTTTTGATCGCAGGATTTTCGTATCTTGGTTTGTTTCGCCTATCTCGAACGTGTGAGGTTCCAATCTTGTCAAAAGTAGGGAATACGCCTGAGAACCTGCTGAATTCACCAAGACACAAGGTTGGCGATTTGGTGAATTCGGCCTTGAAGCCATTAGCCATGGGGATGATGTACGGACTATCGTCGTCACCCTGTTCAACGCCGATGTTCGTGGCCATATTGTCGATTGCCGCTTCCTCGGGCTCTTTTTTGCGTGGAGGGATACTGCTCTTTGGATACTCCTTGGGTCAGTCCTTACTTGTTGCTCTGGCGGGTGTGTTTACATCTGTATTTCTTGACTTCCTTGAAAATGAAAGAGGAGTTTTGGTGATAGAAGTCATTAGAAAAATCGGTGGCATCGTGATCGCTGGGTTCGGAGGTTATTTGCTCATTAGGCCATATGTTTAGAGCCGTTTATTGTCGATGACGCGTAAAGATGAGGAGGACATCGATTTTTATGAAAAAAACATGTCCGTTTGCAGGGATGAAGAAGTATCGTTGGATCGGCGTTATTTTGCTTTTGGCTGTAGTAACATCAGGAGTCTTGTACCAATTAAAGGTACGTGCCCAGCGTCCATCTGAAGCAGATCCATCTGAATCTGTTTTGGATGTAACTGCCGATACTTTGAACATATACCTAACTAAGGGGAAACCTATCGTCCTAGAGTTTTATACGAAGTTTTGTCCCTATTGTGTAAGGATGGAAGACGAACTTTCAGAGTTAAGCGCTAAGTACGGAGATAGGGTCCTTGTACTCAAAATGAATGCCGAAATATATCCGGATATAGCGTCAGCATACAAAATCCAAGGAGTCCCCACACTTGTATTGTTTGATGCGGAAGGAACGGTCAAAGAGACCTCTCCCGGATATCGCGAGTACTCAGAGATCGAAAAGCTTTTAATGGACCTAGGATTGATAGAGTGATTTGCGTTAGAGATTTCTAGGTGTAGTCCAGTAGATCTAGAGAATCGCTAAGAATTTTCTGGATATCTGCTAGCACAGTAAGGATTTGCCTTTCGGCTCGCATGAACCTCTGGATCGGTCCATGCATGCTTATGATCTCTTGGGTTTTGCTGAAACTCTCCTGGATTTTCTCGTCAGGTTCTCTCCCGGTTAGAAGCGCTGTTTGAATTGAAAGTTGCTGTTCCCAATAATCCCTTAGGATTTGGAGGGCAGACTCGCTTCCTTCGATGGCCTCTTTGGCTTCTTGATACTCTTTGTACTCCGGGCTCTCTTTAATCTCCCTAGCCAGTTCATATGCCTTATCGTAAACTGCCATTTTGGTTTGCCTCCTTCAACTCCTAGCGTGCTATGATATGAATTCGCAAAGATCCATCAAGAATATGATTGCACTTCTCTACATCTGATGCAACTTGTTCGCCTTCAGCTTGGCGGCTAGGAGTGGTCTGAGATGCTACCGGAAAGGCTTGTGTTATCGCCAAGTGCTCGTTTGTTGAAGGAAATAGGGGGCTCGTAGGCGAACTTGTTGTAAGTGTGTAAGTGAAAGAGCAAAAGCGTTAGGATGACAAGAAGGGAGGAGTGGGACTATGGACGTAGTGAAGCCTAGGGCCCTGGAAAGCGGCGATACTGTTTCAGTGGTAGCTCCTTCCGGTCCTGTTAGAAGGGAGTCCCTTGAGCGTGGAGTGAGGCTGTTTGAGGAGTTGGGCCTCAAAGTGAAGATGGGCAATTCCGTTATGCAACGATGGGGCTACCTAGCGGGAAAAGACGAGGAAAGAGCCTCGGATTTTATGCAAGCCTGGTCGGATCCTGAGGTAAAGGCAGTAATTGCTGCAAGGGGTGGCTATGGAGCTATGCGCATACTTCCCCTTTTGGATTTCGATTGTATTAGAGCACATCCGAAGATATTGATGGGGTATTCTGACATTACAGCACTCCACCTTGCCTTATGGAAGGAAGCGAATCTCGTCACCTTTCATGGGCCTGTAATGGAAGTATGGACGTCTAAAATGGAAGAGTACAACCTTGCCTGCCTTAGGGATGTCTTGTTTGGCGCAAAGACTCTGTGTGAGATACCTGTTCCAGTTGAGATGCCATCAGACGATGTCCAGCGACCGGCAGGGTTAACTGTTTTGGAAGGAGGCAAAGCTTCGGGCAGACTTATTGGCGGGAATCTTTCGTTGGTTGCTTCAACCATAGGTACTCCGTGGGAGATCCAGACCAAAGGGTGTATTCTCTTCCTAGAAGATGTAGGTGAGAAGCCATACCGGATAGACCGGATGTTATGCCAACTTAAACTCTCGGGAAAACTGGACGATGCAGAAGGTTTTTGTCTTGGAGATTTTACGGATTGCGAGAGTGATCCTGACCCGGAAAGACCTTCGTTTTCAGTAGAAGAAGTGTTAAACCAGTACTTCGGCAGAAATGGCAAGCCTTGTTTGACAGGTATTCCCGGCGGGCATGGCAAATACAATGGAGTGCTCCCTTTGGGGGTACGCGTAGAGATTACGGCGGACCTTGGTAAGAGTGATTTGGGTAAATTAACGTTTCTTGAGAAACCAATGGTTTGAAGGAGGTGTTAGTACGTGAGTTTCAGGTCTACACTTGAGGCAATTTCACTGCTAGATAGCGCACAAGTCAGTGGCAAAGAGGTTATAGAGTATCTAAGGTGTTTAGGCTTACCCCACGGTGAGTTTGCAACAATCCGTGGGGACAGTGGGTGTACCGACTTTGTAAAAGTTGTAATTCCCGGTTCTCACGGTAAGAGTTCGGGAGGTGATGCACCTACTTTAGGCGTGATAGGGCGGCTCGGTGGAATAGGAGCTCGGCCTGAGATGATTGGATTAGTATCTGATGGTGATGGAGCAGTCTCGGCTTTGGCAGTTGCTATCAAATTGGCACATATGGGCGAAAAAGGTGATGTTTTGCCAGGAGACGTTATCGTAACTACTCATGTTTGTCCTAATGCGCCGACTCAACCCCATGATCCTGTGCCATTTATGGGATCGCCTGTGAATATGGAGATCATGAATAGATATGAAGTAGACTCTGGGATGGACGCGATCTTATCAATCGATACGACCAAAGGTAACAGGGTCATAAATCACAAAGGTTTTGCGATTTCTCCTACGGTCAAAGAAGGCTATATCTTGCGAATATCCGAAGATTTGCTTGAGGTCATGAGCATTGTGACAGGCAAATTGCCTGTGACTTTTCCTGTGACTATTCAGGATATAACGCCTTATGGAAATGGCGTATATCATTTGAATAGCATCCTTCAGCCGGCTACCGCAACGTCTGCTCCAGTAGTCGGAGTTGCTATTACTACAGAAACGGCTGTTCCTGGTTGTGCCACAGGTGCCAGCCATGTAGTCGATATTGAACAAGTTGTCCGTTTTTCCATTGAAGTTGCAAAAGGCTTTGGCGCACGCAAGTACTCTCTCTTTGACGAGGAGGAATTTGAGACTCTCGTGCGCCTTTATGGGACTCTCAAGCACTTTCAGACGCCTGGCGTTACTGAGGGATAAAGCACCAGAAACCTCTATTTCATAACTAGCTGAATAGGTGGGGAAATTATGTGCAACAAGAAAGTTCTCGGCACGGTTACTATTGGTCAGTCGCCTCGGTACGACCTAATACCGGAGATGATGCCGTTTCTTGGAGATGATGTTGATGTAATTGAAGTAGGTGCCCTGGATGGTATGACCCTTGATGAAGTAGCGAAACTATATCCCGAACCAGGGGACTATGTGCTCGTCACACGGATGAGGGACGGAACTCAGGTAAAAATCGCTGAGAAGTATATTGCACCCAGGATGCAAGAGAAGATCGGCGAGCTGGAAACGAAAGGGGCTCAAATCATCGCGTTGGTGTGTACAGGCGAGTTTCCTCAGTTTCGCAGCAGTAAACTGGTTATAAGGCCAGAGAGAGTACTGTTCAATGTGGTCAAATCAGTTGGCGAAGGGATGAGGTTGGGGGTCTTTATCCCAGACGAAGACCAAATTGAACACGCAAAACTCAGATGGTCAAGGGTTAGCCCATCGGTTCAGGTACACGCCGCTTCCCCGTATAGATCAATGGACGAGATTGTGGCAGCTGCTGCGGCCTTGAAGAAATCAGATGTTCAGATAGGAGTTCTCGATTGTATAGGATATACCATTGCGGCTAAGGAGACTGTAAAAGACATTCTCGGGGTTCCTGTTGTCTTGGCTCGCTCAATAGTTGCCCGTACCGTGGCTGAATTACTCTAGTACACTAAGACGAGGGTAGTATCAAAGCGAATACAAAACAGGTAGGAGGGAGGACTACGGTCACCATCCTACCTGTTAGAAGATTTCCGCTGGCACGTCACGATCGTTTCCTATGTGCGATTGTGCTACTGGCTAAGTGCCATTTCCGGTTTTGCGAGAATTCCATCGACGATACTTTGCAGTTCAGAACATGAATACTCCTCAATCTTTCCCTGGTCACCTAGGATGCTGATCCTAGGATCAAGCGGTAGAGACCCAAGAACGTCTAATCCCATCGATTGGGCTATGGTGTGCGCTCTATTTGGGCCGAAGGGTTCGATTTTCTCACCACAGTTAGGGCATTTAATCCAAGACATGTTTTCAACTAGACCTAGTATGGGAATATCAAACATGCGAACCATACCAACCGCCTTCTTTACGATGAGCTCAGAGAGCTCCTGAGGCGTTGAGACTATTATCACGCCGTCAATTGGCAGAGATTGAAAGGCAGTAAGTGGTATGTCTCCTGTTCCAGGTGGTAGATCGATGATCATGTAATCGATGTCGCCCCATAGGACGTCGTTCCACAACTGCTTGATGACGCCTGCAAGTAGGGGTCCACGCCATATAACCGGATCATCCTCGTTTTCCAAAAGCAAATTCAAAGACATTACCCTAATCGAAGACGCACTCATTTCAGGAAGGAGCTGCGTCCCCAATGTGGATGGATTACCTTTTAGCCCGAACAGTTTTGGAATGCTTGGCCCTGTTACATCAGCATCCAAAAGCCCCACATTGAAGCCTTTTTTTCTGGTTTCAGAAGCAAGTAGCGCCGATACGGAGGATTTTCCTACACCACCCTTGCCACTTGCTACTGCGATCACTCGTCGGATGTGACTGTTATCTGGTTGCTCTAGCTTGTCTTTTCCCAAGACCTTCTGTGGCTGGTCTTGAGAATCGTCCTTATGTTCCTTTGCCAACTAAATCATCCCCTGGTCGTTGTATTGATTGCCAAGGCGGAGGTCAAGACGTTACCGCCCTTTGTGCCTGCGAAATCATTTTCAATTAGAGCCTATTTGAGGTCGTTTCTCGTTGTGCTCGCATTCTTGCGCCGTTCGACACGGCCTAACACGGATTTTCTGAGCAAGTCTTCGGCCTATTGCTAAGCTTGTGTTATCTACTTCCAGTAATATAGGTCCTTTGAATGGATGGGAGCTGATAAGTCTGGCTTTTGTGCCAGGCAAAAGACCGAGATCCCACAGCCTCTTTTCAGCCGATCTACCCAGATTAGATTCTTCGATTATTACTGTATCACCAGGCTTTGCGTCTAGGAGGGTCATGATGGTTCTCCTTTCTTAGATGTGCCCAAGGTTTTCTCAGAATATAGGCAGTAGGAGGTTCAAGGTAATTCCTACTGTCAGCGATATCAGTATGGCAGTCACAAATACTTGAAGCAGGGTTTTCCACCCAAATTCTTTCAACACTAGAATTGATACTGGTAAGCACGGCATTGAAAGAGCTATCATGGATGTAGCTATGGTAGCTTCCCGGGCGCTTAGAGGGAGGTTCAATAGTACCATCGGTGCCGCATATCGTTGAACTACAGTAACTGCAACGGCTGCGAGGGACTGCCCCCTAATCCCGAATACCTTCATGCTAATAGGATCAAGTTTGCTTAGAACATCAAGAGCTCCAGAGTTCAGAAGTATTTTGATCCCTATGCTTGTCAGGATTAGTACAGGCAATACTTGCTTGAAAAAACCCTCCAACCTCATCCATACCTTCATACCTACACCTTTGAGCGATGGGAATTGTATGGGCGGTATCTCAAGTATCAGTTGGTAATCGGTTTTTAGATACTTCGCGAGTAAGCGCGCAAGCAATACAAAAACTATTGCTACAGCACCGTAAATTATCCACAGACTTGCGCCGAACGTTTTGGCTACTCCAGCAACAATTCCAATGGTAGCAGCGCAGGGTATGGGAATTGCAAGAAGAGCAGTTACAACCAATCGGGATTGTCGGTTAGGTAGAGCCCTTGTTGCCAGAACGCCGGGAGCCCTGCATCCGAAGCCAAGTACGATCGGGATTATTGCCTGTCCCGGCAACTTGAGTAGTGACATAACGCTGTCCATCATGACTGCAATTCTAGGCATTAGTCCTGAGTCTTCCAAAAGAGCCATTATGAAATAGATGGATATCATTGTAGGCATAACCACTTCAAAGGGAAGAAGCAGACCCTCTGGTATGGCAGAAATCAAGATTTCCAGGACGCTGCCGTGAGGGAAATTGTGAGCCAACCTCGTGATTGCATTGACAAGTGGGCCGAGCGCCCATGGGACAAAGGTTTCAGCAAATTCCAAGAACGAAAAGATTAATTTGAGCGAAACTAGAGTTATTAGTATCAGGGTAGGGATGCCAGTCGAAGGCTTATCTAAGAATTTCTCTATGCGTGCCCTACGGGAAAGAGAACTTTTTGGCGTGTATCTTACAACTTGTAACGCTATTTCGCGGGCTTTCTGTGTTCTTTCGATACAGGTCCTAAGAGGCGGGTGAGATTCTTTGTGCGCAGGACAAAATGCACAACCCCTAAAGCAGTTTTCACATATCATGTGCCCGTCCGAAAGATCCTCCTGAAGGCTCTCTACGACTTCGGCGAGTTCAGGATAAGTGTGGAAAATGTCCTCGTCCAAGGTGTCGTGTTCCATTAGGTGAATTGCAAGAGCCCTGGGTGGGTGAAGCCTGTGTTTGCCTTCTTCTATCGGGATCGTATCTTCAATACGGCTCTGAAGCATGTACAAGACCTTTTCGACTGGTTCTGAGTAGGTTAGTAGATCCTCTTTAGGCATCTGAGTAGGAAAAGGCATATGCCTTTCATCAGGCCGAGCATCTTCTGAATGCTCGGCTACTTTGGAGATAATTGTCTCAAGTTTCTCTAATCCCTTGCCCTTGGCGGCTACCATGGTCAGGATCGGTATCCCGAGGATATGAGAGAGTGAATCCACATCGATTTCCATACCCAGTTCTTCCGCCATGTCCATTTGGTTTAATACCAAGATTAAAGGGATATCTAGTTCCAATAACTGGAGGGTGAGATAAAGGTTCCGTGATAAGTTTCTGGCGTCTACCACATTTATTATCACGTCTACGTCTTCTTCAAGCAGAATCCTCTGCGTCACTTTCTGCTCTTCGGTGTCTGAGTGTAGGCTATATATACCCGGTGTGTCGATTATTCGCACCTTGCTTGTGGGTGTACGGAAGTAGCCTTCGGTGATTTCAACCGTAGTACCCGGGTAGTTTGAAACCATGGCGCCTGCACCTGTAAGAAGATTCATAATCACGCTTTTGCCGACGTTGGGTTGTCCGACGAGAGCGATGTTCATTATTGCGCCAGAGCGCTCAGAACAAGAATCGGTCTCTTTAGTCAAATTGATAGTCTGTCTACTTCCATCTGTGTTGTGTCCGGCCTGCATACGGTCTACCCCCGCCCGATTCTCTTCCTTACTATAGTCGCGAAATATTGTTAGTCTAACCTAACAATATTATATACTACATTTGTCAAGCGATGGCAAGATGTAAAACAGGAGAATTTCCAACGCTTCTAGAATCTATCCTCATCATGGAGCGAATAGAGCGTAGATTAATTAACTTAGGGAGTGGGGGCTTCCTTTGGATTTCGAACTTTCATCGTCAATAGAAGATTATCTCGAAGCTATTTTGGCGCTTTCGGAGATCGATCCCCAAGATCAATCAGTAAGGGTTACTGATATTGCAGAAAGACTCCAGATAGCCAAACCTAGTGTGACTGCAGCTCTCAACGTCCTAAAGGAAAAAGGATTGGTTACACAGGAACGGTATGGGAAGGTGTTTCTTACGCCTGAAGGGCGGAAGCATGCTTTGGTGGTTCAGAGAAGGCATCGGGTTTTGCGGAAATTCCTTGTAGACGTGCTAGGAGTAGGCGAAAAAGTCGCGGAGAACGATGCCTGTCTTATGGAGCATGTGGTCAGTCCCGAGACTATGGAGAAACTAATTGAATTCCTCGAGAATACGGTACCCGAAAAAGAGGAGCTGTGAAGTTACGTATCATAGAGAGGTGTTTATTGTGGGAAGGAATCTCGTAATGGTGATCGGACTTGCTATTGTTTTTGCTGTGGTACTCCAGAGCCTTCCTCTAGCAGGGTTGCCGATTGCTGTGGCACAGGCGAATCCGGACGCCACCGGCGAATCTGAATCGTCACAAGACAATCTGTTTATCTTTACAACGGTGGATGATTTCGAGAAAGGGGAAATGGATGGGACTCTGGTGGTAAACAGCGGCAATGGAGCAATTGTGTTACAGGATGGTGCTTCTTCGGGCACATACGTGTCGCCAGTGGTAGAAACAAAACCTTTCGAATACATGGTTTTATCATGGAATGCAGACACCCCTCAGTCATCGTACATCGAGATTGAAGGCAAGGTGAGAGTTGGGGCTGAGTGGACAGATTGGTTGTCATGGGGCAGGTGGAGCACTTCCCCTTTTACAGTCAAGGATCGAAAAACTCTGCCAGGCTCAGGCGGAGATGACGAAACTGACGACCCATTAGCAATGATGTCCATAGACGAGCTTATAGTAAAAGGGCAGAGCGGAGAAACCGCTAATGCATTTCAGTACCGTCTTTGTCTGCATGCTGCAGACAACCCTCGAGGAGATGAGGGTACTACGCCAAAAGTGAGGTTAGTTGCCTCTACCCTAAAGAATACGCTCCCAGGGCAGGCAATTACGAAAAAGTACCCTGATGACGCAGACGACTTAGCCAAATTGGAGAAGGATCTGGATGTCCCTTGCTATTCCCAGATGGTGCGAGATTACAAGATCGCAAACTCGATCTGTAGTCCTACGTCTGTGTCTATGCTCCTTAGTTACTATGGCATAGACATTTCGCCGGAAGAGGCGGCGTGGGACGTGTATGACGATGAAGCAGGGATATTTGGCAACTGGGCGTTCAATGTTGCTGCAGCCGCTAGCTACGGATTCGTCTCCTACGTAGACTATGTTGCTCCGGAGGAAGGTGCCGATCCGTGGCACTACGTTAAACAGCAGATCGCATTGGACAGGCCGGTGGTTGTTAGCGTGAGATACAAGAATCCAACGATACCTGGGGATATGCCTCCCGTTGAGGGGGTTCCCATTGACTCTACGGATGGCCATCTTGTGTTAATCAGGGGTTTTACATGGAAAGATGGGGTTGAGTACGTTATAGTCAATGACCCGGCTGCTCCTGAGAATGAAACAGTGCGCCGTGAGTACAGGGCTGACCAGTTCTTTGATGCCTGGGTCAAACGTGCGGCGTATATAATTTACAAAGACGAGGACGAGATCGATGAGATCTATGCACCTGTACCAGTTTCTGCAGACTTGGTATCTGAAGGAAAAACTAAGGACGGTTATTACAAACTCAGGTTGGTGGCAGACGGCGAGAATGTGAATGTAAACACCGCGAATTTTAGAAGCGTTGTTTTATCCTATAACGGTGGGATATCAACGCCCTTTGTGCTCAAGTCATCAAGTGAAGCGCCTGATGTTTTGTTGATAAGTGTCCAAAGCGAACCCGGTACTTACACATTTACTTTCATCGGAAAGAACAAAGACAAGTACAAAGCAGAGGTTACGCTGCCGTTGGAAGAGGCTGGTTCAGGTATTTTGCCTATAGTAATCCTGCTGATTGTTGCAGCAATTGTAATTGTTGTCTTTATCCGCACAAGCAAGAAGCGGGCTGTAAATGCAAACAAGTAGAATATCCTGGGTGGGTGTGTCCAAGTTCCTAAGACTACCTTATGAGGGGTGAGTAATGTGGATTGGGGTTTGGTTCTGGTTTATATCCCTATAGTGGTTGCGTTCGTGATGTGGATTGCTACCATAAGCCTTGCAGTCAAGAGGAAGGATTCCTTTGTCGCCCTTATTCATGGAGCGATGGGCGCGCTTACATTCCTTGTGTCTATTTGGTTTCCTACTATAGGATCTGTGTGCTCGCTCATATTGATTGTGATCATGTTTACTTCGTACAGGGTGATCCGTGAATATACAAGAGGAGTGGCCTTCAGGCTTGGCAAGTTAAAGGATATTCTAGAAGCTGGGATTGTGGTAATAGCGCCGTTTGGTATCGACCAGATTAAGATCGTTGACATAAGAACTTTCACAATCGACGTGCCGAAGCAAGAAGTGATAACGAAGGATAATGTGCCTGTTGTCGTCGATGCTGTAGTCTATTTCAACGTGTTCGATTCTATCTTGGCAGTTACGCAAGTAGCCGATTATGTACAAACTACTAGTCTCCTTGGGCAGACTACCCTTAGGTCCATTTTAGGGCAGCATGAGCTTGATGAGCTGCTGAGCAAGAGATCAGAATTGAACGAGATCTTGAGGCGGTTGCTAGACGAGGCAACTGATCCTTGGGGGATACGAATATCTATGGTAGAGATGAAATCTATCGAGCTTCCAGACAGCATGAAGCGAGCAATGGCGAGGCAGGCGGAAGCGGAAAGGGATAGGCGGGCTCAAGTAATCGCTGCCGAAGGAGAATTCCAAGCTTCAGAAAAACTAGCTGAAGCAGCTCGAATTATGGCGCAAGCCCCTGTTTCTGTGCAGTTGCGTTTCTTGCATACATTGTCTGAAATTGCTTCAGAACAAAACTCGACTATAGTGTTTCCGATTCCGCTTCCTATGGACATCATTGGCATGATTGGGGGATTACTCAAGAAGGATTAGTAACATGGTTTTTGGATATGAGTTTCGTGATGTTCTCCATGCTTAGCTTGGAGAACATCTGGTTTGATGGCAAGACAGTTTTCTTGGTGAGATCGAGAAGGCTGTGCATATTATTGAAATTGGAAAAGAAGGTGTTCTGAGTTGATGAACACTGAATGTTCAGTTGAAACAGGAGATGGAATCTTGCTTGCCACTAGTGTGACTGCGCCAGGTTCTGGATCATACCCTGTGATTATAATCCGTACTGTTTATGGTCGCGAGGGTCTGTCAGTTCTAGGAAAGATAATGTCTCGATATGATTACGCCACTGTTATTCAGGATGTTCGCGGCAGCGGTGACTCATCTGGAGTATTCGGGTTCATTCAGCAAGAGCCAAAAGACGCAATTGATACGGCAAAATGGGTGCTCAACCAGCCATGGTGTGACGGGAATCTCGCTATCTTAGGCATCTCTTATTTATCTGTTGCGTCCATCGCCATTGGAGTAGAGTTTCCTAAGGAAACCAAATGCGCTGTATGGGTAACAGTTCCTACATGCAGTGAGATGCTTTGTTTTCAAAGCGGTGCTCTGAGATTGCACCATACCTTACCTTGGGTGTACTCTTTGCCCTGGAGGAAGACTACTTCGTTAACCTCATTTGATACTGAAATGTACAAGAAAACACCTCTTATCGAGGCAGTACCTGAGGAATTGGGCTGTCCATGGTCAGAGATGCTTGAGGAGGGACCGAGTTCTCGATTTTGGCAAGAAAACGATCTATGGGATTATGTGAGGAAGATTGCAGTTCCAGGGTTGCACTTTGGCGGTTGGTTTGATTTTCTCCTTGACAGCACCCTAGAACCCTATCGTGAGATGAGAAAGTCCGGCGCGCCTCAAAGGTTAATCCTTGGTCCTTGGAGTCACAACGGAGTAGTGGGAAACGAGAAGATCTTGGGTGATATTACCTACGGGGACCCTGGCAGGTCAGGGGGTTCTGCAGGCGTTTCTTCAAGGTTTGTAGAGGAGAGCGTTAGGTGGTTGAATTTCTGGATAAGAGGCGATGGGGATCTTTCATCTATGGCCCCTGTCAGATTTTTTGTTACTGGGAGCAATGCACATTGGGAGGAAAGGGAGGAATGGCCAGACTCTGAGGACGGCCTCACTTTTTATCTGGATAAGGGAGCCCTTTCAATGTACGTAGATATGGTAGGAGCAAAAGGGAGTTGGGATGACTTTGTGTACGATCCCAATGACCCTGTACCGACCGAGGGCGGAGCTGTGTGGGCCTTCCCCAAGGCAGGCTTGCAGCCTGGTCCGAGTGTTTCGTCGATATTGGAAAGACCGGACGTACTGGTCTACGATTATGGACCACTTGAAGAGCCACTTAAGATAGTAGGCGATCCAAAGGTGAGGCTTTGTGCTTCGTCCAGTGCCCCAGATACTGATTTTGTGGCCGGCTTGTTTGACGTGGATTCGAACGGAGTCTCAAGATACGTGTCAGATGGAATAGTAAGGGGCAGATACCGAAATGGAGTGGATAAAGAGGAACTTTTGGAACTAGGCCAGACTAATCAGTTTATAATTCCGATGAAGGCGTGTGCCCACACGTTTGCCCAAGACCATTGCATACGTTTGACTATAAGCAGCTCAAATTTCCCCAAGTTTGACAGGAACCACAACACGAAGATGCCTCCTTTCCAGAGTAGAGAAATGGAGAAAGCAGTTCAAACCGTATACTACGGTGGCGACAAGCCATCAGTGCTGGTGCTGCCCCTGTCGGTTCCGGTTCCTGGGGATGGAACGTGTGGCGGGGAGGTAAGCGCGTCTAGAAAGTAGGTAAGGAGATTGGATGTAGACCATGATGTAAACGGTATAGTTGACTCCTTGTGTAAGTATGTCGCCCAGAAGCCGGTAAGGATGCACATGCCCGGGCACAAAGGCAAGCCCGTCGGCTTGGGAGACGTATCTGGCGGAAATTGCATGAACGTAGCTCGACAAGTCCTAGACGGGTGTAGATTGTTCGATGTTACAGAATGCCCAGGACTAGACAATCTTCATTATCCGTCAGGTTGTATTTTGCGAAGCGAAGAAAAGGCTCAACGCGTTTTTGGATCTTTAAGGTCCTACTTCTTGGTAAATGGAGCTAGCTGTGGCGTCCAAGCTTCTTTTCTAGCAGCACGTATGGTTTTGGGACCAGGGAAGGTTATTGTTCCAAGAAGCACTCACAAATCTGCCATTTCCGCTATGGTTATGTCCGGATTTGAGCCGGTATGGGTGTGGCCTCAGTATTACGAAGACTTTGGAGGCTATCTGCCGATTACCAAAGATGACATATCAGAAGCCTTGAAATTGAGCCATTGTAGTGTAGACAGAGGCGAAGTCAAGGCTGTGTTCGACATTAACCCTACCTATTGTGGATTTGCACGAGACCTGAGTGAAGTGACTGAGTTCACGCATTCCTTAGGAGCTATGCTCATTGTTGACGAGGCTCACGGCACACATTTTGGATTCGACAGCAGGTTGCCACAGTCGGCACTCAAATGCGGTGCGGATATTGTGATACATGGTACCCACAAGACTACGACAGCGTTTACTCAGACGGGCCTGCTTCATATATCGAGTGGAGCGCAGGATAGATTTCCAGAAATAGTATCTTCGGTTGAAGAAGCCCTTAGGAGCATGCAAAGCACATCACCTTCGTATCTTCTTCTGTCTTCTTTGGAACAGGCGATTGACCTTCTAGAGCGAGATGAGTCGGTTTGGGTGAAAAGGGGAATCGACTTGGCGCTGGGGCTCACCGAACGCTTAGCAAGCCTCCCTCACATCAAGGTCCCGGGTCACATTGGATCGGCAATGCCTCATGGGGTCTTTCATGATCCATCGAGAGTATTAGTAGATTTGAGAGATCTTAGTATTACAGGTCCAGAAGCAGCTCGTTACCTTGCGCAGGAAAGATCTATTGTCTGCGAAATGGCTGGGCCTTCGTATTTGGTAATGATTGTAACTGGTGCCGACGGAAGAAGGGAAATGGAACTGGTAGCTGATGGTTTCGAGGACCTGTCTCTCCTGTATGCGAAACGTGGAGACCTACTACAGCGTAGCGTTATGACCACTCTGGGGGCGCCTCCGAGACCGGTAAAAGCCCAGAGTCTGAGAGAGTCCTTTCTGTCTGAGTCAGAACCTGTAGAGATAGAAAGCAGCTGCGGCCGTGTCTCAGCAGATACTATAGTGATTTACCCTCCCGGCTCACCTTTGATAGTTCCCGGAGAAGTCATTGACAGTGAGATTATAGATTATATTCTGAAGACCAAAGAAATCGGTCTTAACTTAGTAGGCAGAGCAATGCAACGAGGATGCATATATTGCATCAAATGAAGCAAGGGGGACGGCACTTTCTGCTTCAGTTTCTTGGTGAAGCAGAAAGTGCCGTCCCCCTTGCTTTGTAAGGTTATAATCCTGCTTGTTCCATGGCGTGCTTTAACTGTTCCGTGTATTTGGACAGATCGTTCTCGGCACTTCTTAGTTTTTCACCGCACTGGCTCTTGAATTCCTCATCTTTGATTGACGCAAGGTTGATTTTGGCGTTTACAGATGCACCGCGCACCGCGGTGTCTAGCAGGAAAACCCCTACGCATACGTCGGTTATGGCGTTGGGGTTACCGTATTTGAGCAAATCTGGTACGAGAGACATAGCCTCGAGTGAATCTGCAACAACTTGAAGCGGAACCTCTGTTGCAGTGCGAAATGCACATTGCATTGCCTGTCGCCTTGCAGTTTTTTCTTCCGGTGTGTTCTTCGGCATTTTCAAAGCAGCTTCTACCTGCCTATATGCATTTGTGTCTTTTGCGGTCAATGCCAGAAGAGAGATGTATAGATTCTCCGATTTGCTACGGATCTGCTCTAACTTGTCTTTGTTTTCTGCAAACCTAGGCAAAGATGCGGTTACACCTGCAACCATCTGAAAAAGGGCACAACCCATGGCACCTGCCATGGCGGACGCCGCGCCGCCCCCTGGTGCACCTTGAGGCGCACGCAATTCTTCTAAGAATCGATCTAAACTCAAAGCCGCTCACTCCAATTCAATGTCATGTCAAAGCATAGCAGTATTACAGTTTGATTTGAAAGGAAACACTACACAATTAGATCTAGAATGCGTTCTCTTTGAAAACCCTCTAGTTTGAGTCGCGCATAAGCAGTGTCGAGAAGAGCATCTAAAGGCACTAGACCGATGATCTCAGAGTTTGCGATCTCAATTCCTTTTTCCGATGCCTCTTTCTCGATCTCGGCCATGACCACGTGCATGGGTGTAGTTTTGTAATCCAGAAGATTCATAGTTACTTGTGCAAGTCCGAGTTCTTCGAGCATTACACCCTTTGCCTGGACAGCTGGGAGTCCGCCAGAGGATTCTCTTATATGTCTTGCGATAGTACGGGCGACTTTCACGTCATCGGTATTCAAATTGACGTTGAATGCGATGAGAGGCGGTCTTGCCCCCACAGCAGTTGCGCCCGCTTTGGGGTGGAGTTCCGCGGGCCCAAAATCAGGCTTCCTTTCAGGATCAGACTTGATTGCTTCCTTCAAGCCTTCATATTCACCCTTCCTTACATCGGGCAGACGTACTCTATTCGGCTGGGTTGCAGCCTTGGCGTAGAGGTAGACGGGAATCGAGAGTTCTTCCCCAATTCTCTTGCCAAGCCTTCTTGCTATGTCGACACATTCGTCCATAGTTATACCATGGATAGGCACAAAGGGGATCACGTCTGTAGCACCGATTCTTGGGTGTTCTCCGTGATGTTTTTCCATATCGATAAGCTCGCTAGCTGTTTTGGCAGCGTTAAACGCACCTTGTTCCACTTGTTCAGGGCTTCCAACAAACGTTACAACTGCTCGGTTATGGCTCGGATCCATAGACCAATCGAGCACTTTGCACTCTGAGGATTCGATCGCTTTCAAAATTGCTTCTATGACCGAAGTGTCTCTACCTTCACTGAAATTCGGTACACATTCCACTAGTTTCTTGCGCTTCACGAATTTCCTACCTCCTTAAAAAAACGCAATTGACGGCTTTCTCCTATGCACATGATAACACTTAAAGGTTATCACAATACTATTTCCGAATTGAGCAGGAGGTGCTAAAAGAAACAGATAGTTGATGTTAAAGAAGGATTTTTGTTGGCATTTACCAAATACCATCTTAAGAGCGATTCCTGCTTTTATCGTACCACATGTTTGTGCGTGAGGAGGACTGAGCGTGACCAAGAGTATTCCGTTTACGAAAATGCATGGGCTTGGCAATGACTATCTTTATGTGGATAGGTTTTCCTACAGGGAAGACGAGGATTGGAGCAGATTGACCCGGGCAATTGCTGACCGGCACTTTGGAGTAGGCTCAGACGGGCTGATTACAATTGAGCCATCTCACATAGCAGATTTCAGGATGCGAATGTTTAACGCCGATGGTTTGGAGGGGGAAATGTGTGGTAACGGTATCAGATGTTTTGCTAAATACGTGTACGACAATAGACTTACAGACAAGGTTGAACTAGTTGTTGAAACAAAAGCTGGGTTAATTAGGCCTTATCTTACGGTGAAAGATGGACAGGTAGAATTGGTTTCGGTTGATATGGGAGAACCTAGACTAAAAAGATGCGACATCCCTCTTGCTCGATTAGAAGGAACGGAGCCAGCGGTAAACGAGCCTATCGAATTTGAAGACCAAGTGTTCTATGGAACTTGTGTATCAATGGGAAATCCGCACTGTGTTTTTTTCTGCGATGATGTTAATGACATTGACCTTGAGCGGATTGGTCCAGTACTGGAGAATCACCCGATATTCCCTGAGCGGGCAAATATAGAGTTTGTTGCCATAAAGTCACGGGATGCCATTGACATGCGCATATGGGAAAGGGGATCGGGGATAACTCTCGCATCTGGTACGGGGTCTTCGGCTTCGGTGGTCGCTACGATCCTAAACGGCAAGGCAGAAAAGGGCACCCCGATTAAAGTCAGTTTACCAGGAGGCGTGCTTCTGGTAGAGTGGAAAGAAGATGGTCACGTGTGGCAGACTGGACCAGCCACAACGGTGTGCAGCGGGTCTTATTTTTACGAACCATGAGAACGTCGATGACTCGGCGCAAAACGGAGCAGTCCATATGAGCCAAATAGTAGCAGATTCCCTCTTACTCCTAGTCACGGTGATCTGGGGTACTACGTTTGTGGTGGTAAAAGAGGCAATATCGGCCATAAAGCCGTTTACATTCATAGCCGTTAGGTTCTTTATTGGCGGCATTTTTCTGTTGGTTATTGTGTTTTTGCGAGCATACGCTGCCAGGAAGAACTCCCAGAATACGAAAGATCCAGCTTCTAGAAACGCCGCGGACTGCAATGCGCCTTCTAAAGCCGGACAGTCTAGCCCCAGCTTCATGAATGGTTCAGTGGTAACAGGGATAGTATTGTTTTTGGCTTATGCTACACAGACCGTGGGGTTGATTACGGTGCCTGCCGGAAAAGCAGCGTTCATTACGGGGCTGTCGGTTGTCATAGTTCCTGTAGCATCATCTATTTTGCTTAGATCGGTTCTTCCTAAGAACACAGTGTTCGGCGTGGCGCTTGCGACTATCGGATTAGGAATCATGTCGCTGACTTTTCCCCTTACCATTCAGGCGGGAGACCTCCTAGTATTCCTGTGTGCCATAGGGTTTGCCGCTCACATCCTCCTCATAGAAAAACATTCTAAAGACAATGATCCGGTTGTCTTTGCCGCAATCCAACTTTTGGTCGTTTCTGGCGGAGCTTTTCTTGCAGCGATTATGTTTGAGTGGCCGCTTACTATACCTCGAGACAGCTGGGCTTCAATTGCCTATACTGGGGTCATTGCTACTTCACTTACGATACTCATACAATCTGGAGTCCAGAAATACACATCGGCTACACACGCAGCTCTTATACTATCGGCAGAACCGGTTTTCGGAGCGTTATTTGCGTGGCTCAAGGCAGGCGAGGTTTTGACTAGTCGTGAGATTTGTGGTGGGCTCTTGATTCTTGCCGGTATGATCATCTCAGAAATCGGATCTACTATAGAGCCGAGGCGACGCTTCTTCACGTTTATAGGTGACCTCTTTTAGATTGGGAAAAGGCCGATGATCTTTCAAGGGAACTACAAAGCCTTAAATGCGCTTAAGAAAGGGTGGTATCTATGAGCGAACGCATGGTTTCGCATCCTTATATTCCAAATTCGCAGACGCAAGTCCAAAAAGAAATGATGCGTGATGTAGGTATAGAGGATATCGAAGAACTCTTCTCGGAAATTCCTGAATATTTGAGGTACAGATGCAGCATGGATCTGCCGTCCCCAATCCTTTCAGAGGCAGGGTTGTCACGGCACATGGAAAGAATACTGTCTCAGAATAAGACTACCAAGGATTACTTGAGTTTCCTTGGAGCAGGTTGCTATCAGCACTACGTACCTGCAATATGTGACGAAATAGCATGCAGGTCTGAGTTTCTTACTGCGTACGCCGGAGAACCGTACGAAGACCATGGAAGATTTCAAGCGCTGTTCGAGTATCAAAGCATGATGGCTGAACTCTTAGATATGGATGTGGTGAACGTCCCGACTTATGACTGGTGTCAGGCTGCTGCAACTGCCGTAAGAATGGCTGGTCGCATAACTCAACGTCCCGTTGTTCTAGTGGCAGGGAACATAAACCCCCAAAGGCTAGCGGCAATTAAGAACTATGCAGACCCGGTCATGAAGGTAGAAAAAGTGCAATATGATCCCAAGACTGGCTGTGTCGACGTGCCAAGCGTATTGGCTAGACTGACTCCTAATGTAGCTTGCGTGTATCTTGAAAACCCCAATTACTTCGGGCTTTTGGAGACAATGGCTGAAGATATAGCTGCAGAAACCCATAAGAACGGTTCCCTTTTGTTAGTAGGAGTAGACCCAATTACACTTGGAGTTCTCGCGCCACCTTCTAAATATGGTGCGGATATTGTAGTCGGGGATATACAGACTCTGGGCATTAACATGAGCTATGGTGGGGGCGTCGCGGGATTTATCGCTAGTTGTGACAGAGAAGAATATGTTGCCGAGTATCCTTCCAGACTATTCGGAATAGCTAAAACAGACGTAGAAGGCGAATGGGGTTTTGGCGATGTGCTTTACGACAGGACTTCTTTCGCAAGGAGGGAAAAAGGGAAAGAGTTTGTAGGAACTGCAGCAGCTTTGTGGGGCATCACTGCAGGAGTGTATCTTGCTCTTATGGGTCCATTGGGAATGAGGACCATAGGTGAGACAGTAATGCGCAACTCTGCGTATGCGGCCAAGAAAATCGCAGATATAAAAGGGATAAAGGTGAACGGTTTTGAAGGCCATTTCTTCAAGGAGTTTGCGGTCAATTTCGATAGGATTGGACTTACGGTGGCTGAGGTCAACCGAGAGCTTGAGTCCAGAGGGATTTTCGGAGGAAAAGACATATCAGAAGAATTTAAGGAGCTGGGCCAGACTGCTCTTTACTGCGTTACCGAGATCCACACAAGAGACGACATTCTCCGTCTATGCGATGGGCTTGAAGAGATCGTCTGTGGGGTAAAAGGAGGGCGGAGTCGATGAAAACCGAAAGACAGTTGTTGCGCCAAGGGTTTCACCAGGCTAAATGGGACGAACCTGTTATATTCGAGATGAGCAAAGAGGGACAATCCGCCATTTTCGTGGAACAAGCGGAAGAAGAGGTCACAAATGAAGTCGGGAACCCTTGGGAGGATTTGCCGGAGTTCATGAAGAGGGAGACAGCGCCGTGTCTTCCTGAACTGTCTCAGGCGCAGGTTCTTAGGCACTACCTCCGCCTGTCTCAGCAAACCTTAGGCGTTGATGTTAATATAGAGATAGGCCAGGGGACTTGCACAATGAAGTATAGCCCCAAGATAAATGAGAGATTTGCCTCCTCATCGAAGATAAAAGACCTGCATCCATATCAACCAATCGAGACAGTACAGGGCGTGCTTGAAATAATGTATAAGACCGATCTGTTTCTCAGAGAGATCTCAGGGCTTGATCGGTTCTCGTTTCAGCCTGGTGGGGGTTCGCAGGCTTCTTTGGGTATGGTCTCCATTATCCGTGCCTATCACAGATTGACAAACCAAGAAGAACATCGAGACGAGATCATAACCACGATGTTTTCTCATCCTTCTAACGCGGCAGTTTCAGCGGTCAAGGGATTCAAGGTGATTACTATCCTCCCGGATGAGAATGGCTACCCCGATCTAGAGGCTTTGAAGAATGTTGTATCGGAACGAACTGCTGGCCTTATTGTAACCAACCCTGAGGATACTGGGGTATTCAACCCGCATATCAAGGAATTCACACGAATCGTGCATGAAGCAGGTGGCCTATGCGGTTATGACCAAGCTAACGCAAATGGTATTTTGGGTATCACTAGGGCTAAAGAAGCGGGTTTTGACATGTGTTTTTTCAACCTACACAAAACTTTTTCTTCGCCTCATGGATGTGGAGGACCTGGGTCGGGGGCATTAGGTGTCAAGAAGGATCTTGAGAAGTTCCTGCCGGTTCCTGTGGTAGATTTCGATGGGGAAAAGTATACTCTGAACTATGATCTGCCGAATTCAATCGGGAAAATCAAGATGTTTTATGGCGGGATCTCTGCGGTAGTCAGAGCATATGCGTGGATAATGAGCCTCGGAGAAGACGGTCTTAGGGAAGTAGCTAAGGTAGCGGTTCTTAACAGCAATTATCTCTTATCGAAGATAAGAAAGATAAGGGGGATCCGTATTCCCTACGCCCCGGGCAGACATCGTTTTGAACAGGTTCGATACAGCTGGGCACCTTTGACCGAGGAGACTGGCATAACCACCGAAGATGTGCAGAGGAGGATGTGTGACTTTGGCCTTCATTACTGGACAAGTCACCATCCGTGGATCGTTGCAGAACCCTTCACTCTTGAGCCGACAGAATCTTGGTCAAAGGAAGAACTAGACGAGTATGTAGAGGCGCTGAAAGAGGTGTCACGCGAAGCATACGAGAGTCCAGAGGTCTTGCGTGGGGCTCCCCATAAGAGCGTAGTACACAAAATCCAGCAGGATTGGTTTGACGATCCTTCAAAATGGGCGATTACGTGGAGGTCGTACTTGAAAAAACATACAGTTTGAGGAGGAAGTTTGTATGCGAGAATATGTGAATCCTTTGGTTATGGAGGGAAAAACTGCCATAGTGACAGGAGGCGCATCAGGCATAGGTCTGGCTTCTGCGGAGATCCTGGCTGAATATGGAGCCGATGTCATAGTCCTTGACATACAGCCAGAAAAGGGTCTAGAGGCAGCCAAAAGGATATCAGAACACTGGGGCCAGTGCGAGTTTTTTGAATGTGATGTCACTTCAGATTCTTCGTGCCGTGAGACCATAAAGAAAATAGAGAGCAAGTATGGGCATATAGACGTTCTTTTTAACAACGCGGGGGTTATCGTGAGGAAGGATGTTGTTGACCATCAGGAAAGGGAATGGGATATGGTATTGGATGTTTGTCTTAAAGGCACTTACTTGGTGTCAAAATACGTTATCCCGGTCATGGTCAGGTCTGGGGGAGGAAGTATTATCAACACGGGGTCTGGTTGGGGCCTCAAGGGGGGAGATAAGGCAGCTTCTTACTGTGCGGCAAAAGCAGGTGTTGTAAACCTTACGCGCGCCATGGCAATAGATCATGGCCCCGATAATATAAGAGTCAACTGTGTCTGCCCTGGCGATACAGATACTCCCATGCTCAGAGGAGAGGCGCGACAACTTGGATACGATGAAGAACAGTTTCTCAGATCTTCGGGAGTAGACAGACCACTCCGACGAATAGGTACGCCACGAGATATTGCAAACGCGGTCTTGTTTTTGGCCAGCGATCTTTCAGGGTGGATAACTGGAACTACGATAGTGGTAGATGGCGGAGGTATTGCCTGATAGAGACGTGGCGATCTCCAAAGGAGACTCACAAGAGGCATCAAACCTTCTTGTGAGTCTCCTTCCTAAAGAGGTATCTTAGATTCTAGATGCTCTATCTATGAACTCGACCACCATTTTCAAGCCCGACCTATAGTCTTCAAGCCTAATGTTTTCATTTGGGGCATGATTTGAAGAATTCCAATAGCCTACGCCGAAGGAAACAAAAGATAAGTCGAGATGTTTTTTGAACGGGTACATGGGTCCCGAACCTCCCTGAGTTGGAGAAACTACTGGGGGTTTGCCGTAAACCACACGAGCAGATTCTCTCGCAGCATCTACGATGGGTAGTTCCGCAGGGGTCTTCACTGGGTAATCGAGGCTCACGAGCCTGACTTCTATGTCCCCATAGCCTTGGTCACGGAGGTGTTTGTTGAGTTTCTCTAATATGTCGTTGGGATCTTGATTTGGAACGAGTCGGTAATCCATCTTTGCAAGCGCCCGGGATGGCAGAACAGTTTTCTGACCTTCGCCAATGTATCCTGACTTGAAGCCGCATATGTTTGCCGTAGGGCTGAACAAGGATCTTTTGTGTAGTTCGAGCCCATGCAAGTCAAGTAAGTAGCTTCTGAGGCCAAGCCCTTTAGCCTTTTGTTCTGCAAGTTCTTTATCATCTATGGCATCCCTCAAGAGCTCCATTTCTTTTGCTGTAGGTGGCAGTACATCATCGTAGAAACCAGGAATCAGGATTTGTTCTTCGGGGTTTTTTATGCTTGACAACGCCCAAACTAATCTCCATGCAGGATTTGGTATGGTGGTTGCGGACCCGGAGTGCATGTCCTTAGAAGCACCTTTCGCCAGGAGTTCTACATATAACATACCCTTAACCCCTAGGTATATGCCAGGTCGTCCGTTAGGGTTCATATAACCAGATTCCCAAACGCCGTAGTCAGATTTAAGTAGGCAGGCGTTGTCCTTCACGAAGTCTGAAAGGCTAGGACTTCCGATTTCCTCTTCACCTTCGATGAGGAACTTAACGGTGAGTGGAAGTTCTTTTCTTAGTTTCAGCATAGTGCCAATCGCCTGGATCCGTGCACATGCGTTACCTTTGTTGTCCGATACTCCTCTGCCATAGATTTTTCCCTCTCTAATCTCTGCGCCGAAAGGTTCTGACTCCCATTCGTCTAAGGGATCGGGGGGTTGAACATCATAATGATTGTAAAACAGCACAGATTTTTCCGACTTTCCCTTAACCTCGCCATAGACAACCGGGTAGCCTTTTGTGGGGATAAGTCTTGCGTCTATGCCATAGCTGTCCATAAGGTCTTTGAAGTATTGCGCGGCATCTTCCATACCTATGTTTTGCGCTGCAATGCTAGGCTTCCTGACTGCCTCTTGCAGTTCTGAAACGAAAGCGTCAAAGTTTTCATCTATGAGCTTCATTTCATTTTTGTTGTTTTCCATGCGCTACACCTCCTAATTTAATAAGCGCCTACATACTGATATATGATAAGTCTTCGCCATCTGAAAGGAATTAACCTTTATTCCTGCGAAAGTCTTACGTACTAGAACGTGCAGAAGACAGTGGGACGCTCTGGTTCGAAAATGTCTTAGAAAAGAGGTGAGTGTTAATGAGAGTTTTTGAGTCCGAGTTGTGGCTTTCGGTAGGGAGCACGCTTGCCAAGTTAGGCGCAATCTTGATTGTGTCTTACGCAATTGAGAGAATTGGCAATTCTCTGATAGATCGGATTTTTGCTAGTCATACTGAGAAGCCACGTCCCATCGCTATGGATGAGAGTAGGGCGAAAACTCTGTCGGGGCTGCTCAAGAACGCCCTTAGGTACACAATGGGCATAATAGCTTTGTTTATGGTTTTAGATTTGTTCGGAATAGACACAAAGGCGCTTTTAGGCGGAGCGGCGGTGCTTGGGCTAACCATAAGTTTTGGTGCCCAGAATTTGGTGAGAGATGTGATTTCGGGCTTCTTCATAATCTATGAACGCCAGTATGATGTGGGCGAATACGTGAATATAGCGGGAGTTTCAGGAGTGGTGGAACAGGTAGGTCTTAGAACGACCGTGCTCAGGGATTGGTCTGGGGAGGTTCACACAGTCCCTAATGGACTAATCGACAAAACCACTAACTGCAGCCGAAGCGCCTCAAGGGCGCTTGTGGAAGTTACGGTTCCATATTCGCAAGACTTGGAAAAAGTCACGCAAGTGATGGAAGGCGTATGTGACGCTGCAAAGCGCGAATTGGAGTCGATAGTTGAGGGGCCGAGGGTATTAGGGGTTAGCAAGTTAGGTGAATCGGGGGCAACTTTTCTGATCTGGGCAAAAACCGAACCTTTGAGTCAATGGGGCGTGGAACGGTACCTTAGGTTCAGACTGAAGGAGGCACTAGATGCCGCTTCCATAGAAATTTCTTACCCAAGGTTGGTAGTTGATGTAGAAGAACCAGAGCAACCGAGGCCTCTAGGGTGAAAGACGAACTATTAATCTAACTAGGTACAGGCGGAGTTCGGTCTGCGTAACTCCGCCTGCACCGGTGCGATAGGATTAAGTGTTATTTCAGGTCGAGATAGTCGGCTATATTAGCTCTCTCGGACTTCACGGGCCGGATTTTACCTGTTAACGACGTTAAGAGCGATGTGACTCCTGGTCCGTGCCCAGAAACAAATGAGTTGCTGTGTACGACTATGCCGATTATGATTGCGCCGCGCCTATAACTTCTACCATAATATGATGAGGAATCTAGAATAGCTACGATGTCACCCAACCTTATCTTGTCGAGTCCCAACTCCTTGAGTCTCTCTTGTTCCATAGAAGTGATATCATAGTCACCTGTTTCGGCAGAAGAAGCACCTAGGCCGCTCCCCATGAACTCTGGCGGGATCATTGCTGAAACAGGTACCTCCAGGATACCGTCTTTTTCTTCAATTCCCATGCTATGCAGAAACAAAGGAGACAGATTCATACACTTGACATCAGGGTACTCGGTGAGCTCTAGTCCTTGGCCAATAGATCGGATTTGAACTTTGTCTCCGATTTGGAGTTTTTCAAGGACGTCTTTTTCGAAATGAATGATGACATGCTCTATACCGCCGTGCTTACCTGTGACAACTCCTCGAGCGCCCTTGGCGTCGCCTGACACTACATATGCAGTATTACCTATACATGATAGGGTATTGTACCCTTGGTTTGCGTTTTGATCCAAGTTCTTAGTACTCACTCCAGGTTCTACGTGATCGCCGGCCCAACCAAATGTAGGATCACCGACTTTAACGTTGTACGCTATTCCACCGGTGCCTGGGGTCACACGTACGTGCCCGTCATAGCATATTCTGGGTCTAGCTCCAGGTGATGAAACTTCGCCCATGACGGATAGCATTACCAAGCGGTCTTCGTTTGTCATTAACATGTTCTTTCCCCCTATTTCTGATCTAATTCCTCTATTGCAGAACAGGATCATAGTCTTCAGGATTCTTCTCTAAGTGAGAATCAAACCACCTCAGGATCTGGTTCAGCCTATGCACACGCAAAACTGGTTTTCCAGAGCGGGAGAGCTCGTGGCTGGACTCTGGGAACCTTGCCATCTCGGTTTCTCTGTCGAGTTTCTTCAGGGCAACGTAGAATTGCTCACCTTGCTCGATTGGGCACCTCTGGTCCTTTTCAGAATGAATTATGAGCAGAGGCGTGGTTACATTCTCTACATATGCGAGAGGCGAGTGTTTCCATAAAAGATCAAAGTCCTTCCAAGGATTGCCCAGGATCTGTGTTTCGGTGAATGTGTATCCTATATCGGATACACCATGGAACGAGATCCAGTTGGAAATGCTTCTCTGAGTGACTGCGGCTTTAAATCTGTCTGTGTGCCCCACAATCCAGTTTGTCATGAAGCCTCCATAACTGCCTCCAGTTACACCTAGATTGGTCTCATCGATAAGGTTATGGGAAGCAGCAAAGTCAACCCAGCTCATGAGATCCTCATAGTCCATACCGCCATAGTCTCCTATCACCGCGTGGAGGAACTCCTGGCCGAAACCTTCGCCCCCTCTGGGATTTGTATAAAACACAGTGTATCCTCTGGCAGCAAGTAATTGGAATTCGAAGAAGAAATTCCACCCGTACATTGACGCAGGCCCACCATGAATCTCAAGAATGGCAGGATATTTCTTCCCTTCCCGATACCCTATTGGCTTCATAACCCAACCAAGCCTATCTTGACCATCTTTCGATTTGAAATCCAGCGCCTCGGGTTCGCTGAGGTACACTTCCTCGAGCAGTCCCTGATTTTCATTGGTAAGCATGCGTTCACTAAAAGTGCCTAACTCCAAGATTCCGATATCGCCGGGCATCGTGGGAGTCGAAACCGCTATTGCAGCTTTCTTCCCCGAACTGTCAAGAGTGAAACCGAAGATCTGACGTTTTCCTCCTAGGGTGAGGCTTACATTTCCGCCCTCTAGTGGAACCGAAAAAAGCGATGTGTTCCCACTATCACTGGCTAGGAAGTATACAACCTTACCATCGGGACTTACTACGGGACCGTTTTCCGATGCACCGAAGTGGCTGTCACCTGCCATACTATCTCCCACAGAGCGGTCGAAGGATCCAGTCAAAACAACTGACTCGCCACCTTCTGATGGCACTCGCCAGATCTTTCCGAGCGTTGCGGCTCCATACTCTCTTTTGTGACCTGCGTAAATAATGTATTTACCGTCGGGACTCCAGGTAGGAGAAGTAGACGGCCCCTTGCTGTCTGTGATTTGCTTGGGCTCGCCGCCGTCAGATTGGACAGTGAAAACGTCTACTATCCAAGGCTCCTTGTCCGGGTTTTCCTGTCTGTTTGCACAAAACGCGATGTATTTGCCATCTGGGGACCATGCAGGGCCAAAATGATCAAAATCCCCGGAAGTTATCTGTTTTGCGGGTTCTTGTCTCGCGACGTCTTGGACAAACAGGTGGTTTCTGCTTTTTCCTATGAGTCCCATTGCTGCGTCGGACTTCATTTTCAATCTGGTAACTAGGGTGGGCTCTTCCATTTTCTTTTTCTTCTCGGCTTCTTTGGCTTTGTCATCTAGTGGTTTCTGCAATTCATCAGGCGGATCTTCTGGGTTTACCGGCGCCGTGAAGCAGATTCTCTTGCTGTCTGGAGACCATGAAGGACCCGAAGCGCCTCTGCGCATGGTGGTAAGCTGCAGAGCTTCCCCACCAGAGGTTTCCATAATCCATATCTGTTTCTCCTCTGTCCTGTCCGATACGAAAGCGAGTTTGGTTCCGTCAGGTGACCATCTTGGTGAAGTATCTCTCTTGGGACCAGAGGTAAATGGTCTTGGCTTGCCAGAACCATCGGCCGGGACTATCCAGATCGTGCTTCTATACTCTTTAGTCTTTTCCTCAATTACGGTCTTAACGTAAGCTATTTGTTTTCCATCAGGAGACAGTTGCGGATCAGATACAAAAACCATTCTGTACAGATCATCGCTAGTTAACCTTCTCTTTGCGGTCAAAAAAAGCACCTCCTTTAAGTAATACATGAATCAGATTGATACTGGTTCCTGTTGAGTTTCCTCATGTGAAGTCCTTATTCCTTCTTATGGAGGAATTATTATTTCAGAAGTCGAAGAAAGTGTCTCTGATAGGTGATTTCTGATATGGGGCTAAAGGCAGATCACAAACTTACATGAGAAATGGGGAGTGCAGATGACAGATAACGTGAACTCAGGATGTCGAGACGTTGTGGCAGATCAGGGGTTTCGATGGATTGACCAAAATGCTACAGCAATCACATGTCTTAGCGACGAAATCTGGCAGTACGCCGAGCTTGGCCTCCACGAATATCGGTCGGCTGCGGCATTGGAAGGTTTTTTGAAAAAACATGGGTTTGACGTTGAAAGCGGTATAGCAGGTATGCCCACGGCATTTGTGGCGACCTGGGGCAAAGGTGAGCCAACCATAGGTTTTCTAGGAGAATACGATGCTTTACCGGGTGTGTCGCAGAAAGTATCTTGGGAAAAGGAAGAACTCATACCAGGCGGCTCTGGACACGGGTGCGGTCATAACCTTTTAGGAGTAGGGAGCGCTGCGGCAGCAGTTGCGCTCAAAGAAGAACTTGTGAGCAGAGGGATTGAGGCAACGATCAAATACTTCGGTTGTCCTGCCGAAGAGAATTTTAGCGGTAAGGCATTTATGGCAAGAGACGGCTATTTCCAAGGTCTCGACGTATGCCTGACGTGGCATCCCGGTTCGATGAACATAGTTAGGGGTGGTAGCTCCCTGGCTGTAAAGTCTATGGTAGTGACTTTTCACGGCATCGCCTCTCATGCGGGTGGTGCGCCACACCTAGGGAGAAGTGCGCTTGATGCTGTAGAAATCATGAATATCGGTGCTAACTATCTACGGGAGCATGTGATTGAACAGGCCCGGATTCACTATGTCACGACAAACGGTGGTTTGCAACCTAACGTCGTACCCTCCCTCGCATCGGTCTGGTACTATGTGCGTGCGCCTCGGATGCAGCAATTGGAAGAAATCTATGAGAGGGTTCTGAAGTGTGCTGAAGGCGCAGCGATCATGACTGAAACTACGTATGATGTTCAAGTCCTAGAGGCTGTTCATGAAGTTCTTCCAAACGAGGTCCTTCAAGATGTTCTGAGACGGGCTATGTATGTAGCCGGCGCGCCTAGGTTTTCAGAAGATGATGCGGAATTCGCGCGAAAGATCGAGCAGACTTTCCCCAAGAAATTTGAGGAAATGATAGATGATGAGAAACTGCCAGACGTAGAAAAGGCCAAACTGGTTGGTAAAGTCCTAAATGATGAGGTTCTGGGACGCCCGGATTCTCCACCTGATTCTAGGGGTTCGACTGATGTCGGGGAGGCAAGCTGGTGCACGCCGACCGAACAGTTCAACACAGCTTGTGTTGCGCTGGGAACTCCTGGTCATTCATGGCAGTACACGGCTCAGGTAGGGATGAATATAGGCCATCAAGGAATGCTGAGCGCGGCTAAGACGCTGACTCAGGCAGGTCTTATGTTGATAGCTGATAAGACGCTCATTGATGAAGCCAAGCAAGAGTTTTTGAATAGAACCGGCGGGAGACCTTTCAGGAGTGCGCTTCCGGCCGACGTGGTACCGGCATTCGATATGTTCGAGGATAAGTAGCAAAAAATCCGTGGGTTCGATGGAAAGAACGGGTCGAGCGTATCGCTGGACGAAGGCATATAGACTTGATACCTTGACCCGTTGCGGTCATTTCAGGTCACGTACAGCTATATACATGCCCTGAGATACCTCGAGATGTGCCTTGTTGGAAGTCAAGTCTTGTATGAGAGACTGGAGATTCGATATATCCTCAGGCATAACAAATGCTTCGATTGTGACTTTTTCCGCATATGATATGTTAGCAGTCTTGCATCCTAACCCTTCGATTGTTCGGTGCACGCTCCCGAAGTGATTGTAGTCGCAAGATATGGTAACCAAGTCGTGGTATCTATAAAGAGCTAGTCCTGCGTCATTGAGTGCAAGGGAAGCAGTTGTGCTATAGGCTCGAATTAATCCTCCGGCGCCAAGCTTAGTCCCTCCAAAGTACCTGGTCACCGTAACGACAACATTTTGTACGTTTTGCTTTTTGATGACTGCAAGCACCGGGTATCCTGCAGTGCCTCTTGGCTCCCCGTCGTCGGAAGCCCTTTCCGCAAAGTCGCCAATTCCTATACAGTATGCATAAACGTTATGAGTTGCTTCAGGGTGTTCTCCTTTTACATTAGAGATGAACCTAGATGCTTCTTGTTCAGAAAAGCACGGTGCAGCTTGCCCAATGAATCTGGACTTTTTTACCACGACCTCTGAGTTTCCGAGCTTTCGAGGTGCCATGAACTCCATACGGTCACCACCTGGCAAATGTAATTTGTGAGGAAGATCCTTGCTGCTACAAGAATTCTATCCCTATTGACGGATTCTATCAAATAAAGCACAGGAACACATTTCAATTTGTGACGTCAATAAGGGGCGGAATGTGGGACGCACACAAATACTATGGGGATGAGGAGTTGAACCTCGATGTCTTTCATCGAAAACACCAAGACCGTTCAGAGAATTGTGATCTTGATCGTGGTTGTGCTTTGCCTGTCTGTGTTTCAAGGCATCTATGCTCCTGAGGTCAGAGCCGAGGAGGTTGAGAGGAGAGTGATCTCTGTAAGTGGCGAATTTACAATATACGTAAAGCCAGATGTTGCTACAGTGAGCTTTGGAGTCGAAACCAATGCATCTACAGCGCAAGAAGCTCAGGCGGAAAACTCATCGCTTATGAATAACGTGATATCCGAACTGCTAGCACAAGGGATTTCCAGAGAAGAGATTCAGACTTCCAATTTCGCGCTATACCCAGTATATGAGACGTTAGAAAACGCGCGGGCTAATCAGCAGGTGTTGATAGGTTATAGGTGTAACAATACGGTTACTGTAAGGATTAAGGATCTTTCGAAGATAGGTCAGATAATTGACATGACTGTAAGGGCTGGAGCTACAAACGTTGGTGGCATATACTTTGGAGTGCTTGATTCCAAGAAATACCAGGACCAGGTTTTGGCCAAGGCAGTAGAACACGCCCGGCACAAAGCGGAAGTTATGGCAAAAGCCGCAGGAGTCACGATCAAGGATGTCATTAGCATATCTGATGGATGGGTCTCTGTATCTTCGGTGCGAAAAACTGTCAGTTTGGCAGACGCGCAGATGAGTGAAACGCCTATAGAGCCTGGTGAAGTGACCATAACTGCCACGGTTCGAATGGACTTTACATTCTAGTCATTAATATCTTAGATTCTGAAGTCTGAGGTGCTCCTTCCTTGCCCTATGAGGGGGGAGCACCTCTTCGTTATAGCAGACATAAACTTGGATGACTGATGTTGCAGGAAACTAGAAACTCTTATGGAACTTGGAAGAGAACACTCATGTGGGAGTCTTTATCATCTAGATGGGTTGATAGATCATAGGGCTGTAGTAGAAAAGGTAGGTGCCATTATGCAAGCGACTTTACGACGGGTTAGGATTGAGGACAAAGCTAGGGTACTTCAAATTGAAGAGAAAGCTACTCCCAATCTGAGGTATTTGGGAACTATGTTTGAGCATTGGGTGCATGATGACGTAGGAGAGTTTTGTGTAGCAGAGGTAGGAAATAAACTAGTAGGTGTTGGAAAGCTCACTATCCTATATGATGGTTCTGCGTGGTTGGAGGCGCTTCGGGTCATACCTGAAGTTCAGGGGCAGGGGATAGGGAAGAAGTTCTACAGACGTTTTTTTGATCTAGCAGAAGAAAAGAGATTACCAGCTATGCGTATGTATACCGGCATAAGAAACCAAGCCAGTAAAGGCTTGGCTGAGAAGTTTGGCCTGCGTGTTGCAGCCACTTGTAAGGGAGCTTCTTGCAGGGTAAATCTAGGAGTGAATGCAGGTTCTTTCCGGCTGCTGCGGCCAGACGCAGGTGCTTTGTCAGTGGATCGGTTATTTAGAGAGGCGAAGAACTCTTGGGGCAGATTCTGCGTTATGAATCGGACCTTCTACGAAGTTACGCCAGATTTGGTGCGTTCGTGGCTTGACGAGTGCAAACTATATGTAGATCCTGAGGGTGGAACTTTTCTGTCCTTAGGTGCTAGATTTCAGGCGGATCTATGCTTACACGTAGGTTTCGTAGGTGGTGATGTCCAAAAAGCTCTCGATTTTGCTAACGCAAAGGCTATAGAGTTTGGGGTTCCTTCAATATCGTGTCTGTACCCGGCCGGAAATGCTGAACTTGAGGAAGTGCTGCATAAAAATGGCTGGCATCCAGATCCGTCTGATTATTTGGTTATGGAAGTACTAAGAGAAGATAGTTAAACTATACTGAATGATGCGATACACACACGGCAAGACTGCATTAGATGAGTGACCAGATACTTTCAGCCACTTTTGCGTTGTACTTGATAGGAGGGAGATTGGTGGCCATTAGAACTGTCCTTTGTGATCTTCTTAATGTTGAATACCCAATTATACAAGGGGGGATGGCGTGGGTAGCCACAGGTGAACTGGCCGCTGCTGTGAGCGAGGCAGGCGGATTAGGAGTTATCGGCGTAGGGAATGCTCCAAGGGAAGTGGTACGGAAAGAGATCGAGAAGACAAGAGCGCTTACCAGAAAGCCTTTTGGCGTCAACGTGTATCTCATGTCGCCTTTGGCTGAAGAGATTATCGATTTGATAATAGAAGAAAAGGTACCGATAGTAGTTACGGGCGCGGGAAACCCAGGTAAGTATATACCAAGATTCAAAAACGAAGGTATAAGGACTCTATCCGTAGTAGCGTCGGTAAACCTTGCTAGAAGGCTTGAACGAACAGGTGTGGATGCTCTAATTGCGGAGGGGATGGAATGCGGAGGACACATTGGTGACATCGCGACCATGCCCCTGGTCCCCCAGATAGTTGATGCAGTATCGATCCCTGTTGTAGCAGCAGGTGGGATATACGATGGGAGAGGCTTGGTTGCGGCGTTAGCTCTTGGAGCGAGCGGAGTACAGATGGGTACTCGTTTCGTTTGCGCGAAGGAGTGTGTCGTCCATCCCAATTATAAGAAGGCAATTATTGCGGCCCGTGACAGGAGTACGGTTGTAACAGGTAGAAGTACAGGGCATCCAGTACGTGTGCTAAGCAACAAACTTACCAAACAGTTTTTGGAGGCAGAAGCCAAGGGGTTATCACCGAAAGAGATAGAGGCAATAGGAGCGGGAGCCCTGAGACGGGCTGTTGTCGACGGAGACGTAGAATACGGATCGCTAATGGCTGGACAAGTTTCGGCAATGGTACGCAAAGAGGAATCATGTAAGGCAATCATAGATGATATTATCTCGGGTGCTGAGAAAGTGCTCGAAAGGCTGTGTAGTATGCAAAAATGCACTGAAAGTGAGTGAAATCTCATGTTTAGAGAACGACAAGACTACGCTGAACCGTACAGAATCAAGATGATCGAGAAGATAGAGTTAGCAGATAGGCCAACGCGTGAGCGGTTGATAAGCGAGGCGGGATACAACGTGTTCTCTCTGCCCGCCGAAGCTGTATACATAGACCTTCTGACTGACAGTGGAACCGCGGCTATGTCGGACTACCAATGGGCCGGCATGATGATGGGCGATGAGTCGTACGCTGGGAGCAAGAACTATTATCACTTGAAAGATTCAGTAAGAAGCGTTATGGGTTACGAATATGTAGCTCCAACACATCAAGGTAGGGGCGCAGAACATATCCTTATGAATATCTTCGTCGAGCCAGGGGATCGTGTTCTTGGCAATATGCATTTTGACACGACCGAAGGGCACATCCTTCTTAGAGGAGCGCAGCCTGTGAATTGTCTTGCGGAAATCGGATACAACGTCGCAGCAGAAGCTCCTTTCAAGGGGAATTTCGACCTCAATCTGTTGGAAAAAGAAATCAAGAAGGACGAAAAGAAGGCAGCGCTGATATTGGTAACGATAACATGCAACAACAACGGCGGGCAGCCGGTTTCTATGGAGAACATAAGAGGAGTAAGGGCTATTGCAGACAAGTATGGTATTCCGATGTTCTTTGATGCTGCTCGATTTGCTGAAAATGCGTATTTTATTAAAAAACTAGAACCAGGGTACGAGGATAGATCAATTGCAGATATTGTAAGAGAAATGTTTTCTTATGGTGACGGTTGTACTATGAGCGCGAAAAAAGATGCGTTGGTGAACATAGGAGGGTTTATTGCTTTCAAGAACAGGGAGAACTACGAAAAGGCGATTGAGTGGCAAATACCCTTCGAGGGCTTTTCGACCTACGGGGGGCTTGCTGGAAGAGACCTGGAAGCGGTGGCAAGAGGTCTCCGGGAAGTTCTAGACGAACGCTATCTTGAAGACCGGATTGGCCAGGTAGCTTATCTTGGCGACCTTCTTACCGCATACGATATTCCTATTGTGAAGCCTAGTGGAGGGCATGGAATATATGTTGATGCGAAATCTCTGCTACCCCATATACCTAGGCATGAATTTCCTGCTCAGACCCTGACTGTCGAATTGTATATAGAAGGGGGAGTCAGGGGGGTTGAACTTGGTGGATGTGCTTTTGGACATAAGGATCCTGAAACCGGCGATGATGTTTGGCCCGAATTGGAACTCGTACGATTGGCAATACCTAGAAGAGTGTACACAGATAGGCATATGGAGTACGTAGCTAAGACGTTGAAAAGAGTGAAGGACCGGGCGTCGTCGGTAGAAGGCCTCAGGATAGTACACGAAGCATCGGTGCTTCGTCATTTTACCGCAAGGTTTGAAAGAGTAGGATAAGCTTCTTTGATATGAGCATTTGATGATAGCACGTTGTCCGGTGTTTTTCGACCACTGGATTCTCACCGGACAACGTGTATTTCTTGCTAGTTTTCCTTCAAGGCCTTACTGCCGAAACCCATCTCTGAGATGATCTTGCTTAACACAGGACTGAGAACTGCTCCAATGAGTATGCCAGAGCCTGTTTGAACTATGTTGCCCATCACCTCAGGCAAAATTGCCATAGGCGAGTAGATGACAGCTGTTCCTACTGCATATCCAGCTATGATCCAAATCGCACCCAGTACCATGGCGAAGATTTGTTTCTTTCTATCTTTGTTGTAACCAAGTTTGGCCACTATCAAGCCTGCTACTCCTTTGATAACCATAGTCCAGGGTGCCCATACTAAATACCCGCCAAGTATGTCTGCGAGTGCGGAGCCCAAGGCGCCACCAACGATCCCGTAGAGCGGGCCGAGAGCAAGGGAGGTAGCGAAGATTACGCCGTCTCCCAGGTGGATGTAGCCTGTTGCGGTTGGTAACTTGAGAAACATAGTAGATACTAATACTATTGAAGTTACCAGACCCAGGACTACCAATGTGAGTAGCGAATAGTGATTCTTTCCCATTGGAAAACCCCCTTAATATATGTGAAAATTTGAGTCTGGCTACTTCAGGGGGTTAAAACGTTTAGGCAACTGTGGGTAAAGTACAAATAACCCCAGTCTCCTCCCATTCGGACTATAACTGTCGGCACCGGAATCTCACCGGATTCAACCGCTGGGGCTGTCGGGCTCGTCCGCTTCTTACGAAGCGGCATTACCACCGGTCGGGAATTTCACCCTGCCCCGAAGACTGCCAATTACATTATACATCGCGGATGGACAATGTGCTTCGTTTCGGAACAATTGATTTACCTTCTTGAGAAGGACAAGAAACGTCTTGTTGCTACGTGGTAAAATCATAGATAGAGGAGGGGTCTGTATGATCTCAGAGGTTTTGCGACAAAAAGACATTGTTAGGGAAGGACTAGATTATTTGAGTCGGTGCGAGGATGAGTATGTCGAATTAATAACTCAAATTGTGCAGGTACCGGCTCCGAGTAATGAAGAGCAACAGCGTTCTGAGTTCTTGAAGAGTACTATGGAGACCATGGGGTTTCCTTTCGTTAAAAGGGACGAAGTTGGGAATGTGTTAGCCTTGTTCCCTGGAAAAGACGACAGCAAGACCATTGTCAGTATGGTTCACATGGATACGGTTTTCCCCTTTGATACGGATCTCAGCGTGAAAAGAGACGGCAATATTCTTGCAGCGCCTGGGGTTAGCGATAACTCAGCTTCTTTGGCGTGCATGTTGCTGCTAGGGAAAGTATTGAGGGAACATTTGCCACTTGAGCATCCAGTCGTTTTCGTCGCGACGGTTGGAGAAGAAGGGCTAGGGGATCTGAGAGGAGCTCGATTCTTCTGCGATAACATAGAGAACTACGACTTTGATGGGTTCCAAATTCATCCTAAGAACGTTGTTTTTTTAAATATAGACGGGGGAATGGGACATATAGTGAACGGTGGTGTTGGTAGCAGACGCCTTCGCATAGAATTCTCTGGCCAAGGCGGACACAGTTGGGGCAGTTTCGGCAATACAAACGCCATCTATGGCATGGGCAGGGCAATAGCAAACATTTCTCAAATTCAAGTCCCCGAGACTCCTCGGACCACCTACAACGTAGGCGTTGTGCACGGAGGACATTCGGTCAACTCAATTGCACAAAATGCGTACATGTTATTGGATATGAGATCGGTAGACTCAGAATGCTTAACGAAACTCGAGGAACAGGTCATGGCATGTCTCTCAGAAGCAGCTTCTTCCACAGGAACAGAGTATTCAGTGAAAGTTGTGGGCGATCGGCCGACAGGAGCACTTTCGGTTGATTCACCTTATGTACAGGGGCTGCTGGCGTTGGGCAAAGAATTAGGTCATGACCTTTCTCTTGGTTCGAGCAGCACAGATTCGAATATACCTCTATCTCGAGGGTGGCCAGCAGTTACCATGGGCTTTAAACGGTCAGAAAATGGGCACAAAACCACTGAGTTTCTCTATATAGATTCCCTGGTACCAGGGATCCAATTTGGGCTAATGTGCTTTGCCGGACTCTTATACGATCAGTTTTGAGTCATCTCCTCGGTTCCTGGTGCTTCATTTATTCGCGTTTACGGAAGCGCCAGGACCGTTTTCGGAATGAAGCCAAGTCTCCAAATTGCTACTCCTTTTATCCCATATCTTTTTGCCATGTTAATCCTAACGTTAAGGCTCAGTGAATCCTCCAAGAAACCTTCGTACTCAAGTTGCTGTCCTTGCCACTTCACTCGATTGCACAGGTAGTTGGGAGCAAATGACCTTGCAGTTGCATTGTCTGACGAATACTCAGGAAGCCCAATCTCCAGGTCTTTTGCTGGTGGCTTTGAAAACAGGTACGTGTGTTCAGAATCTCGGGCATATAACGTTCCATATGCAGGGATTCCAAGGATAATCTTCTTCGGGTTAATTACCTGCATTTCAAGTTTCACGGCTTCATCGACCTTGGAAAATGGTGCGGTAGGGGTAGGCACGGACCTGTCCTCATACCCATAGGCCATAATGACTAGAAAATCGGCAACCTCTCCTATATGGGCATGGTCATAGCCTGCGAAAGAGCCGTTTAGGGGAGGTACGGCTACGGAGAGTGACTTGCCGCCCAAAAGATGATGAAGTTCATCCAAAAACGCGTTGAAATTCTTCATGTCTGAATCGACTGAAGAAGGATCAAGACCGATCTCCTCAAAGTCTATAAGCACTCCATCATACTCAAACGATGAGGTTGAAATATCTTTGGCAAGTTTGTATCTCAGAGTTGGGTTTTCGAGCAGCCGAGATATGTTGCTGTGTTCTTGGTCCGCAAAATACATAGAAAACAATTTCACGCCGTGTCGCTTTGACTCAAGAACGACGGAAGGCCATCCGTCAGGTTTCTGAAATCCAGTTGGGTTTTCGCGGGTGACTAACGCCCCATCTTGGTCAACGTAAAACCATCCTGCAAATACCCCGTCGGTTCTGTTTGCTAGACAGGACGAGTCTGTGTACGGATACTTGGCGCCAAATAGGTCTTGCCAGCTTGAATACGTAGAAGAGCCTAGAGCATAGAATCCCCAGAGTTCCAACGCTTGTGGTGTAGATGTCACATACGCTGACCGGGTGTTTTCGTCCCACGCTACTTCATAACCCAGAATCTCGCTAAAAAGGCGTAATGGTACCATGGTAGTCCCGTCAACCAAAGATGCGGGTTCAGGCATAGTTATAGTCCTATTATCAGCAGTACTAATAGTAGACGTTCCTATGGTTACAGTTACAGATATTGTACCCTTGGAGAATGTGGCCGCCTTCTTTTCGGCACTCCAGCCAATCTGAGCGCCAAGTGCTTCTCCGAGGGCTCTCATAGACACCATTGTGTGTCCGTTTTCAACATAAGGTCTTATAGGGCTCTTTATTGGAGCCATATCCACAAAGACATTTGCGTAGGGCGGTTCCGCGGGTGCAACTTCCAAAGTGATATTCCGGTATGTATCTGGATCTAGGTACACTAATGCTGACTGGGCATTAGCTATGGGTGAAAGGGTTAAGACAAATACGAAAGCCCATATAGCCAAAGCCTTTACTCTGGGCCATATATGGTATGTAAGGTTATGCAATCAAAACACCCCTTTTCTTAGGTGCAGCGGCAATCCACTGACCAATTCACGCTCGACATTAAGCACAAGACACAATTGTACGCCTTCTTGGCCTGCAAGTGCTATTATAGTTTAGTATAAGCTATTATGGCACCTTGGGGGTCATCTCAAATTGCGTTCTACATCTAACGATAACTGGATAAGAAGTGTTTTGGTTTTATCGACAGGCTGGTTTTTGCTCTATTCTGCTAGAACTGTATTGTCTGTCACTATGAAGGACATAGCAGATTACTGGACCTTGACCGAATCTGCGCTAGGTCTGATAAGTTCAAGTTTCTTCCTTGCCTATACCGCTCTGCAGATTCCTACAGGTTTTCTTGCTGATAGGTTGGGGTCTAAGAAGGTATTGCTGGTCGGTTTCAGCCTTCAGTCCGTTGCTGTGCTGTTGAGTGGGTTTGCTGTGACTCACCAGCAATTTCTTTGGACACGGGTGATTTCTGGTGCTGGCCAAGCTACATACTTCGCATGTCAATTTGCGATTATAAGCAAAATCGTTCCCGAGGAGAGAAAAGCGCTGGGGAATAGCGCATCTGTAGCAGGTTCGGCCTTGGGGACCGGTCTAGGCATGATTTTTGGGAGGCTTCTTTCGAATAGCACGATGGGCTGGAGGCTTCCTTTCATTGTTTTGGGATGTGCATCCGTAGCTTTCATCTTTGCTATCAAAAAGTATGTTCCTGAACCTGAATTGTCATCCAACGGAAGCACCAGGGTAGACAGGGTCGAATTTGTTGTCGATGACCATGATGAGCCCCAATCTTATCAGCATAGTTCGGTTTTGCTTCTGATACTGTTCTCGGTTACGCATTTCCTCAGCATGTACGGATTTTACCTTATGTTAACCTGGCTTCCTTATTATCTTGAGGCGATAAGAGGATTTAGTCCAAGTCTTTCTGCAACCATACCCGTAGTCATGCCTTTTGTTATGGCTCCTGCCACGATCCTGGGCGGGTACATATCAGATAGGTTGGGCAGTAAAGCTTCGGTGATCAACGTATGCTTGCCACTATCAGCTATAGCTACTGTGGCGATTCCATTGGCAAATAGCACTGTTACGCTTGTCTTTTTCCTTGCTCTTTACGGCGCTACCGGGAAACTTGTTATAGATCCAGGTCTGATTAACTATGTGAGTGAGAGTTCACCGCCTGAATCGCGGGGTACCATGTTGGCGCTTTTTAACTTTGCCGGGGCCCTTGCCATGGCGGTAGCACCGGCTGTAACAGGGTATTTGGCTGAAGCAATAGGTAGTTTTGATGTGAGTTTTTTCATGGCCGGAGGTTTCAATTTGCTGGCGCTTGTTTCTTTCATAGCAGCAGCTAGAGTTTTTGAGGGTAGGAAACGATAACTCGCGCCCTATCTGCCCGTCCTTTTTTGAGGGTTGACATTCAAAGGCCGCTGTGACTTGGGTTTTCTTGTAGAAAATGAAGCGCCAAAAGAGGAATTTTTGCAGCAAGAGCGAATAACGCCGAATACAGGCAGTTGCTACAAGTCGGACGTAGAGATTGCTATAATTTGGTAGATATACCTAAGGAGGGAATAAGATGGCGCTCCCAAGTTTGACTCAGGAAGAGAGAATGAAGGCGCTCGAAAAAGCTCAAGAGATGCGTAAGGCAAGAGCGGATCTTCGGGAACAACTGAAGAAGGGAGAGATCAAGCTCGAAGAAGTTCTTGACCGAGATGATCCCGTGGTTTCAAGGATGAAGGTCTCATATTTGTTGGAGTCGCTGCCACGAGTTGGCAAGGTGAAGGCAAGTAAAATTATGTCGGAGATAGGCATAAACGAGTCCAGACGCGTCCAGGGGTTGGGCAAACGTCAGAAAGAGGCTCTTTTGGCGCAGTTTCAGGATTCGTAGAGGTGTCTACTACCAATCAAGAGAGGCAGTTTCATAGAAGATGAGAAAAGGATTGCTGTTTGTTGTCACAGCTCCTTCTGGATGTGGTAAAGGAACTTTAAGACGGGCACTATTGAGTGAGCATCCGGAAATTAAATTCTGTCCGTCTTATACTACTAGGCAGCCCCGTCCGGGTGAGATAGATGGGGTTGATTATACTTTCGTTTCTACGCCTGATTTTCTTAGAAGAAAAGACAATGGTGAATTTGTCGAGTGGGCAGAGGTATATGGCAACTACTATGGAACGCCCAGAGAGGACATTGAAAAAGCTATTGCTGAGGGATCACTAGTCATAGTGGAAAAAGATGTTCAAGGTGCCCGAACTCTGAGGCAAGTGTATCCCGAGGGGATCTTCGTATTTATCCTACCACCATCCATGGAAGAACTCAGAAGGAGAATTGAGTCTCGAGGGACCGAAGAAGAAACTGAAATGGCCATGAGGTTCGACAGTGCTCGCAGGGAAATTGCAGATCTAAGTGACTTTGATTATGTTATCATCAATACAGATATGGAAAGAGCTAAAGATAGGCTATCTGCAATTATACGAGGAGAGAGAATTGCTCATGGGGATTGCCTTTGTGAAGCCCAGAGGAGGTCACGAGATGATAACTCCAACCATGCGTGATTTGATTAGCAAAACTGGATCTAAGTATTTCTTAGTTGTCGGTGTTGCTAAAAGAGCCAGGCAAATAGTGGATAGAAAAGAAAGTGGAGTGCTAGGCCCTCAGAAGCCTGTTACCATCGCCATTCAGGAAATTGCCAGGGGCGAAGTAGTGGTCCAACGGGTTCCACGTAAGCACACGGTATCAATGTCGTGTTGATGTGTCTGAGGCGCCTTTCAAAGGCGCCTCAAAACGCTTAACTTTGTAACAGATTCGGGGTGCAAATAACAATATGCTTTCTGGAAAAAACATTGTAGTGGGCGTATCAGGTGGCATAGCCGCATACAAAGCAGTGGACGTTGTATCAAGACTCAAAAAACTAGGCGCCGAAACTCACGTAGTGATGACAGAAAATGCTACCAGACTAGTTGCGCCGCTTACTTTTCGTACTATTTCTGCTCAACCCGTAATCGTTCATATGTTTGAAGAGCCTAAACAATGGAACGTAGAGCACATAGCCTTAGCAGAAATGGCTGATCTATTTGTTCTGTGCCCTGCTACCGCAAACTGCATAGGTAAGATAGCCAATGGAATTGCCGATGACTTCCTCACAACTACGGTCATGGCATGTACTTGTCCTGTCCTTATATGTCCCGCTATGAACCATAATATGTTTGAGAACAAGGTGGTACAACTAAATATTTCGAAATTGAAGGGGCTAGGCTATGAAATCCTAGAGCCGGAATATGGTCGCCTGGCATCAGGGGCTGTTGGCAAAGGCAGGTTGCCTGACCCCGAAAAGATCGTCGAGAAAATAGTAGACACTCTTTTGGTCCAAAAAGATCTAAAAGACGTTACGTTTCTTGTAACCGCAGGCCCAACTAGGGAATGGATCGATCCTGTGAGGTATATTTCCAATCCGTCAACTGGGAAGATGGGTTACGCCATAGCGGAGGCAGCCGCAAAAAGAGGCGCTAAGGTCTATTTGGTGTCGGGCCCTAGTGAACTTGTTCCCCCATTCGGGGTCATCTTGAAAAAAGTGGAGACAACCGAAGATATGTTGCGCGCATGTCTTGAGGTATACGCTGATGTACAGGTAGTTATTGGCTGTGCCGCTCCCGGAGACTTTAAACCTGTTGAGTATAGCGAAACGAAAATCAAGAAGCAGGGTGACGTGCTGTGCCTTGCTCTGAGTGAAACTGTAGATATTCTCAAGACCTTAGGTGAGAACAAAGGTTCCAGGATTCTAGTGGGTTTTGCTGCTGAAACAGATGATGTTGTGGAAAACGCAAAGGCTAAAATCATAAAGAAGAACCTCGATTTTATATGCGCCAATCAGGTGGGGCTGCCGGACAGGGCTTTTGGAGCCGATACCAATGCTGTGACCATAATAATGCCAGATGGCGCTTGCTTCGATGTAGGGCCTGCATCTAAATATGAAGTCGCCATGGCCATTATCGACCAGGTGAAGAACATCCTTGACGAACGAAGGAATTGATGTGGTCTGCGGCAACTACGTAGATATTGTAGTGGACCTTCCATCCATGGGCGACAAGGTGTTTACATATAAAGTCCCCGGAGATGTTGTTTTACCTTATGGTGCAAAAGTCTATGTTCCGTTTGGTCGAAGACATGTGGACGGGTATGTCGTTGGGCGTCCTTCTACTGTACCGAATGTTGACCTAAAAGACGTTATTTCTGTGTATGATTTAAATTTCCTACCTCCAAAGAACCTGTTGGATTTCGCACTCACGCTGAGAGATTACTACTTAGCAACTATTTCTTCTTTCTGGAGTTATTTGTGGCCACCCCAGGTCAAGAAGATTGACGTAAAGAAGGAATCGTTTGAGACTCTATGTGTAGAAGAACACAGTGCTCCTTGCGCTGCTAAGAAGACGGGAAATCAGGAATCACATGATCGGGATACTTTTGTTCAAGGTTCAGATTCGTTCAGATGGAGGGTATACCTAGATGCCATCGAAAAGGCCATCAATGCCGGTTCGAATGTGCTCGTTCTTGTGCCTGAAATCAATAGAGTCGAAGACGCTGAACGGAGGCTGGCTCCCATTTACGGTGATGAGGTACTTGCGGTAGTACATTCGGATATGACTGCGGTCTCGAGACGGAATCAGTGGCTTGAAGTGAAAGACGGTAAGAAACGGATTACAGTAGGGACGAGATCAGCTGCTTTTAATCCGATAAAGGATCTAGGCCTTGTTATTGTCGACGAAGAAGAATCTGCCCATTACAAGGCAGAAGAGTATCCTAAGTACAACGGAAGAACCGTGGCGAAGCTGCGAGGCAGGTATGAGAACTGCCCTGTGATTTTGGGCTCATATGTACCTTCTGTAGTTGCAAACTACGGTTTTTCCGAAGATATGTTCGATAAGATTGGAGAAGGCTTCCCTTTACGAGATAACGTGGATTCGGAGATAGTTAGCCTTTTGGGACGTAAGAAAAGGGTTCTCATAAGCAAGGAATTGCACCTTGCACTAGCAGATGCCTTTGGCGCTGGCAAAAGAGCTCTTCTTTTTATGAACAAGAGAGGTACGGCATCTAGCCTCGTATGTGCCGACTGTGGGCATGTGGTTCTATGTCCAAGGTGTTCGGTAACCATGGCGTACCACTCGAAAGAGGGCCAGTTGATTTGTCATACTTGTGGCTATAGGGAGGACCCTCCGGTACAATGTCCCGTATGCCAGGGGTTTGATTGGAAGCCGGTTGGTTACGGCATAGATCGCGCCCGGTCAGAGTTCAACAAGCGCTTTCCTAGAGTCCCGGTTTTTCAAGTGGACCAGGATTCCAAAAGAGACATTTGTGATAATATCCGGGGGTTTGAGTCACAGACGCCTTCGTGCCTTTTGTGCACCCAGATGGTTTTTAGCGTTCCGAAGGTTCCAGAGCTCCAGGTTGCAGGTGTCTTGTCTGCTGACAATATCTTGAATCTTCCAGATTATTTGGCGGCGGAAGAAGTTTTTCGGCTGCTCACCAAGCTTCGGTATTTCTTAAACGATGAGGAAACTCCGAGTCACAAAGAAATGAGGAAGCGGTTCATAATCCAGACCCTAAATCCCGCGCATCATGCTATACAAGGCGCATTAGATCCGGAACTCTTCTATGCCGTAGAGACCGAGAATAGAAAGGCACTGAAATACCCACCTTTTGGATTTGTCATGAGGATCACGGTTGCTGGCAAGTCTGAGGAAAAAGTTATTGAAGCGTCGGATCTATTAGCAGCGGAAATCGAAAGTAAGTCCGAGAACATCGTGGTATTGGGACCTAGCCCAGCTCCCAAGGTCAAGGTGCGAGGCCAGTACAGATGGCACATTATGGTGAAGTCGCCGGACAGATACTGTGCAATTCATGCTGTAAAAGCCTCATTGCCAATTATTGTCTCGTCTTACGTGAAGGTATATTTGGATCTTGAAGAACCGTTCGGATCATTCTGAGGGTAATCTGCGTATTAATCGGCCGCATGGTGCTATTTTTCAAAGGGCCCGTCTTCCTGTATAATTAGAAGCGATGACTTTATGTAAAATTCAAAGGTGATACTATTGAGCGAGATTGAAATACGTATTTTTGATGATCCTGTACTTCGGAAAAAAGCCAAACCCGTTGCTAGGGTGAATAATAGCGTGAGGAGAATACTCGATGATATGCTCGATAGCATGAGGGCAGCGTCGGGAGTTGGATTAGCAGCTCCACAAGTAGGCATTTCAAAGCGGCTTATAGTCCTAGATGTAGGAGAAGGACCATACTTTCTAGTGAATCCGGAGATCGTATCCGAATCTGATGAAAAAGAAGTTCAATGGGAAGGATGTTTGAGTTGGCCTGGGTTTGTTGGGGAAGTAGAAAGACCTGTGAGGGTACTTGTCAAGGCATTGGATAGAGACGGCAAGACCACATGGGTTGAGGGAGAAGGACTTCTTGCCAGGGCATTGTGTCATGAGATAGATCATCTAGATGGTACTATGTTTGTGGACAGAGCGATATCTATAGCCGAGATTGAAGAAGAAGAGGAGATGGAGGAACACAACATAGAAAAAGCAGGTTTGACTTGTGTTTTTATGGGTAGCCCCGAGTTTTCTTTGCCATCTTTGGATGCTCTTATCAAAGCAGGAATTGATGTTCGGCTTGTAGTTACTCAACCAGATCGCCCGTACGGCAGGAATAAGATGTTGAGGGCAACTCCCGTCAAACAAAGAGCCACTGAACTCGGAATCAAGGTTATCACTCCTCAAAACATGAGATCTGCCGATGTTGTATCAGAGATCAAGGAAGTTCAGCCTGATTTTATAGTGGTGGTTGCGTTCGGCCAGAAGTTGCCCAAGGAAGTGCTTGATCTTCCAAAATATGCATGCCTAAATGTGCATCCTTCCTTATTGCCTAGATACAGAGGGGGCAATCCTATACAGAGGCAGCTTATGGCCGGAGAAACCGAGGCTGGTGTTTCGATAATGTACATGGATGAGGGCATGGATGCAGGAGATATATGTCTTCAGAAAGTGGTTGCTGTAGGGCCTGACGAAACGACGGGCACTCTTGAGAAGCGCCTTTCGATTATAGGCGCAGACGCGCTAATAGAAGCAATTCAAGCAGTTTATGAGGGGTCAGCTCCGCGGGTCGCTCAGGATGAGACAAAAAAGACGATGGCTTTTCACTTGAAGCCCGGTGAAGAAGTGATTGATTGGAACCGTTCTGCAAGGGAGATTCACAATTTGGTTAGAGCCCTTTCGCCAGCACCGGGCGCGGTTACCACTTTTGGTGAGGAGCGTATCAAAATATGGCAGACAGAACTGCTCGACACAGATAAGAAAAATGATGCAGAAGGCTGCGTTCCAGGCACGATAATAGGGTTCCAAGAATCCAAGCTGTTGGTTTGCTGCGGAGAGGGAATATTGGCAGTAACAGAACTTCAACCGGAAGGGAAGAAGCGGATGACTGCAGGAGCGTTTTTGGCGGGCCGCAAGAAGGGGCCAGGCCGATTTGGCGATCTCAACAACTTGTAGAATCTGTGACGCGGGTTTTGTCGTATAGTATATAAAGGAGGGACCAACGTGGATATAGGATATTTGATTTTTGTCATGCCAGCTCTAATATTTGCTATATGGGCTCAATCCAGAGTTAGTTCGGCTTACCGAAAGTATTCTGAGATGAACTCAGGCGCAGGTCTACCTGCCTACATGGTTGCAGCGAAACTACTTCAGGAATCGGGCCTTGGCGATGTCCGAATAGAGAGGGTACAAGGAGAACTTACTGACCATTATGATCCTAGAGATAAGACTCTAAGGCTATCGTCAGGTGTTTACGACAGTAGTTCGGTTGCGGCACTAGGAATTGCAGCGCACGAGGTGGGCCACGCAGTACAACACGCGGTTGGGTATGCTCCGCTCGCCATAAGAAACGGTCTTGTACCCGTAGTCCAACTTGTGTCTAATGCTGCATTCCCGCTGTTTCTTATAGGTCTTGTAACACAGTCTGGGCTTCTCATGGATCTCGGGCTTTTGTTTTTCCTAGGAGCCGTAATCTTTCAGATAGTGACCTTGCCTGTTGAGTACGATGCATCAAAACGTGCGATTAACATGCTGGAAGGTTTCGGCTTTGTAGCTGGGCAGGACTCGGTCGCGGTTGGAAATATGCTAAATGCCGCGGCTCTGACTTACGTAGCAGCTACTGCAATGGCATTGGCCCAGTTCCTGCGTCTTTTTATGTTGCGCGGAAGGCGTGACTGAGATTGTCGAGAAACCCCAGGAGCATTGCGCTCCAAATCCTGCAGCGCCCGTCTTCTGCATATGACTTTGTAAATGATGACGAGTTGCCAGATAAGCGAGACCGGGCGTTAGTCAAGGAATTAGTTAACGGGGTGTGGCGATGGAAGAGATTGTTAGATCATTATATTGCAGCTTTCTGTGACAGGCCAAGTTCGAAAACATCTACTAGGATTATGAACGCACTCAGGATTGGCGTCTATCAACTAGTGTTTATGGGCATGCCTTCATATGCTGCTGTAGACTCAATTGTCCGATGCATGAGGACCAGAGGAGAAAAGGGTTTCGTAAACGGAGTACTCAGAAGTATATCGAGAAACATGGGACATATCGAGTTACCTTCGATAGATGCGTGTCCGTTTCAATATGCAGGGCTTAGGTATTCTTACCCGGACTGGATAGTCAGGCGCTACGTCGGCTTGTTCGGGTTTGAAGATAGTCTTTCATTGCTAAAGGCTCAAAATACACCTCCAGTACTTACTTTACGTGTCAACGAGATGAAATGCGACAGAGACACCTTGCTTGAACTCCTACGCGGAGAGGGCTACTACGCCGAACGTGGAAATCTTCCGTTTTCAATAAGAGTCTCGAAAGGGCGATCCGTTGAACAGTTTCCAGGGTATCGTGAAGGCTTATTTGTAGTGCAGGATGAAGCTGCAATGTTGCCGGCCTTGGCTCTGAAACCCAAGCCAGGCGAGGTGGTTTGGGACGTATGTGCAGCTCCGGGAGGAAAATCCACCCAGCTTGCAGAAATGGTGTCTCCAGACGGGCTGGTGGTGGCATCGGATATATCTTCAGAGCGGATTCGCATGATAACTGAGTCGTGCAGTCGGCTAGGCCTGACGAATGTTGTTCCATGTGTCTTGGATGCCACTAATGAAGATGAAATCATGGCCACGTTCAGTCGAGAAGGACTGCCTACTGTGTATGACAAGATTCTTGTGGACGCACCATGCTCGGGTTTGGGTATAATTGGTGGGAGTCCGGATATAAAATGGCAGAGGCAGGAGTCAGAAATTAAAAGGCTTGCGGATCTACAGAAACGTATTTTAGAAACGACATCGCGTTTTCTTAAGCCTGGGGGTTTTATCGTATACAGCACCTGCACTTTGACCTCGGAGGAAAACGAAGGCGTGTGGTGTGAATTCATAGAGAGAAGCGGGTTTTCAATGGAATATCTGTCGCCGGCCGATTGGTCTATGGCGGGTTTGCGGTT